>ERZ1740068.375-NODE-375-length-23610-cov-9.112715_pt1 | contig 23610 bp, 12 predicted proteins | sample MGYA00581735_ERZ1740068 | MGnify/ENA primary metagenome ERZ1740068 (study PRJEB43018, sample SAMN04849740) | marine metagenome | isolation source: floating plastic debris | place: Pacific Ocean | collected 2008-08-30 | study: EMG produced TPA metagenomics assembly...
ACATTTGCCTACTGCTGGTTGCCTACTGCCTACTTTTTTCTAATGCATGATTAGTGATGCGTAATTCGTAATTATTTGACAGATCACTGGTTCGAGCGTCGGGGACGCCAAGTCACGCTCGATTCGTATTATTATCTTCCCTTGGACCAATTATCTCTACATTAAGCTGCAAGCTTAACCCAGTATCGAATCTTAACCCGGTGTTCGACTCATTCTATCCCATAGTAAATATCAGCGCGCCAGTCCAGGCCGTCGCCACCGAAGTTGGGATTGTCGTAGAAGTATTCAATTACGTGACCGCTAGACTGCAGACCTTGTTTGTTGGCTTCGTGTGCTAACTCATACCATGCGCGGTCTGAGGAGATGTAGTTTCCATGGTAAGTGGCTTTCAAAGCCTTTCCTCCTGCAAACTGCCGATGACGAATCATGTTGTGGGCAGGCAATGAGTCAGTCTTCACGATGGGATAGCAGAAATCATAGGTAATCAGGTCTTTTTCCTGGTCCCAGCTATTGACGGCCACAAACGGCACTCCTGCAACCTCCAGCTCATTCTCCATGATGTAGGCACTTAGCAAAGAATAGTTGGCCATCATTCCATGCGCTTTGGAGGCCTGCGAAGTAGAGAGCGGTACGTAAATGCAATATGCACCGGGATACTGAGCCTCTCCATCTACGGTGACCTTAAATTTCTTCAAATGGCCTTCAGACAATTGATGGAACTCCCTCAGGAGCCGTGCCGCATTTTTCTCCAACTCCGACTCCGTCAGCAGCGAAGCAATTCGGTTAGTCGCGGCGTTGCCGTCTTCAGAAATCTGCACTTTTATCTGGGTGACGGAGTCATTAATCATTTCTGTCAGCCAACGAAACCGGTAGACATGCTTTCCTACCCTCACCTGCTGCTCCATCATGCCCTCTTCAGTGACCGAGGTAATTTTCCGTTTTGAATCATTTTTATCCCAAAGCTTAACCAACTGCTTGACGACGCCAGGCTTGGTGGTGAGCTTCATTCGCACTTGTAAGTCATAGGGTCTCACAGACAAATACCACACAGCGACGGTTCCAAGACCTATCAGAAGGACACTCAGTACTTTTTTCATGGTAAGAAGATCTTTTATATGTATCGAATGATTAATAAGGATATTGATAAACCTGAAGGCTATCATTGTTGAAAACCACCAGCAGGTAAGGTCTTTCCACAGTATTGAGTATCCTCAATTCCCTGACAGACCTGCCCTTGAGCTCCAGACCGATTTCATGTCCGGCCATGAAATCGGGTCCTTGCCTTACCAGGCCTCCGGTAAAGCCATCCAGTCGGCCGTGAAACGGTTTCACTCCGTGGTAATTTCCTCCCACTATTACCTCTTCCCGCCCATCTGCATCAAAGTCGGCAATCACAAAATCCATGATGGGTGCCAACTGGTAGGTCTCTGGAAAATCCACAAACCGAAACTGACCATCGTCATTGAGCAGGTAGCCTGATGATAACAAGGCAACTTCCCGCTTCGTGGCACGCTGTAGTCGATCTCCAAAAACCTGATCGACGGTTTTGCCGGCAAAGCTTTCATAGCTAGTAAATACCTTTCTCAGGGAAACCATCTGAGATGCCAGTTCATCCAGACCTTCCAGCGGATAGTATTTTCCTTTTTTCGCCGTGGCTAGCACTGTCTCTGTGCTACCGTTGTTGTCAAAGTCTCCGTAGAACATCTGCAGCGGATACTCAGCAGAAGCGGTAAACTTGCTATTGAGTCCCCAGTTCCCCAGCAGATAATCGAGGTCGCCATCGCCGTCAATGTCAAAAGGTGCTACCGACTGCCACAGGCCTGTAATGTCTGGTAAAGTAGCTGTCAAAGTCTTCAACTGGCCTGATTCATTCCTAAACAATACCGGACTCATCCATTCCCCTACCAGCAGGAGGTCTTCCCAGCCATCGCCATCGTAGTCAGTCCAGGTGGCGTCTGTGATCATTCCTGCCTTAGCCAGTTGCTCATTGGCCACCTCTTCAAAATTTCCGTTCTCATTCCGCAACAGTACCGACTTCGGTATGTTGCCATAATCACTGGAAATGGATTGGGTACCCAGGAAAATATCCATGTCACCATCGTGGTCAAAATCGCAAGGGGCGATCACTGAGGTATTCCCAAAATAGGAAGGGAACGAAGCTTTTTCAAATCCATCATTACCACCTTGATAGTAACTATCCGTCAGTGGTTTCATCTTATTGAAAAAATCAGCACCTCCATTACCGACTACCAGATCTATCAGGCCGTCACCGTTAAAATCGGCGGCGCCAGCGGCTACTTGTTCATTGACAGAATCACTGGTAATTGCAGGTAAATCAATCTTTTGAAAACCATCGGCACCCTGATAAAAAGCAACAGCAGGTTCAAACTTTGACCCACCTATAAAAATGTCATCCAGTTTGTCACCATTCAGGTCTGTAGTGACTACCGCAGGACCACGATCGGCAATCTGATAGGGAATCAGTTTCTGACGATCGAAGTCTGTATAACGATCTTCTTCGTGACGGAAATTCAACCCCGGCAAAGAGGTCATCTTAAAGATGGCCTGGCTATTTGCTGGTTTATCAGTAACATCACTACTCCCCGACTGAGAAATCTCCAGCAATTGATTCGCTGTTACGTTCTGTAAACGATCTACTGAGCTGTCCGGCCATACGACTACCACGGAGTCCGCTGTATTGGCCTGTCCCAGCCCAAAGTGCGCTACGGGATCGGACGAGGATTGAAATCCGCGGACCGTATAGAGCTCACGATACTGCAACTGCCCACCCTGATACAGAGATATCCTGGCTCCGATACCAAAATGATTATTCCCTTTGCCCTTGAGTCGGAATTTGAGGTAATTGGCCGAAGCATTGGTCTGGTTCTGATAGATACTGGCTGTTGCATTTACATTGTTGACCACCATGTCCAGGTCGCCATCACCATCCAGGTCTGCCAGGGCCGTCGCAGTGGAGTAACCCACCTGATCACTTACCCATGCATCAGAAACATCCGAAAAGCCAATTCCTTTTGTCCCTTTGAAGAAACGGTTTGCCGCAGCGCCGTCTGGCATCATTTCCAGTGCTTTCTGATCGACCAGTTTGGTCTCATTGATTTTATTCTGAATCTGGTCATTGGAAACAAAATTGATGTAGTCCAGGTCATTGGGCCTTCTCGGGATGCCGTTGGAAATGAAAAGATCCTGTTGCCCGTCCTGGTCATAGTCAGCAAACAATGCGCCCCAGCTCCAGTCTGTTGCAGAGACACCACTCAACAGGGCCGACTCCGAAAAGCCTGTGCCTCCATTGTTGACTTGCAACATGTTACGACTGTACTGATAGTGGTAACCGTATCGGCTCACCCTCAATTTCATGATGTTATAACTCTCGTCACCTTCGGAGCTCTTCAATACGCGTTCATCATCCGGAAGCATGTCCAGAGACATCAGATCCGGCCAACCGTCTCCATTGATATCAGCCACGTCATTCCCCATCGAGAACCGGGAAGTATGACCAAAGAACTCCTTCAACTGCTCTGAAAAAGTACCATCACCGTTGTTGACATAAAAATAGTCATCCTCGTGAAAATCGTTTCCTATGTAGATATCGGGATAGCCATCCTTGTTAAAATCCGCTACGGAAACACCGAGGCCATAGCCGTTGATTCCTCCAAAAATCCCCGCGACCTCGCTTACATCAACAAACTTTTTACCGTCGTTACGCAGCAACCGGTCTCCCGATTCGTAGTTTCGTTTCAGCCTCAGCTCTGCTTTACCAAAAGATCCCTGGGTATGTACAGCCTGATTGAGCAGGTAAAGGTCAAGGTCACCATCCTGGTCATAGTCCAGAAAAGCTGCTGAAGAACTGTATGTATCGAAGTCGAGGCCGTAGGCGGCTGCGCTTTCAGTAAAGGTAAGATCGCCATTATTGATATAGAGTTCATTGGAACCGTCCATCCCTTTGAGACCCACCACCGCACAGACATAAATATCCAGCAGTCCGTCTCCATTAACATCGCCCATTACAGCACCGGTCTGCCAGTCACTGCGCCCTGCTACTCCAGCTTTGTCAGTAATGTCTTCAAACTGCATGTTCCCCTTGTTGAGGTATAGCTTGTTTTTCACCTGATTGCCCGACAGGTAGATATCCGGAAGCCCGTCACCATTGATATCACCAACCGCTACACCTCCTCCATTGTAGAAGTAGAGGTAGTCCAGGATATTGAAATCATCCGTTTCGGTAAGATCATTACTAAATTCAATCCCTACCTGCTCTGCCGGCAGCACTTCAAAGACCCGGTTTTCCTGCTCACATGCAGCCAGTAGCCCCAGCATTGCCAGACCACAGGCTCCTTTCCTTAGTTGATCAATCATCTGTATCAAGCTGATTCATTTTATAGACCCGGGGTTTCTGATCATTGATCGCCGCAATGAGGTATTGCTTTCCATCTTTGTCGGCAAACTGCCCCAAATGCTTGACCTCGTCGCGAATGAAGAGCCCGGTTTTATTGTATTGCTGCCATTCAAAGCCCATTTGCCCATCACCGGTGAGTACATCGCCATAGCAGGCATCCAATCTGGAATATTGTGGCTTAAATTCGAAGTTATTGCCGGCAGTGATCAAATCTGTGTGACCATCGGCATTGACATCGGCCAGGGTGATGCTGTTGATACACGATAACTGTACCCGGGAGGGCAAAGGTTTGATCTCAAATTGTCCATTGCCCAGGTTGACCGCGATCACACTCTCGCTGGTAGTTACTTCTTTGACAATGGTGTTTTGCAGTACCTCCGCAGAGAACAACTGATCAATTGACTTCACAGCATACTCTGAGGCTTTCAGGTTTTCTTTCCTCAAGGACACAATCTGTCCCGTGATTTCTTTTTTCATGTAGATAGGCAGGTCCTGCTCACCACTCGCCCAGGTAGTTACCTGTTCTATGGTGCCGTTGTCATCAAAATCATTGACCCACAACTTCAAGGCTTTTTCCCTGCTGGCCTTGTACGGGATATTACTGCCCATATTCCCCAAAATCAGGTCCAGGTCGCCATCTTTGTCCAGGTCTGCTGCCTCTACCGTATTCCACCAGCCACTGAGGCTATCCAGCGCACCATCCAGCTTTGAGAGTCGACCTCGTCTGGAAGCTGTAAAGACCTGAGGGGTCCCCCAATCCGCCACCGTAATCAAATCGGCCCGGCCATCTCCATTGATGTCTGCCCAAGCGGCGTCCGTCACCATTCCCGCTTTGCGTACATCGTAAGCGATGCGTTCTGTTACATCTGCAAAATTGCCACTTCCATCGTTCAGCAATAGCTGATGCTGAGGGTCTACTCCGTAGATCGCCGGTACGCTTCTACTGCCTATGAACAAATCCATGTCACCATCACCATCCACGTCCGAAGCCGTAATTACGGACACGTTGTGTTTGGCCGATGGCAGTTCATCGGGGGAACGTGTAAACTTCCCTTTGCCATCATTCAGGTACATGCGCACCCCATAATATTTCTGGTCAATGGACTCGTTCCCACCATTGCCTACAATCAGGTCCATGTCCTGGTCTCCATCCACATCAACGAAAGTGGCCGCCACATCTTCAAAATAAGCATCATCAATAAAGCTTTGCTGCTCCGTTGGTTTCAGTTTCCCATTCCCCTGGTGAAGGTATAATTTGCCTTCCTGTCCCTTTGCTCCACCGATGTACACATCTTCATCTCCGTCTCCATCCACATCTACAGTGGCCAGTGCCGGCCCCTCCTGCGATAGCTTTTTGCTGATCAACCCTTCCTGGTCAAAATCATTGAAGAGGTTTTCTTCATGCATCTGCATTACACCATTGGGCAGTTCTGTCAGATAGGTAGCCGATGTTTCAGCTGCAGGTGACACAAAGTTCCCTGTTGCCTCGCTGTGTTTGATCAGCAATTGCTGGTCTGCCTGAACATTCGTCAACAACTGCGTTTGATCGTCTGGCCACAAAACCCGGATGGAGTCAATCTTTTCTGTTGCTCCAAGGCCCAACGTCATGACATAATCCATAGAAGACTGGAAACCTCTCGAAGGCATCAGCTCCTGGAACAAGACCTGACCATCAGCATAGACCCGAACAGAAGTACCTATCCCAAATTTGTTCTGCGCAGTTCCTTCAAATTGCATCTTGATGTAGTGATTGTCATAGAGCGACTCCGCGTTGTTTCTAAACACAAAAGCTTCCATATTGGCATTATTCACCACCAGGTCAAGGTCGCCGTCGTTGTCCAGGTCAGCATAGGCACATCCATTGGAAAAACTGGGGATATCCAGTCCCCACTCAGCCGTTTTGTCATCGAAAGTGAGGTCTTGCTGGTTGTGGAAGGCATAATTGGAGATCGGTACAACCGGCATTTTGTTGATGATGGACAGTACATCCTCCTTTTCACCTGTCACCACCAGTTTCTGCACGATCTCATCAGCGAAGAAATTGACAAAGTCAATGTCCGTAAGGTCATGGTTGATCCCGTTGGTGACGTATAAATCTTTGTAGCTGTCATTGTCCATGTCAAAAAACAGGCCTGCCCAGCTCCAATCGGTTTTAGCTACTCCGCTGAAATAAGCTGTTTCAGAGAAGGTACCATTCCCGTTATTGATTTGCAGTGTATTCTGAATGTACTGCTGATAGAAATCTCTGCTTTGCTTGAGTTTGAACACATTGTACCCCTCAAACTCCATGACACTCTTGATCCGCTCTTCGGCTTCCGGCAGCATGTCTGTAATGAAAATATCATTCAACCCATCGTTGTTGACATCACCCATGTCTACGCCCATGGCCGACAGGCACAGGTGTGAGGTGTGGCTTTTGACATCTTCGGTAAACGTACCGTCCTGATTGTTGATGTAGAGGTAGTCCCGCTCATAGAAGTCATTGGACACATAAATATCCGGGTAAAGGTCCTGATTGATATCCGTCACGTAAATGCCCAGTCCAAACCCAATCAAACTTCCATAAATCCCTGCCTCTTCAGTTACATCGGTAAAGTGACCACCATCATTGCGCAGCAGCAAATCACCCACGCCCTTGAAGATATCCGGTACATTCCAGTCTTTCGCCCTGATGTTCCTGCTGGCTGCATAGCCAAGACTACTGACAGGGATGCTACTGTTGTTGAGAATGTAGGCGTCAAGGTCACCATCTTTGTCATAGTCAAAAAAAGAGGCATGTGTGGTAAATCCTGTTTTGGCCAGGTTGTATTCTTCCGCTTTTTCAGTAAAGGTCAAGTCCCCGTTGTTGATGTAGAGGTCATTGTCGTGGTTGTTTCCCGTAGGTGTTCCTGCATTGGATACATAAATATCCAAAAAACCATCGTTGTTCACATCTACCATGAGCACACCAGTAGACCAGGGTTTGTCTCCCTGCACACCCGCTGATGCCGAGATTTCTTCAAACTGAAAGCCCCCTTTGTTGATGTACAACTTGTTAGGCTCCATGTTAGCGGTCATGTAAATGTCTGGCAGGCCATCATTGTTCACATCGCCAATGGCTACTCCACCGCCGTTGTAGAAGTTACGGTATTTAAACACGTTGAAGTCCTTCTGATTTTCCACCAGGTTGTTAAAATCTATCCCGGTTTCTGCCGAGGTCAACGGCGTAAACAAGCTCATGCCCTTTGGACCCTCGTCTTTGGTAGTTGTATCGTTGCATGCAGATGCAAAGCATAATACGAGTAAACCTAAAATAAACGCTCTCTTCATTCCCAGTTACTATTTATGATAATCGGTTCTCGGTTATTTCTTGTTATGATCAAATGGGGCTCCCCTTTGATCGTTATCTGATCAATATCTCTTGCAGCACCATTAATGGGTAACGGCAATCTTCCTTTGGAGAAATCTCCGTTACCGGTGTTGAGCAATAACTGCCCCCGAAGGGCGTCTTGCCGCGCCAACTGCGTGCTGATTTCATAGCTGTTCCCTACCAAAATCAAATCGGTTTTTCCATCCTGATTAAAATCTTTCATCAACAGGTCATGCACAGGGGCTACCTGAGCAGATGCTGGTAAAATCCGTTTCCTGAAAGTGTTATCACCCAGGTTTTCGAAATAACAACTCGCCAGTTCTGTGACCACCTGTTTAATGGCACTGTTTAGTGCCTTATCGCCAAATAGCTCACCAATGGAAGCTTTGGCGAAATCGCGGTAGGAAAGAAACTTTTTGTTCAACACCGGTAGTTGCCTAACCAGTTCATCTTTTGTGGCCAGGGTGGTCTCCTGCCCACCGTAAAAGTAGCTAACCACTGTCTCCACAGAACCATTACCGTCAAAATCACTCCGATACAGGGTGATGGGTTCCTGCACAGAGGCTTTCAAACGAGAGTTCAGCCCCCAGTTGCCACCGATGATGTCTATGTCTCCGTCGCCATCAAAATCTTCTGCCACCACGGAATTCCACCAGCCTGTAGCAGCTTCCATTCCTGTATTCGCCATGGGTGCAAACCTGCCATCTGTATTGACCATGATGGAAAGCGGCATCCAGTATCCTGCCAATATAAAATCATCGTCATCGTCACCGTCAATGTCAATCACAAAAATATCTTCTACCAGCCCCAAATCCATCAGCCTGGGGGCTTGCTGTGCAGTCACGTCCATAAATTGCCCTTTCCCATCGTTGGCCAGCAAATAATTCTTACCTGGTTTCCCAAAAGCCGAAGGAACGGTATTACACCCAATCAGGATGTCTACATCTCCATCTCCCTCTATGTCTATAGCCTTCACGACCGAAGCATTTACTTCAACAGACTGAAACGCCAAAGAATCCCAACTGAATACTCCACCATCATTTAGATATAGTCGGGGCCTGATGGGTGCTCCTGACCGAAACTCATTTCCTCCTGAAACGACCAACAGGTCCTGATCTCCATCACCATCGGCATCAAAAAACAGCTGGTCTGTGTCTTCGCTTTTCTTCGCCTTGTCAAATAGTAACAGTTGAGACTGAGTGAAACCACTTCGGCTGTTCTGGAGGAAAAGTCCACCTGCCTGCCACTTGGCGCCTCCTATGAACAGGTCATCCAAACCATCGTTATTAACATCTGCGACACTCACTTTGGGACCTTCATTGCTCTTGGCAAAAGGCAACAGCGGATTCCGGTCAAACTCCAACGTCGTTTCTTCCTGATGTTCAAAATAGGGTAGACCAAAATATTCATCATCAATTAACTCTCCTACCTTATAATACTGCCCCGATGCATTCTGATAAGAGAAAGTATGGTATTGATCTAACGGCAAGGTCTCAAAAACCTCGTATCTACCCCCAGGCCATACGACAATCAGCGAATCGATGGATTGAGACTTTCCCAGTCCAAAAACGTGTCTGGTATCCGTATAAGACAAATAGGCATTGGCGGGGAAGTTCTCCCAGGTTTGTTTTTGCCCGTCGTGGTATAACAATACTTTGGTACCAATTCCGAAGGCATTGGTAGCAGTTCCTTTCAGTGAGATCCCCAGGTAATGCGGCTGCTGATCATCACCCTGTCCAATTTTGTTTTCATAGACCAGCGCCGGGCCATCCACATCATTGACCACCAGGTCCATGTCACCGTCATTGTCAAGATCGGCATACAGGCAGCCGTTGCTGAAGGTAGGCAATTCACCAAGCCATTCGCTGCTTACGTCTTCAAATTGGTTATCACCGCCATTGCTGTAAACATAATTGGCAATTTTGATGGGAGGCAATTTCTTCGCCATCGTCAGGTTGGCATCTCCGCCCTTGCTGATCTCCCGTTGTATTTCTTCATTGGCAGCAAAGCTCACAAAGTCCATGTCATTGGTCGCGCCTTTGATGCCGTTGGTGATGAATAAATCTTTGAATCCATTTCTATCCATGTCAACCGGCAGTACGCCCCAGGACCAGTTGGTCGCAGCCAGCCCTGCTAAATGTGCGATTTCACTGAATGAAAGACCATTGTTCTGCTGATAGGTATTTTGCATGTACTGGTGATCATACCCATTGCGCAAAAAATATTGGTAAATAGGATAGCGTTCATCCGGACCTGAGTTTTTGTAAGTAATCAAATCCTGTGGCAGCATGTCCAGTTCAAAAATGTCTGCCGATCCATCATTATCCAGGTCTGCAATGGTGTTACCCATCGAAAAATGCGATGTATGTCCAATGCTGTTAGGATTGACACTATTGATCTCCCGAAAACGCCACTCCCCATAGTTAAGGTACAAATAATCGTTCTCAAAAAAATCATTCCCCACGTAGATATCAGGGTACCCATCTTCATTTAGGTCCCCCACTGACAAATCGAGCCCGTACCCGATCTTTCCCTGAAAGATGCCACTCCCCCTGGACACATCGGTGAAAACGCCATTGTCATTTCTAAAAAGCCGATCTCCTGAAAACGGATCATAATTAGCCCTGGTCTTCCCTTTGCCATATGATCTGTTGGGGTGGACAGAGTGATTCAGCATGTATAAATCCAGGTCTCCGTCCAGGTCTGCATCAAAAAAACTGGTATGTGTGCCATAGCCTGTTAAGTCCAGGTCAAATCTTTCAGCAGCTTCTTCAAAAACCGGAATCCCGTCATCACCTATTCCTTTGTTTAAAAAAAGCAGGTTAGGATCCTGAAGTGATTGATGACTCCCCACTTTGCACACATAGATATCCAGCAGGCCATCTGAATTAATGTCTATATTGGTGACCCCGGTAGAGAATCCACCAGCGTTATCGATACCAGCCGCTTGTGTCACCTCCTGAAACTGGAAGTTGCCGGTGTTAAGGTATAGTCTGTCGGCTACCTGATTTCCTACAAAATAAAGGTCCATCAGGCCATCGTTGTTATAATCTCCGGCGGCAACGCCGGCACCATTGTAATAGTATAGGTAATTGAGGATGTTTAGCTCAGCCGTGGGAGTCAGCGTATTTTCAAAGTGAATACCTGTTTTACTCGCAGGATGTCTCACCAGCCCTGTGTCAGCCTTGTCACAGCCAACCAACAGCACCAGACTCAAGAAACTCAGCAGTAAACATCTTCTGATCATCCAGCAAAGATTCTGAAAAACACTAAAGTATGTACTATGATTGTTTGATTTGATAATCAATCAAAGGTGGGATATTGAAAAAAGAGGGCATAAAGCCCTCTTTTTCTATATTGTTGATATCATTATATCTCTTAGTAACCTGGGTTTTGCGTCAGGTTAGGGTTAGATAATAACGCGTCAATTGGAATAGGGAACAAGTTTCTGTTGGCATCGTCAACAGAGATAGGATCCTTGAACTCCCAGTTCTTAGTGAACTGTCCAAATCTAACGAGGTCATTTCTTCTCCAGAACTCCATGTAAAGCTCTCTACCTCTTTCATCGATCAGGTCTTGCTCAGAAACTGCAGCGATAGCACTCGCTTCTCTCAATGTTCTCAATTCGTTGACCATCGTAGTTGGATCACCACCCATTCTCATCATTGCTTCCGCTTTCATCAAGTGTGCATCTGCATATCTGAAGATGATTTCGTGACTTTCAAATGCACCATTTTTAGGGTGATACTTCAATACTCTGATACCGTTTCTCTCATTGTTACCAGTCAATGCAGGCAAATCCTTAGTGAATACCAAAGGAGAACCAGGTCTGTCAGTCAAAGGCGAACCATCTGACTCATATTGCTGACCGATCAGGAATCCGATACCCATACCTAAGTTGTCTTCAGAAGCCTCAGCAGCAGTCGCTACAAAACCTCTTCTTTCTTCCTGTCCACTTCCGGGAACGTTCACGTTTGGATCACCTTCAAACAGGTCATAGAATTCAGCTAGTGTACTGAATCCATTCCATCCACCACCATCATTTTGCCCGGGAGCATTCATGTTGTAGTGCAATCCGTTCCAGATTCTGTTACCTACAGAAGCATTGGCGTACCAGATAGTCTCATTGTCAACGCTTGATTCGAAGAGTTCAAAATAACCACCTTGCAACGCGAAACCATCAGCAGCGATGTCGTCTACCAGGTCAACTACTGCCTGCATGTTAGTACTTGAAGGAGAACCTGTACCATCATAGATGTGTGCATTCAAAAGCACTTTAGCCAATAACATTCTTGCAGCAGACTTGCTGGCTCTGTTGTTCTCGGCGCTTGGCCCTCTTGTAGGCAGGTCAGGAATAGCCTCATTCAGATCAGTCATTACAAATTGCATTGCCTCGGCACGAGTCAATACACCAGGCGCTACTTCAGGACCATCGTCTACTCCTCTGAAAGGAGCTACACCGTAGTGGTCAAGAATAACCCACATACTGAAAGCTCTCAGGAATTTTGCCTGAGCAATCAGTTCGTCAGTCCTGCCATTCATACTTCTGCTATCAATCACCTGCGAAGCTCTGAACACGTTCTGGTTGAAACCATTCCACACGTTCAAAATATACAAGTGAGAAGGTCCCCAGGTATGCGCATGTAGCGTTCTCCAGATACCATTATCACCCCAGTCTGTACCTCTTGTAGGCACGAGAAATTCCTCAGTAGTCACCTCATTGAGTGCGAAGAAGTTTTCCTGCGACTCCAGTTGGCTATATAAAGAGTTATACAAATCATTTACAGAACTCTGCACATCGGCAACACCACCAAAAGTGCCACCTTCCCCAGATTCAACAATTACGGAATCTGTCCCTTCAATATCCAGATCACATGATGCCATCAGCAATAGTGCCGGCACCACCCAGATTTTCTTCAATAGATTAAAATAATTCATTTTTTTCATTTTTTGAGTGATAACAATTAGAATGAAGCATTAAACCCTAGGCTAAAAGTCCTCGCTCTGGGATAAGCCGTATAGTCTATACCAGCAGTAGGCAGACCATTTAGCAAGTCAACACCAGCAGGCTGCGTACTTACTTCCGGATCAAGACCATCGTATCCTGTAATTAAGAATAAATTCTGAGCATTAAAAGAAATTCTCAAACTTTTTAGTGCTCCTTCACCTGAAATAGGCAGATTATAACCAATTGCCAGGTTCTGAGCTCTTACGAAATCTCCTCTTTGCAAGAATCTTGTAGACACTTCAGCAGCAGCTGATCCAGCCTCACCGTTGGTGAGCACATCCTGAGTCACGTTTCTGGCTGCAGCAATAGAACCAGCAGTGAAGAAGGCGTTCTGCGTATTGTTATATACCCAGTGACCAAACTGACCTGCTAAGAACGTAGAGAAATCCCAGTTTTTATAAGTCAGATTCAATGACAGACCAGTGTTCACTGTAGGAAGTGCACTGGCATCTACGAACTCCTGACGGTCAACCTGATCTGGCTGTCCATTAGGATCAAATCCGTTGAAATCTCTCAGGTAGAAAGAGAATAGCGGCTGACCGGACTGCAACTGCTGAGCAAATGCACCTGTCAAACCTTGTCCTCTGATAGTACCGGCAGGAATCTGACCGTTGAAGTCTTGCAATTCGTTCTCGTTGTAAGAGATGTTGAAGCTTGTAGTGAACTTCACATCACTGGTTTTGATCCAGTCATAGTTCAAGGCCAGTTCAATACCCTGGTTGATGACGTTACCATCGATGTTCTGGAATACGAAAGGCTGTACAGCAGGCTGAGCTGCAGTAATTCTCAGCAACAGGTTGCTTGTAGATTTTCTGTACAAGTCAAAGCTACCGTAGAATCTGTCGTTTGCCAGACCGAAGTCGATACCGAAAGTAGCCTGAGAAGTTTCCTCCCACTGGAGTTGCGTGTTAGCGAATGCTACGTCAGAAGCACCAGGGATGTTGATTGTTCCATCATCAGCGATACCGGGAGCGCCGAATCTTTGTCTCTGGATAGCATTACCGAATCCTAGTCCGTCCTGGTTACCAGTAACACCGTAACCAACTCTTAACTTCAAAGTAGAGAAAGCATCACCGATGAAGTCTTCTTCACCCAACTGCCATGCAAATGCTCCTGAAGGGAATACACCGTATTGGTTGTCCTCACCAAATCTTGAAGAACCATCAGCTCTTAAAGTGAAAGTGAAGAGGTATTTGTTATTCAATGTGTAGTTAGCTCTACCAAAGAATGACTGAAGCTTGTCAACGTTGTCAAATACATCTACTGTGATTGAACGTATATTCACATCAGAAGGAGTCGCCAGTGCCACACCTGTTTGTACTGTAGGGAAAAGTACATTTGCCCATGCGCCAGAGTTTTGCTCACCACCGTTCAGGTTTTCAGAAATTCCGTACTGCTGTACGAAACCGTTGGTACCTGCAGAAGCAGCAGACTCCAGTGCCTCAACTGATCTTGTGAGATCACCTTCCATTGTTGCGAAGTTAGTACTTCCAAATCCCCAGCCGATGGCATTGAAACCTTCAGCACCGAAATCCTGGAAGGAGTAACCTCCTACTACCTCCAATGAGGAGCTACCAAAGTCTTTCTTGTAAGTTACCGTTGCCTCGAAGAGGTCGTTGGTCAAATTCAATTCGTTCCATGCACCTCTACCATTTGTTCCTGCACCCAGGTCAAGGTTCAATGCATTACCATTTGTGAGGGCATAAGCATCTGAATTAGATTTATCAACACCATAGGTTAATTTTGCAGTCAACCCAGGCGTAATCTCATAAGAAGCTGAAATGTTCATTAATAAACGATTTGTCGCCGCGGTAGACTCATAGTTTTCCAATACGTTAGCCGGATTCAATACACCACCAGGGATATCAGAAAAAGTAGGATCATTTGGCCAGGTAGGGTTTGCTGAGTAAGCTGCACCTAACAAGTCACCACGAGAACCTGCACTACCACTCAAAGGAGCAAACTGGTCATTTACTCTTGAAAAAGTACTCTGCAAGTCAAATTTCAATCGCTCATCCATGAAAGTCTTGGTAGCGTTAATTCTACCAGTCAATCTTTCCAAATCTGAATCTTCAATGATTCCCTGCTGATTGTCATAGCTCAATGAAGTCCTGAAACTTCCTGTAGCAAAACCTTTTGAAATTGACAGGTTTTGATTGTGAGAGAATGCTGTTCTGAAAATTACATCCTGCCAGTCAGTATCGTTACCAAAATCCTGCTCGCTGGCGTTACCACCAAACTGAGTGATCCCTTCCAGGTACTCATCTCTGTCCAACAGGTCAAATCTCTTTGCAGTTGTTGAAACACTTGCAGTACTTCCGTACTCCACCTTCAACTTATTGCCACGGCCTGACTTGGTTGTGATGATTACCACACCATTGGCACCTCTTGAACCATAGATCGCCGTAGCGGAAGCATCCTTTAGGATACTCATGCTCTGGATATCATTAGGGTTAATGAAATTCAGCGGGTTACGGGGAGTAGCACTACCGAAACCAACATTGGTTCCACTATTACTGGTGTTTCCACCACCCAGCGGCACACCGTCTACTACGAAGAGTGGATTGTTATTAGAAGTTACTGAGTTACTACCCCTGATCTGGATGTTGACACCCGCACCTGGAGCACCACTTGTACCAGTAATTCGAACACCAGCTGCTTTACCCTGAATCAATTGCTCAGGAGATCCAATCACACCACCGTTAAAATCTTTGGCAGAAACTGCTGTAACAGCACCCGTTGCATCTTTGATCGAAGTCTCACCGTAACCGATGACCACTACCTCACCCAATTGCTCTACATCGGTTGCTAATGTGACGTCTATCACACTACGCGAACCTACTGTGACCTCTTGAGTAGCATAACCCACGAAAGAAATCACTAAAACACTTCCGTCAGTCACATTAATTGAATAATCACCGTTCACGCCGGTGATCGTACCCGTGGTGGTCCCTTTGACCACTACACTGGCACCGGGCAAGGTCTCCCCGGATTCTCCGTCCGTAACGGTTCCCGTCACGGTCCGTTCCTGCGCAACTAGGATTCCGCAGGAAAAAAGCCATAAAAAACAAACAAGTAAATAATTCTTCATACTACTACATTTAGATTAGAGTCTACGCGTGAAAATTCGGAAGAAGCTACTACCCTTCTCCTTACTACTTTCGTTATTTAATCACGAATTTTTAGTATTTTAACAAAAATCCTGACCTCAATAAAGCCAAATTTGAAGAATTTTAAAAGTTATTTAGAACAAAATGGAAAGCAATGTTTATAAAATGAAATTGCAAACGTTTTCAGTAATCTAAATGGCTGTCATAAACTTTATAGACGCTCATTAGTTTCTTAGGTAGGGAATTGCTCGTACTATGCGTAATACTATATTTTTTGTCATTTTTACAAAATAACATTTAGCTTTAAAAATTAAAATTAAAAACTTATGAAAAGCGGGCAGGTAACTATCAAAGATATTGCAAAGGAATTGAACATTTCCGTCTCCACTGTGTCACGTGCACTTGCTGACAACCCGCTGGTAAAACCTGCCACCAAACGCGCTGTAACTGAGCTGGCTACAAAGCTGAACTACCAACCCAATTTCACGGCATTAAGCCTTCGCAACAATACTACCCGCACACTTGGTGTCATCCTTCCTCAGGTTGTTCATGAGTTTTTTGCTACGGTGTTAAGAGGTATTGAAGATGTGGCTTATGCCAATGGATACAGTGTCATTATCTGCAACACGCACGAGTCATACGAACGAGAGGTGATAGACGCCAAAGCACTGGTCAATGGCCGGGTAGATGGCATCCTCGCCTGTGTGTCTAAAGAAACGGGGGACTACGAGCATTTTCATGAGTTCAAAAGAAGAAATATCCCACTGGTTTTCTTCGATTGTGTGGTGGATGATATCGAAACTGACAAGGTGATCATAGATGACCGCGATGCAGCCTCCAAGGCCGTTAGTCACCTCATAGAAACGGGTAGAAAAAGGATTGCCTACATTGGCGCTCCGGAAGGACTACTGATCTCCAAAAACCGATTCAAAGGCTATCGTGAAGCGTTGGAAGCCCACGACATCGCTTTTGATGAAAAACTAACCATCCACATGGATGCGGGAGACTATGAAGACGGCGTTGAATCCATTAAACAACTGATGGAACGGGGCATTTCATTTGACGGTGTATTTGCAGCGACCGACATGCTGGCGCTGGGAGCTTTAAAAGCACTCAAAAAAGCGGGATATGTCATCCCTTATGACATCTCAGTGTGTGGCTTCAGTAACTGGAAAATCTCCGCAATTTACGAACCTTCACTCAGCACCATCGATCAGCCGGGCTATGACATGGGGCAATCTGCGGCGGAAATGCTGTTTGCCCAAATAGAAAATAAAGGTGCTGATTATCAGTGCAATACCAAAGTACTCAAGACTTCTCTCATTATACGGGAAAGTTCCAGTATCTAAAAAATTTACCCGCTGATCTTTTCCTCACCCCCGGATGAACAATGTAGTTTTTCCATATTCTCCACGAGGTTACCATAAAGGACGGTGAAGTGGTATTTCTTCGCCAGTTTTAACTGCTCACACATTAACTCTTTTTGATCCGTTTGTAGATAAATACGGGCCAGGTTGTAATAAGAATAGGCATTTTCAGGATCTTGTTGGATAGACTGCTTCACGAGTTCAGTGCCCTCTTCAATCCGCCCTGTCTTGAAAAACGCAAAGCCTAAGTTATTCTGTAAAACTGGTAAAAGTGAAGCTTCCACTTGAAGGGCCATTGCTCTTTCAAACACTGGAACCGCCTCCTGATAGGCTCCCCCTTGAGACAAGATAAATCCATAAAAATTGAGTAGCCTGGGATTCTTACCATCAGCACTCAAAGCTGCCTCTATGATCCTGAGTGCTTTTCTGAAATCGCCACGCTCTTCGTGGTAAGATGCCCTCAATACCTTGATGCTGACGTCGTCAGGTAATGTCTTCTCTAATGCGCTGATATCTGCATCTGCCCTTTCCCAATCATGGAGCCGCATATAATTTACAGCTCTCACCTCTTTTGCGTAAGAAAACCCTGGATCAATTTCCAGGCATTTACTGGCGTAATTTATGGCTTCCTCCATCTGAAACAGGTTTCGATGTGCCATACTCAAAAACAGATAACTATCGGCCAGGTGTTGTCCAGGATATTTCTTCTGATAATCTTTGATTGCTTCAATCGCTTTTTCATCACTTTCTTCAAAATAAATTGCTTCCACTCTTGACCAGGGAGTATCCTCTGAAGCAGAGTCTTGTTTTGAAGGTTCACATGCCGTCAGTAGCAACACCAACACCCAACAAAAATTATAGATTTTACTCATTTTCTATCCTCCTGCTTCCATTCCAAAAGCGAGTATGTGACCATCGGGGTCTTTCACGTCAAAATCCAACATACCGTATTCCTGCGATTCCAGGGGGATGACTACCTCTACCCCTTGCTTGAGGTAGTGCACATATAATTTGTGTACATCAAAGACAAAAATATAGATATGCGTTGGGTGTATCTTCTCCTCGTCACCAGGGTCTACCTGTGAAAGATGAATACTCATATCGCCGGCTTTCAGCACTGCGTATGTAGCTGGTTCCTGCCACTTGAAGGTCACTTCAAAACCCAGTTTTTCCGTATAGTAGGCCAAGGAAGTGGGCAGGTCACTGACCGGCAAAACCGTAGCTCCATGTGAAATAAGGTGGTTCATTTTTTAGATTTTAGATATTAGTTTTAAACAGACCTTTACTGGCTTAAGGCTGTGCCTTAAGCCTCCTGATAATGGCCAGCTTGTAGCTGGTCTTGCCGTCACTGGTTAAGCTTACAGCCTCACTCAACAGCTTAAATGAGTATAAGACAAAACAGTACGCAGCCAGATCAAACCACCCAGCCACGTACCATATTCTCAGTAGTTTCTAGAAGGACTTACTTCCCAATAAAATCTTCATAAGGCATTACTTTGATGTCATCGATGCCTTTTCCATCCATGTACTTCATCATTTTGAGTACTCTTTTCTGTTTGATGGAATTGAACTTCGCGGTCACCTCTTTGAGTCTTTCCTCCAGCAACTCCAGGTTCTGCATTTCAGAATCTGATGGCGCCTGGAAGCTTCCGGCAATTTTACTGTAAAGGGTCGCAATTTTTCCTCTCAGTTGTGCTTCCTGTCGGCCAACATAGTTATCGCCTTTCGTCGTCACCAGTATTTCCTTGAGTTTGAAAAGCTCATCAATGACCGGATCGGCCGTCTTGGTACCTCCCTGTGATTTCACCTCCTCTGCTTTGTCCAGAATTTCATCCAATTCATACACCAGATAGGCCAACTCCTGCGACATGTCGTAGAGCTTCACCGTCGCCTGCTGATTGGCGATCCGCTCGGCGTCTGTCAGCTGAGATTGTGGATCGTTGACAAAGGCAACTTCCGTCTCATAAGTACTTTTCCCTTTGGTAATAATCGCCTTGTAAGTACCGGCAGGGACTCTTGGCGATGTAAAGCCTCCTCTTGCGATACTCTTCCCTTTGGCGACCTTCGGCTGTTTGATCAGGCCATTCCAGGTCACTACGTTGATTCCCTTTGATTTACCAGGGGTCAGTTCTATCAACTTATTACCATCCTGGTCCTGAATTTCCATTTTCATTTTACCGAAGATATGACGCTTCTTCAGGTAGTAAATAATCTTGGCATTCCTGCTGTTATTAGGTCCCACGAATTCCCGTTCTTTGGCAGTGCCTCCAAAACCACCTGATTCGAACATGATGGCGGGTTTATTCTCAAAGAAATGAATGTCTTTGGCCAATACTTCCTGATTGAGCGCCCTCAGTGGGCTAATGTCATCCAGAATGATCACGCCACGGCCGTGTGTACCCAGTACCAGGTCATTGGTTTTTTTCTGAAGATCAATGAAGTGCACAGCCGTTGGCGGCATATTATTGGTAAACCGACTCCAGTTCTTACCCCCATTGATGGTCACATACAGACCAAACTCTGTTCCCAGGAACAGCAGGTTTTCATTAACATAGTCCTCCTGCAGGTTTCTGGCGAAACCGTATACTTCACTGGTAGCAATCGACTTCCAGGTGCTACCGTAGTCAGTGGTTTTAAACACGTAGGTACTCATGTCACCGGTACTATGACCATCCAGGACTGCATAGGCCGTACCATCTCCGTGAACACTCGCTTCTATGTGGTAAACCCATGTATTATCCGGCACAAAATCAGGCAGGTTACCGGTAGTATTAGTCCAGCTCTTGCCACCATCTTTGGTCACCTGGATATTGCCATCGTCTGTACCAACCCAGATCACTCGTTCATTGCGTGGCGACTCTGCGATTGTGAAGACGGTACAGTGATTTTCAGCACCGGAGTTGTCTACAGAAATCCCCCCTGAGTCGCCTTTGCTTATTTTATTCTTATCATTGGTAGTCAGGTCTGGTGAGATGATCTCCCAGGTGTCTCCCATGTCTTCGGATCTGTGCAAATACTGACTACCCATATAGAAGCGGTCTTTCTGAGCCTCACTCACGGCCATCGGCGCATTCCAATTAAACCGCAACTTATCATAACCTTTCACATCCAAAGGCTGTACCGTCTTGGTGGTGTTACGCTCCATATTGTATCTCCATACGTTTTGCGCTCCCTGCATCTCAGAATATAGGATCGGTTTACCCGGATGGCGCAAAACCCTGAAGCCGTCACCGGCACCTACAGAATTCCAGTCCCGTGCTTCTATACCTCCGGGAGATCTGGATGGTCCATACCAGGAGCCATTGTCCTGCAAGCCTCCGTAGATATTATAAGGCTCGTCATTGTCTACAGAAATCTGGTAGAACTGAGAAATTGGCAGATTGGCTACGATCTCCATGGTAGTAGCACCATCCCATGTTCTGTACAATCCGCCATCGGTACCAACGTACATCCTGTCAGAGTTGTGAATATCAAACAAGATATCATGGATATCGGCATGCATATTCCCCAAATTTCTAAAAGTACTCCCGCCGTCTCTGCTGATGGAGCCCCGCAGTCCGGCTTTGACGACCACATCGGGATTTCTGGGGTCGATCACAATTCTGGAAAAATAAAACGGTCTGACCACCAGGCCGAAGTCACCATTCTTAAATTCCCACGATTGACCACCGTCTGTGGACTTATACAACCCGCTTTTTTCTTTTACTTCCGACTCCACCACAGAGTACAAAATATTATTGTCTGAGGGAGCTACTGCTACCGCTATTCTTCCCATCTTACCTGCAGGATAGCCATTGTGGATTCTATTCCAGGTTTTGCCCGCATCGGTAGATTTATACAGTGCACTATTTGCTCCACCTGAGTTAAAAGACCACGGCGTTCTCCTGAACTCCCACATCGATGCATAAAGTGTATTAGGGTCTTTTGGGTCCATGATGATGTCGGCACATCCTGTCTTTTGATCGGTATAAAGCACCTGGGTCCAGGTAGCACCTCCGTCCTCAGACTTATAAACGCCCCTTTCTTGGCTGTCACTCCACAGTGCACCCAGTACACCCACATACATCACCTGCGAGTTAGTAGGATGAATCTCAATACTGGAAATGCGCTCAGACTTCTCGAAACCCACTTTTTTCCAGTTGGAGCCTCCATCTACTGACTTGTAGAGCCCATCGCCGACAGACACACTGTTTCGGGTCCAGATTTCTCCTGTACCTACCCATATGACATTATCAGGATCGGATGGATCCAACTTGATCTTACCGATTGACTGGCTATGCTCATCAAATATTGGCTGAAAAGCGGCGCCACCATTGGTTGATTTCCAAACACCTCCACCAGCAGCTCCTACATAAATGACGCGGTCATTGGTAGGGTGTTGCTCCAGGTCAATGATCCTGCCGCTCATTAGTGCAGGACCTATTTGTCTGGCCCTCATGTCACCAAACAGCTCTTTGCCCTTGAGTACAATCTCGTTCTCCTGTGACATTCCGCTCATGCTCGCGATGCACAGCAGCACTACAAATAAATACCTCATTATCTTCACTTAGTGTATCTTGGTGAATGAATCAGTTACCGGGAAAAGCAAAAACACTTGCGTCTACCTCAGGATTGAGCTGAATTTCGCTTACGCTAACTGGCTGTGACGCTCCTCCTTTGAGACCTTGGGAAACTGAAAATGGAAAATACAATCCATCTACCTCGTCATAGTCACTCATGGTGATTTGTCCAATTTGACCTGCCTGAGGACCCTGGGTAATGGCAGTTTCCTGTGCCAGGAGGATGAACGCTTCTTTGTCAAAGAAATAATAACTAACGTCTTCAGTCTCTTTTCCATCGATCATCTTTGGATCTTTGGTTAGCTTGAGCTTGTAGGTCTCTGTTCCATCAATGGTCTCAGTGCCTGCCAGTTCCACAGTATATCCCTTGTCCTTATAGTTGAGGAATGGGCTTGGAAAATCTTTGAGCGCCAGTTTAAAATTATCAGTTGCTTCCTTCTCTGCTTTTTCTGGCTGCATGGCCTGGAAATTGATACTCCACAAAGTCTCACCATCGTAGACACCTTGGTACAATTCAGTGCCTTGAATGCTGATTTTCGTATACTGTCTGCCATCCTTTAATTGAACGATCTCCAGTGGTATCTCTAATCCACCCTGATTCAATTTGGCAAGAGTTTTGGTCCCTTTCAGGTTGAGCCAGGCATCTTTACCGCCTGTATTCTCAAAGTAGCCATCTAAGATCTCATCTACGGTGACATCCTGAGCCTTTACTTCAAAAAATGCAAATGAGAGTAGCAGCGCAATTAAGATTGGAAAGTTTATCTTTTTCATTTTGTGTTTATTGAAATTGTAAAAACAGTTATATACAAATCATTAGTATCCAAATCAATCGTTTTATTACAAAAGGTCGATACTAAGATTGATTTGTCAAAGAAATTCTTTGGTGGGACTGTAAAAATACGTGGAATAGCAGACAGGGAATAGTCAAATACTTTGATCCTGTCTTAGGGTAATGACAAGATAACATTGTTCAATAATAAAAGAGAGAGAATACGCCAGTTTGTCAGGCATAGCAATAAACACAACTATTACAGCCATTATTTTTCTGACGTGATTTAGAGCTGATGAAAATTTTATTAATAAAAATATTTAACAATTCCAAATCTGGCACGCTAATTGTTCTATCATAACCGAATTCAATGAGCCTGCAAGGGCCTGTTAATATACCAAAGCTCTGATGAAATCATCAGGGCTTTGGACTTTCCTCATAGCAACAATTACGCTACTTCTCCCGATAAATAAAGCAAAAGAGACTGTACCTGCAGAAACTTCCACAGGCAACAGTCCCCCTCTCAACATCCAGTCATCAACTAAAAATAAAAATCAAAAAATCATGGACAGAGCATGGATGGGCATCTTCTGGGAATGATCGTATCCCCGCAAATGAGCTGCAATGTAGGGAAAGGGGTATCACTTCCTCCTTTCACCGTTTGACCGGTCTTTTCAGACATTTCTGTCACAAAACTTTTTACAGCCAACTGATTCAATGCTAATTTTTTACTTTTCATAGTTTATATATTAAGTATTTTCATGCTTACTCATTTTGGTCTCCGCAAATCAGAGACAGGCGTTTCAGCATCCTCCTTATTGATAGCAAGTTGAGATTTTATGAAGCCAATTTCTTCACGGCTGGCAGGTAAAAGGACATATCATTGGATGACGTGATCGATCACGGTAAACCATGAGCCATGCCTCAAGAAAAAACAGCATCCCCTATGGAGATGCTGTCTGTTTTTGGTTCATCCTCAAATTCTTGTGCCGCTATCAGTACCGAAGGTCCTGCGTACAGCCACAAGCAAGTAT
>ERZ1740068.377-NODE-377-length-23525-cov-8.329612_pt1 | contig 23525 bp, 19 predicted proteins | sample MGYA00581735_ERZ1740068 | MGnify/ENA primary metagenome ERZ1740068 (study PRJEB43018, sample SAMN04849740) | marine metagenome | isolation source: floating plastic debris | place: Pacific Ocean | collected 2008-08-30 | study: EMG produced TPA metagenomics assembly...
AAACCTGGTCTGCATTGAGGGTATTGACAATACTGTAAAACCCATCATTGGGCGGAAGGTTGGTCGTGTATATGTATCCGGGAGCTAATCCTGGGTCTTCGGGAAGAACTTGCGTCCCGCCCCTGCCAAAATCTCCGGTTTGGAATATGTTGTCGCCAAAATTACCCTGACAGACCTGACTGAATACATTCAGGTAGCAAAAGATTGACAACAAAAGAAAACAGGTCCTGACCATGCTACATGCGATGAGTTATCTTAAAGATAATACTAAAAGCGGTCAATAACTGTTTGAATTAGGTAGTAAAGAAACCGAATGCTGCGCCTGCCTATCGGTAGAGAGGTCCTCAACGCCAAAGGATGTGTCTTCACATCCGACCGATCGCATCAAATCCAGAAGCAATCAATTCCGACATTTCTGCATCAAAAAACACCTATTAAAAAGATTCCACAACCTGAGTTCGAGCCTCATGATAGCGGAGACGTAAGACAGAGAAAGGAACGACCTTCCCACTGCTTCAGGAGTGACTGTCTTCAATCATCGACCTCCATGAGGAGCATAACAATTCTGGTATTCCACCATTACGTAATTACGATATTCAAATAATCACTTATCAAATAGTAGCCAGTAGGCAATCGTTGAAACCAAAAATGACGATCTTACTTCATTACTTAATTGCCGCATCACAGATCACTCATTACAAATCAAAAACTAACAATTACGCCATTATGATAATAAACCCTCACCCCCACCTGTTTCATCTTTTTTTTCATTGTCTGTAATAAAAAGCCGATGCATGCATCTAATCATATAGTATGCAGACAGACGAGCACGCATTCATAGAAGAATACTTCAGGCAAAACGAGGCGGTCATCGCTAAGATATGCCGGGCCTACAGCAACGATTCGGAGGAGTTCAAAGACCTGATGCAGGAAGTATTACTGCAATTGTGGAAGTCAAAAGACTCCTTTGAGCATCAGAGCAAACTGTCTACCTGGGTTTATCGGGTGGCGCTCAATGTGTGCCTGTCTTACCTCCGCAAGCGCAAGATCAAAACCGTGGCGCTACAGCAATCGGACTTCAATACCTGGGATGGAAATGACCATGACCGCAAAGAGGAAATTGACGTGCTCTACCTGGCACTCAAGGCACTTAGCAATGAAGAAAGGGCCATTATGCTGCTTTATCTGGAAGAGAAAAAATATGAAGAGATCTCACAGATCCTGGGAATATCAGGGACACATGTTGGCGTGAAGATCAACAGAACAAAAAAGAAATTGAAAAAGATAATCGAAGGCTATGGATATTGAAAACATCTGGAAAAACCAAGCCGAACAGTCCTTTGAGATACAAGAAAACCAACTTGATCGGCAAAAGTCAAAGGACCTGGTCTCTAAAATCATTAGTCGGCTCAAACTGGAACAGCGTGTATCCGTATGGCTCGGCCCTGTCATACTCCTGTTTCCATTATGGGAAGCCCAATACGCCATGGCAGCGATAGCCGTTGCCTACCTGGCACTGCTCTATTTTTACTATCGCTACATTTTGCGAAAAATTGGAGAAATCACCTACAAAGACTCTGTGCTGGAATTCCTCCAAAGCTCTCTGAATGCGATGAAATGGTTCAAAGTACATTACATCTTGCTGGGATTCATCAGTTTTAGCATTGGTTTCTTTATTACCGGCACCAGTGTGATCACTGAACCAGCGCCCTTAAGTACCCCCTGGGTCATGGCTGCGCTGTTGGTAGTCACCATCGCTGGCAGTTACCTGGGTTACTACATTAACTATCACCGCCACTTCAAGCGCATGAAAAAGATAGTGGAGGAGCTCTCCACACCTTAATTTTCTGCCAGGTATTCGTGCACAAACTTGATGGCCATAGATCCTTCTCCTACTGCAGAAGCTACTCTGTTCATAGCACCGGCACGAACATCGCCTGCGGCAAACACTCCCGGAATGCACGTTTCCAAAAGCAGAGGGTCACGTTGCAATTTCCAGCTCTTCCTAAAATTCTCATAGCCTGTAAGCATAGGCCCGGTTTCCAGAAAGCCGCGTCTATCTTTGATAATATCCAACTCCAGCCATTCTGTCATAGGCTTGGCCCCAATAAAAATAAACAAGGCAGCCGCTTTTTTTGTCTCCTCCACCTTGGTTTCATTATTGACCAGCACCACTTCCTCCAGTCGCTGATCTCCTTTTACTTCGGTGATTTCAGTATGTCCCAGCAGCTCGATATTGGATGTATCCGCAATCTGATCAATGAGGTATTGGGACATACTGCTACTCAGATCTGGCTTTCTCACCGCTATGTAAACTGTTTTGGCAAACTTGGATAGGTACATGGCCGCCTGACCTGCGGAGTTACCACCGCCAACGATGTAAATCTCTTCATTGGTACACGCTGAGGCTTCCGTAGTCGCTGCGCCATAGTAAATACCGGCTCCCGTAAACTGATCAATTCCTTTTGCAGGATGCTTGCGATAGTCTACACCAGTGGCAATGACAATGGTTTTACTATTGACCACATCTCCATTCTTCAGTGTGATAATCTTATAGTGGTCCTTCACCTCAATGCTCACCACCTCCTGCGGCGAAAGAAACTCTATCCCAAAGCGTGTCGCCTGGGTGATGGCCCTGCGAGACAGTTCCGCGCCACTTAGTCCTTTTGGAAAACCGAGGTAGTTCTCAATGCGTGAGCTGGTACCGGCTTGCCCACCAGGTGCCCGTTTCTCAATGAGCAAGGTATTCAAACCCTCTGAGCCCCCATAAACACCGGCAGCCAATCCGGCAGGACCCGCACCTATCACCGCTACGTCGTACATAGACTGCTTTGCCTTGATGGACATGCCCAATTTTTCCCCAACTTCAGCCGTGGAAGGGTCGGCCAGAAAGCTTCCGTCTTCAAATATGACCACAGGCAGGTTTTTCTGGTCAGCGCCATGCAAATCCAGCAATTCACCTGCTTTGGCATTGGTCTGTATGTTCATCCAATGATAGGGCATCAAATTACCCGACAAGAAGTCTTTGATTTCGTGAGACTTTGGAGACCATTGATAGCCGATGATCTTGAGCCCGGTAGCTTCGGGAACAAAGCTGCTTTTCCACTCATCCAACTGATCGTTGAGGACAGGGTAAAGTTTTTCTTCCGGAGGGTCCCAGGGTTTAAGCAGATAGTAGTCCAGCTGTACATCATTGATGGCTTTGATTGCTGCATCCGTATCAGAGTATGCAGTCAGTAAAATACGCTTGGCTTGAGGAAAATGCGTTTTGGCCTGCTCCAGAAAAGTAACACCCAGCATCTCAGGCATTCGCTGATCGGAAAGAAACAGTGCCACCGTCTCCCCTTTCTTCTTGAATTCGGGCAGTGCCTCCAGTGCTTCTTTTGCAGACTGAGTCGCCACGATGCGGTATTCTTTGCGGTATTGGGAGCGAATGTCACGTTGTACAGACTTCAATACAGCAGGATCATCATCCAGCAGGAGTATGATAGGTTTCTTCATTGATTATTTCTCTTTGATAGGAAAGCAAATAGTGAATATTGTTTTACCGGGTTGCGAATCTATGTAGATAGCCCCGTTGTGTTGAATCTTAATGATCTGTTGAACAAACTCCAGCCCCAATCCCGTTCCCTTGCCAACTGCTTTGGTGGTATAAAAAGGATCAAAGATCTTGCCCTGGATTTCCTCTGGAATACCAGAACCGGTGTCTTCAATCAGAATATTGGCAAAATCGCCATCTCTTTTAGTGGTAATCGTCAACCGTTTGATCTCCTGGTCTTCCATGGCGTCAATGGCATTGTCAATAAGGTTGGTCCATACCTGGTTGATCGGGCTGGCCAGGATTTCACAAGGCGGCAGATCACTTTGGTAATTCCTGACCACCTCCACCCCTCTTAGCTTATGATTGAGCATGGTGAGCGTATTATTGAGCCCTATATGGATGTCAATAGGTGCTTTTTCCGGCGCCTGGTCCATGTGTGTATAGCTCTTCACCGAAAGCACCAGGTCATTGATGCGCTGTGAGGCATCTTCTATTTCATTCACCAGCTTTTCTGTCGTCAGCATCTGGTTGATCCAGTTGAAGGCAGGGTCCAGGTTTTCTTCCAACATCCCCTCAGCAATGTTCTCCAGGTCCTCCCCGGTCATTCCATAATCTGCAAAATTGGCGGCCAGCTCGTCGCTGTCCTGCACATGGTGATCATCGAGCCAGTCCATCAATTCATCTTCAAGACTCGATTTTTCCATCAGAGACATGACCTGCACACCTTTCGCCATCTTATCAAACAGGATGTCATTCATACGATCCACCTCTTCATCAGAGATATTGATTTTTATGATGTTCTTAAAGCTTTCGGGTGTTGTCTTCAGATGTTTGGCCAGCTCCTGCGCACTCCTTACTACTGCGGCTGACGGATTGTTGAGTTCGTGTGCTAACCCGGCAGAGAGCTTTCCCAGTGACATCATTTTGTCATCCTGCTGTGCTCTACGGGTAAAATCACGGATTCGGGTACTCATGGCATGTACAAAAACTGTGGTCAATTCATGGTAATCGCTGATCATTGTGCTGAAGTGATCGCGATGCAGACTCAAAACGACAGCATCATCAATGGCTTCCGCAAATGCCCTTCCCGTTTGCGCACGCGAATACGGTAACAAGCCACCAAAGGAGTTTTTATCCATTTTACCAATGTGCACCAACTGATTATTGCGTGAGACTTTCAAACGAAAACCGCCTTCCAATACGATAAAAAGGCGGTCTATTGGATCGCCGGGAGAAAACAAACGATCCGTCTCTTTGATATGAAGCACTTTACTGTGTGCAATGAGCCAGTTGAGCTGTGCTTCCGGAACGTCTTTCAAGTCATCAATTGCTTTGAGTGATTCAAGGATATCCATAAGAGTGGGTTAGTCTGATAAGTACAATCGTACTTTGAATTTAAAACATTGTGTCTTTCATTGGTGAATTTTTATGAGAAACTTCTAAAAAATGGTCATCTATCCAGTAACTAAGCTTATCTTGATTACCAAATCGATCCTATTCTATGGCCGAGAACAAGAAAGACCTGACCACCGGTAGCATACCTGCTACCTTGATGCGACTGACCCTGCCAATGATGTTAGGGATCATCAGTATGGTTGCTTTCAACCTGATAGACACATTTTTCATTGGTCAGCTTGGCGAGCAGGAATTGGCAGCGCTCACTTTCACTTTCCCGGTCATCATGGTCATTTTTAGTATCATTCAAGGTCTGGGAATAGGAGCCACAGCACTCATTGCAAAATCCATTGGCAAAGGTGATCTGAAGAAAGCCGCCAGGGAGACATCGGACAGTGTCATGCTGGCATTGCTGTTAACGGGCTTATTTATTACGGTCGGTTTACTCACCATTGAACCTACGTTTCGGCTATTGGGTGCAGACGGCGCTACAGCTGACATGGCCCGGGAATATATGGAGATCTGGTATTTGGCGCTCTTCTTCGTATCTGTCCCTTTTGTGGGTAATAGTGCGATCAGAGCCACGGGTGATGCCAAAACACCTACCTACATCATGCTTTTTGCCGTACTGATCAATGCCATTCTGGACCCCATACTCATTTTCGGATACCTGGGTTTTCCGGCGATGGGGCTGAAAGGGGCGGCAATTGCCACGGCCATTTCCAGGGGCATGACGATGATATTGTCCTTTTACATATTGATCAAACGCGACAAACTCATCACTTTTGAAATCCCTACCTGGAAGGTTTTATCTGGATGCTGGAGCAGTATCCTGTACATTGCCCTACCATCCGGTCTTGCAAGACTGGTGGTACCGTTAGCTACTGGCGTCATCACTGCTTTACTGGCCACTTATGGTGAATTTGCGGTGGCAGCTTACGGCGTGGGAAGCCGGGTAGAATTCCTGGCCAACAGTCTCATCTTTGCACTTGCAGCATCGATCGGGCCATTTGTTGGGCAAAACCTTGGAAAGGGCAGGATTGACAGGATGCGTGAAGGAGTGAAAACCGCTTGTTTGTTCGCTGTTGGCTGGGGGTTGTTCTCATGGGGCGTCCTTGCTGCCAGTGCGCCACTCATCGCAGCCATCTTCAACTCTGAAGAAGAAGTGATCCGTAACATTCAGTTGTTTTTATGGATAGTCCCGGCGGGCTTTGGACTGCAAGGGGTACTCAGCGTCGTCAACAGTAGTATGAATACCATCAACAAGCCCCTCCAGGCATCTGCTATTATCATTGTACAAATGCTGGTCCTGGGCCTACCTGCCATCTACTTCGGCAAATACCTCGCAGGCATCCCAGGTATCTTCGCCGGAATCGCCCTCACCTATGTACTAGGCGGTATCACCTCCTTAATCGTTAACAAGCGACTGATGAGGGAAATGAAAGTCTAGATCTTAGATAGCCAGACGCTGGATTTTAGACAAAAGAATCGTTGCACAAGGATGTGCCCCAGATCCGACCAAAACGAAATCACGTACCCTATTCGAAACCAGTAGGCAAATTCAGTAATTCCGATTTCAATAACGTACTAGGAATTGTCCCACATCCAACTTACCATTACAGCGATTCCTCAAACATAGTACAAGCCTCCTGATAGCAGGAACGTTCTGAGGAAAAGACAGCGACAATCCATCTGCTTCAGGAGTGACTTGCACCTTTCGATGTCAGCCAGAAGCTTCAACGGTCTACCTTCCTGGTAACAGCATAAACCTGCATTTTCTCGTTCTTCCCTCTCAGTTCCAGCTTGCCTTTGTCCTCAAACTGGAAAGAGCCGTTGTCTGGTATCAATTGCCTGAGCTCTTCAGAAATCAACAAACCAGCATGGAGTTCATTGCAAAGTGACTGAATGCGTGCCGTGGTGTTGAGTACATCGCCGGTAAACAGGATTTCTTTCTTGATCTCCCCTACCTCACCCGCGGTTACCTCACCATGATGGAGTCCTGCTTTAAACTCCGGAATGAGACCCAGCTTGTCTAAGAATTGTTGCTCGCGATTCTTTAGTGCCTCTTCCAATAGAAAAAAGCACCTCACACAATTGGCCTTTTGAAGCCCTTTGGAGACCGGCCAAGAAATGATGATCTCATCGCCTACATATTGATAAACATCTCCCCCTGTTCTTAAGATGGCATCTGTCATCGTCTCGTAGTAAGAACGCAAGAGGTCATAATATTTGAGATTGCCCAGTTGCTCAGCATAAGTAGTAGAGGACTTCATGTCCAAAAACATGAAAATCCGATCCTCCGGTCTGGCCTGTTGGTACTTTCCGGTAAAGAAATTGTCCACTGCATTGATACCCAGGTGGTCCATCAGCTCAGAAATGAAAAGTCCTACCACAATGAAGACACTGATGTACATGATGATTGTCAAAAAGGCAAAATTGGTCACCAGATTCAAAAACGACTGAAAAACCTCAGCGGAAAAGAAGTTTTCGTTCATTGACATGCTGTTAACAGACATTGACAACACCGCCATAAAAACTACAATCAATGAAAGGTAAATGAGGGACTTGGCAATCAGTTTTTGATAGAATGGGCTCTTTTTAAGCAACTGCTTGAAATAACGTAATTCAAGAAATCCCATCAAAGTGCCCATCACCAGCGAACCGATGACCATACCGATGAAAGCTGAGCCGGGATCATAGACGTTTTGTGAAGAAGGATAAAGATTGGCATCTCCCATCACCCCGCGCTCAATCAGCCAATACATCAACCCTCCCAAAAACCAGATCACTGGAAAAGGAAGCACTTTTTTGAGGACGTAAGAAAAATAAGGATTTGACATTTGTGTCTAGCTATCGCCAGGAAGTTAAAAAAATATCTATTAAGAGTAAACACGACCGTTAGATCTTTGTTGCATTTTGACTGGAAATAGCGCATAAAAAAAGGTCAGACCGCTGCCTGACCTTTTTTGTATTTGATGATGACCTGCCCGGCTAACCAGCCAGTTTGGTCTTCAGTTTATCTTTGAATATTTGCTCTACCTTGTCCACTTTTGGTTTGATCAAAAAGGCGCAGTAGGGCTGACTCGTATTCTGATTGTAATAGTCCTGATGATATTCTTCGGCAGAGTAAAAATCCGTATATCGACTGATTTCTGTAACGATGGGATCACTCCAGATACCTGCTTTGTCTAGTTCTGTTTTATATGCTTCAGCAAGGTTTTTCTGTTTTTCATCATGGTAAAACACTACCGACCTGTATTGAGTACCTACATCATTTCCTTGTCGGTTCAGTGTGGTAGGGTCGTGGGTTTTCCAGAATACTTCGAGCAACTCTTCATAACTGATGATGGTTTCATCATAAATGACTTGTATGACTTCGGCATGACCTGTGAGCCCGGAACATATCTCTCGATAGGTTGGGTTTTTGATCTTACCTCCAGCATATCCGGAAACCACCTTCTCAACACCATTGAGTCTCTGGAATACCGCTTCAGTACACCAAAAACATCCTGATCCAAATGTTGCTTTCTCCATATTAAAATTAGTTAATGTAATAATTGATTAACAACGGAACGACCTCAGAAGTGCATACGTATCAAAAAGAATTCTTTAAAAAAGCGTAATGCCTCAGGACTGTCCGTTGGGTTATTAAACAAACCACCCGCTAATAAAACATAGCTGAATGGCAGCCTAACGTACTATTTGTTTTGGTTTTTGATTTAGTTTCTATCGATTTCAATTTCCCTTGTTTTAACCTGTTCATTTCAATTTATACTCTAACGGTGATGACTGAATCGGTTATCTTTTATACGTAATCAATTCAATATAGTTAAAGTTTACTGAAGATGATAAGATTCCATAGGAATTATGTTCTTTTTACATCATGATAACTTAGAGATAAACCAAATAGTTATGGCAATTGCCTCAAATCCAGCAATTAATTGAGGATTTAGGTGAGAAATTCGTAATTATCCGGGCTGAGCCGGGGAGTTGGCTCAATCGTAGAACTCGCCTGAATAGCCATTTTCGAAGGCATATCGTACCAATCCAGCCGTATTTTTGAGTCCTAACTTGCCCAATAGGTTCTTTCGATGTGTATCTACTGTATGCGTACTGACAAACAACTGCTCTGCAATCTCGATGGTACTGAGTCCTTTTGCGATGAGTCTGAGTACTTCTTTTTCTCTTTTGGTCAGCTGTGGCTCGTTAGCGCTCATATTTGTCCGCATACTGCTAATCAAGGTATCGCTTACTGCCGCACTGAAGAAATTCTCTCCACCCTGTACTTTTCTGATACCCGTTAGTAAGTCATCTTTCCCGGTATTTTTCAGCAGGTAACCGTTGACCCCCATGCCGATCAACTGACGAATAAATTCCGGTTTGTTGTACATGGTGAGTACCAGAATTTTGAGATCAGGGTACTTTGACTTGAGCACTTCAGTCACTTCCAGACCTCCCAATACGGGCATGTTGATGTCCAGCAGGACCACATCGGCGCTGGTACGCGTTAAGAGGTCCAGCAGCGCCTGTCCGTCGGCAGCTTCCCCTACCACTTCTATGTCTTCCCCGGACAGCAGCGACCGGATACCGTCAATGATCATCTGATGATCATCTGCAATAACAACTTTAATCATGTCAATTCTATTTCTATGGTCACCGATGTACCATTCTTCTGGCCGGAATCTATGTGTACTTTCCCATGGAATTGCTCCATCCGGGAATAAATATTCTTCAATCCCATCCCGGCTGCTGCGGACTCCCGCACAAATCCGATTCCATTGTCTTCCACCGTCAGGACCAACTCATTTTCAAACTTGTTGAGCTGGATCAGTACTTCCGAAGCACCTGCGTGTTTCATGACATTGGAAAGCAATTCCTGAATGACCCTGTAAATATTGAGTTCAAGCTCTCCGGGTAAGCGATCATCAATCCCATGGGTCATCAGCTTCACCTCCATTTTTCCAGCAATGGTCAAGGTTTCTACGAGGTCTTTCAAAGCAGCTACCAATCCAAATTTATCCAGTATCCCCGACAGCATGTTGTGCGCAATAGATCGCACTTCTGTCACGGCATCGTCCAGCATGTCACCGAGCTTTTCCATGGTATCTGGTCTCAGTACGCCTTCTTTTAATGATTCAAAGTGCAGCTTCACTGCCGACAGCTGACTCCCCAGCCGATCGTGCAGGTCTTCGGCAATTCGTTTTCTTTCATGCTCCTGCCCGGCAAGCATCGCATTGATGGCTTTCAGCTCCTGGTTTTTGAGCAGTTCGTCTATCTGCTGATTGAGAATCGCCGTGTTTTTCTCGGCCAATGCCTTAAGAGACTGCTGCCTCTGTCGGTAAAACAGCCATATAAACAGAGCAGTCAAAGTCAAAATCAAAGAGCCGGCTATCAAAGTATTTCGCTGCCCCAGCATGCGCGCAAGTCTCGTCCCCAGGTTTTCAATTTCTTCGTCTTTCTCAGCCACCCGATAGCGGGCATTCAGATCCAACACTTCTTTTCCCGTTTCCTGCTGATAGATCTGCTGTTCTACATGTGCTACTTTGTCCAGGTAGAACTTAGCGCTGTCAAGGTCCCTCTGTTCCCAGAAATACTGAGACAAATTGCCATAAACCTTGATGGCCACTTCGGCCGACTCAATCGTAGTGAGCTGATTTTTGGCCAGCATCAGATAATGATATGCGCTGTCAGCCTTGCCCATTTGCAGATAGACAACGCCTATATTTTGAAGTGACTGTGCAATTTCATCAGGAGACCTTCGAGCGGCTTTGCGCAGCTGAAAAGCCTTCCGATAGAGCATCAAGGCCGAATCTGATTGAGAAAGCCTTTCATAAACCAGCCCCAGGTTGTTCAAGGTGATGGCAAGCCGGTGCGCCGGACCGTTGGACCGGGCACGGATCTGATAAGACCGTAAGAGATTGGCCCGGGCCTCCATGTATTTTTCCTGCTGCAGGTAAGTGAGTCCTATGTTATTACATGCCTGGGCAATCAATTTGGTGTTATTCAGCGCCTCTGCGATAGACAATGCTTGTTCAAAGTGCGAAAAAGCCTGCTCATTTTGCGCAATTGTCCCGCAAATAGCACCCGCCTTCATTTGTAATACACACGCCAGTTGCTCATCATCAACCAAACGCAACGCTTGAATGTAGGCAGCATAAGCCAACTCATATGATTGTAAAGCCCGGTGGATATCGCCCTTTTTCTGATAGGCCAGGGTGTGTTCTGATACATCTGCTTTGGTGGAATCGGCCAATACTTCGTCCAGCAAGGCCAGTGCTTCCGTTGTTTGATCTTGCTCCCATAAGGAATCAATGGTGGAAAGCGGCCCGTTAGCCTGCCCCAAAAGAATAAACGGCATGAGTATCAGCACCGTGACAAGGACGCTGATACTATAATTGCTTTTCCATATTTTAGCTTCCGCTATCAAGGCTCAAAACTACCTGAACCTCCAAGGTGATGAGAGTGTCCAACACGATCGTGGGGTAGTTCGGCCTCTATTCTGATGTGTTTGATGTCAGGGTCTTTGCCCTTCACATGCAATTTAAGGTGAAACAAATTGCAACCTTCCATGCTGTCATCTTCTTCTAATGGCAGATGATGGAAAGCAATGCCATCATGGCAATCATACGGATCTTTTTCTATACAAACTGCTTTAAAGCCAGGCTCCAATAAAATGGCTACATAAACATTAAATTCGCTGTTGTCCTGATGATCCAGTTTTTCTACGTGGATGTAGGGTCTTCCTGTTTTCATGTTAGTAATGTGTGAGGTTAGTAATGAAAATTCGATTGGCTGTCAACCAAGGATAGCCACTGATAAATATAGGAGGAATAAGTAACAAATCAAGGCAGGACCAAGGGTCTTTGTCTGTTGGCTCCTTATTCCATACACATTACAAAACTGGAAAAGTTGTTATCACTTTTCTTCATCATCATCCGGTAAGTAAGCTCACTAAAAGTAGTGATTTTTCAAACCAGGGTATCCCCTACCTTTTTGATCAATTCAACTCCCTGCGCCAATTGTTCCTTGTCAATGAACTCATCTGCTCTGTGCGCCTGCATGATATCACCGGGTCCGCAGATCACTGCTTCAAAACCACCTTCAGCAAATTGCCCTGCTTCTGCGGCATAGGCCACCGTATGAAGTTGTGATTTACCAGTCAGTTCCTTGATCATCGTTACAATGGCGGAATCTTCAGAAGTATCCAAACCCGGTACAGCAGGGTGCATAGGCGCTGTCTCAATGGAGAAATCCGGAAAAGTAGCCCTCAGCGATGCTTCCCGCTCTCTGCAATAGGCATCAAACTCTTCTTTAATTTGCTCTGGTGTATCCCCGGGGATTGTACGTACATCCCAGGTAAAAACACATTCATCTGCAATCACATTAGGGGCAATACCGCCATTCATTTTTCCGATGTGTATAGAGGTGTGATTGGGTGTGAACCGATCGTCAGTCCGGCCGGCCGCAATGAGGTTGTTCATCTTGTCTTCCAGCCAAAGTACCAGACGCATACTTTCATGGATCGCACTCACTTCCTGTTTGATACGGCTGCTGTGTCCGGCACTACCATTCACTTTTGTCTCATAGATACAGATGCCCTTTTGCCCCACAGTAGGTTCCAGCATGGAAGGCTCTCCAATGATGGCATGTGCAGGCTTTTCATCATAGTGCGCATTGATCGCCTTTACCAGATCCGGCGCACCCAAACAACCGATCTCTTCGTCATAAGAAAATGCAAAGTAAACAGGCTTCTTCAAATCGAGTGAAAGCAGGTAATCAACGGCGGTAAGGCAGCAGGCTACAAAGCCTTTCATATCTGCGGAACCACGCGCATAGAGTCGTCCGTCGCCTTTATCGGTCAATTCAAATGGTGAAGTGGTCCAGTCTTGTCCTGCTACGGGTACTACATCCAGATGCCCTGACAGAATAACGCCACCATCCACCGCAGGGCCAATTCTTGCATGGAGAGAGGCCTTGGTTTGCTCCTCATTGTATACCCGATGGGCAGTAATCCCTTTGCCGGACAAATACTGCTCAATGTATTTTACTATTTCAAGGTTAGGTTCTCCTCCCAAAACAGGAAAAGCAACCAGATCGGAAAGCATGGATTCTACTGGTGACATCATTATAGCGTTGTTCAAAACTGAAATATAATGGCTTCACCGATGAATTACATGGTATTTCATCAAAAGGTCAAAAACCAAATGGTGGGCGGTCGCTACTTTCTTTGGCACCTCTGATAACAGACCAAAATCGTCATGTGACCATTAAAACAAGAAAAGCTTTCATTAGCAGTTTTTCGTCTGAGTTAGTGCCAGCACACTGTTATCTTTACACCCGGAATATGCATTAGGAAATCTATTGCGTAGCTAACTCGCTTTGAATCAGTGAAATAAACGAGCTTTTTGATTTAACCATAGCGATGCTATGCATAAATCAATAAAACTCGCTGATTCTTTGCGATTTAACTCCTCATAACAAAGTTCTAACGCATAAACCGGGTTAAACTTGGAATTTGTAATCATCACACTATTACAGAATTCGGGTATAATACTCAAATACATAAATTATGAACCGAAGAATACTCACTTTGATCTGCCTGACATGCTTTTTGTCAGGTACTGCCTTCGCGCAACACCTGGTCATGACACCTGCTATCAGTCCCGATGGCAATAAAATTGCTTACTCTCTACAAGGAGATATCTGGACCATGGACCTGAAAACGAAGCAGACCACCAGGCTCACCATTCACGAAGCCTATGAATCTCACCCTACCTGGAATGACACAGGCGATATGATTGCGTTTACCGCCAACCGTGCGGGCAACAGCGATATTTTCACCATTCCAGCAGCCGGTGGCCCCACTAAACGTATCACTTACCACTCCACAGCCGACAACGTTTGGGATTGGTCTGGTGACTACCTGTACTTCACTACGAGACGTGCTTTCCGACAAATAGAATGGAATGCAGAAATCTACCGGGTAGCTGCATCTGGGGGCACGCCGGAGCGTGTTTTAACCGACTTTGGCGACATGCCTGCTGCCTCAGGCCAGATGATCGCGATCGGAAGGGGCTCATGCCGTACCTCACGAGAGGACTACGATGGCCCGGCCGATCTGGACATTTGGGTCTATCACGGTAAAAACAAACAGTATAAAGCCATAACGGACAATAGCATCAATGATTTCCAACCAAGGTGGGCTGCGGACAATCAGTTGTTTTATATCTCTGCCACTTCCGGTAGATACAACATTTCCAGACAGACCGTCAAGGGTGACGGATCAGCCGATGGACAAGCCCGGCAAATCACCAGTTTCAAAGACGATGGCATCCAGTTTTTTGATGTCAGCAAAGACGGCAGTAAGATCGTTTACACCCGCCAAAATGGCCTTTATCTGTTGGATGTCAATACCGGGAAAAGCGAAACACTGTCTCCTACTTTTTCAGACTACCGCTTTGATCCGCTGGAATCAAGAAGGTTTACCAATGGGGTAGAAAACTATGCACTGAGCCCCGATGGTAAAAAAATTGCCAACGTCATCCGTGGCGAAGTCTTCATTTCACTATCAGACAAAGAAAAAAGACGGGCAGTCAACGTCTCCCGTCATGCCTATCGCGACAGAGATGTGGCATGGCTCAATGACAGTACTGTGATATTTGTATCGGACAGAGAAGGACAAAATGACCTTTTCCTGGCGCGCTCCACAGATGACAAAGTGAGTGACCTTTACAAAAGTCTGAAAACGGAAGTGGTCAGACTGACTAAAACGAGTGCCAATGAGGCACAACCGGTCATTTCTCCTGATCGCGACCAGGTTGCCTTCCGGCGTGGAAGAGGTCAACTGGTAGTAGCGGATATTGATGAGAATGGAAAATTATCCAAGGAGCGCATCTTACACGATGAATGGAGCACACCGGCCGGTGTCACCTGGAGCCCGGACAATAAATGGTTGGCTTATTCAGTGGCAGATCTCACTTTCAATAGTGAAGTCTACATCCACGCCGCAGATGGCTCTTCCGATCCCGTCAATGTGAGCATGCACCCTAAGCGGGACAGTAATCCTGTATGGAGCCCTGATGGTTCCAAACTCGGCTTTTCCTCTGATCGCAGTGGGGGTGACAGTGACGTTTGGTTTGTATGGCTAAGCAAAGCCGAATGGGAAAAAACCAAGGAAGACCGCGAAGATGGTTACTACTTTGACGACGAAGACGAAGAGGCAGACGACGACAAGGACGCTGACCTTGTCATCGACTTTGAAAACATCCACGACAGACAACAGCGCGTTACTTCACAGCCAGGCAACGAAGGCAACATCATCATCTCCAAAGATGGAAAGACGTTCTACTTCACCGGTGACAATCCTACCAGAAGGTTTTCCCGTAACTTTTACAGCGTAGAATGGGATGGTTCCAAAGCTAAAAAACTGGCCAGTAACCTCACGTCGTTTGGAAATCTGAAGACGACCAGCAATGGCACCAAATTATACGGCACAAAGCGCGGTGTTGTAAACCTGATCAATTTCAAGGACGGAAAGATGACCCCTATTGCACACAGTGCCAACATGAAAATCAACCACCCTGAAGAGTACAAACAGATTTTTGACGAGGCATGGAGCGCCATGAAAGCAGGATTCTACGATCCTCAATTCCACGGCCAGGACTGGGACAAACTGCGCACAAAATATCGTCCATGGTGCTTATCAGCCACTACCAGACAAGATTTTCAATACATGTTCAACCTCATGCTGGGCCAGCTCAACGCGAGTCACCTGGGTCTGAGAGGCGGAAGAAATCCTGAGTCAGTACAACGCGAAACAGTTGGGTTACTGGGAGTAGAATTCAAACCAGGTAAAAAGGGCGTAGTAGTGGAAAGAATTGTACCGGGAACACCTGCCGACAAGGAAAAAAGCAAACTCTTCGCGGGTGATGTCATAACAGCTGTCAATGGTGAATCCATCTCGGCCAACAAAAGTGTTTACGCGCACCTGGATGGTCTGGTAAATCAGCAGGTACTGCTGGCCATTAATGGCGCTAACGGCAAGCAAAGAGAAGTAGTCATCAGGCCTGTTCGCAGTATTGGCACTCAGCTGTATGAGCAGTGGGTCAACGAAAAAAGGGCGCTGACAGAGAAGTATTCAGGTGGTAAACTGGGATACATTCACATCCGAGGCATGAACATGCCAAGTTTTGAGCGCTTTGAACGTGAGCTGATGGCCAGCGGCTATGGCAAAGAAGGAATCGTGATTGATGTGCGCTTCAACGGCGGCGGCTGGACTACTGACTACCTGATGACAGTGCTCAATGTAAGACAACACGCTTATACGATTCCAAGAGGCGCTGCGGCAAGCTTAAATGAGAACTCTAAGTTCAAAAATTACTACCCTTACAGCGAACGTTTGCCGCTGACTTCATGGACCAAGCCTTCTGTGGCCATGTGTAATGAGAGCAGCTACTCCAATGCCGAAATTTTCTCACACGCCTACAAACAACTCAACATCGGTAAGCTGGTGGGGATGCCCACTTTCGGGGCAGTGATCTCCACAGGCGGGCAACGACTGATAGACGGTTCACTGGTCAGGATGCCTTTCAGGGCCTGGTATGTGAAGGAAACCGGTGAGAACATGGAAAACGGCCCGGCAGTTCCGGACATTATTGTCAACAACGGGCCAGGTGAAAGAGCCAGCATGGAAGATTCTCAGCTGATGAAAGCGGTGGAAACGCTCATGAAAGACTAATTAGTTCAATCAATCCCCGGAGTCGGGCAAGAAGTCTGACTCTGGGGATCATTATCAATGCCGCTGTCAGTTCAGGAATATTGTAAAGTAATGTTGAGTTGCAGACTCCGTTCATCCTGCACTTACTCAAAAACTGATGGACTACTTCTGATTACGCACAAATCACCATCATACAGTTATATGTGAAATTTTAGTGTGATTGAAACTTGTATCGCATGAAAGATATCCGTAGTTTCAGTTAATCCAAATATTTCACAAAAAACCAAAAGAGCCATATTACGCTGTTTACCTTCTATTTATATTGAAGCGTTCTTTCTGTAGAAAGACACCGTTTGCGCAGTAGTGGGCATGAATATTTGCAGGCATTCCCTGATAAAAAGGGTATGCGTGAATGATCATGCAATAACAGGTAGGGTATCGCTCAATTGGTCCTAAACAAACATTATTATGAAAAACAAAAGATTAGACCTCAGGTCTCTGGAAGTGAAGAGTTTTGTGACGCTGGCTTCTGAAGACGCAAAAGGCGCACTGAAAGGTGGAGGGTGTACCAACTTGTGTACTTTCTTGTGCAACAACATGCCCAACCGAACAGTAGACCAGCAAGACTGTTGCATTCCTTAATGTTGAATATTGAATCAATAAAAAAGGGGATGTGTTATCACGTCCCCTTTTACAATAGCTTGTACCCGCCTTCAGCTACTCATCTTTGATACAAATCACCGGATTTACCCTGGAGACTTTCATGGTCTGGAGGCTCACTGTGATCCAGGCAATCAGCAGTGCAACTGCAGCACTTCCAGCAAATAGCCACCACTCCAGCTCTATCCGATACTCAAAGGAATTCAGCCATTCTCTCGACAACAGGTAACTCGGTGGCAAGGCAATGAGGATGGCGATTAACACCATGGAAGTGAAATCCTTACCCAGGAGGTAAATGATACTCCACTCGCTGGAACCAAGGATCTTACGAATACCTATCTCTTTGATCCGGCGCTCGGCAGTAAATGCTGCAAGGCCAAATAAGCCTAAACATGAAATGATTACTGCCAGCCCTGCAAAGTACCTGGAAAGTAAGGAAACCCGCTGTTCGCTGGCGTAGAGGATGTCAAAACTCTCATCCATGAAATGAAAATCCAACTGATAGCCAGCATTCAGTTCTGCGTGCAATTGATCCAGCCCTGCAATTGCTTCTTTGGTACGGCCTTCCTCAACCCTCACCAGTATGTTGAAGGCCCATTCGGGATTAAGGGCGATGAATAAGGGCTTTACCTCCTCTCTGAAAGAGTCAAAATGAAAATCTTCCATGACGCCTATAATCTCTCGTTCATTACCCCAAAGCACCACTTTCTTACCAATAGGATCTTCGATGCCCATGAATTCAATGGCCGCCTCATTGAAAATGATCTTACTGGAATCTGCGCCGAAGGATCTGTCGAAGGGTCTTCCTTCTTTCATCTTAATGTTGAGGAGTTCAATTGCGCCATAGTCTGCCGCTACCCGCTCAAACTCGGTTCTGTCATTGGGATCTTTTCCCGGCCACTCAACTCCGTAGGTACCACCATTGTGGCCTGTAAGATTGTGACTAAGCGCTGAGGCTTCCAGTACGCCCGGCAGCTTTTTGACCTCCTGAATAAACGTTTCTGCTCGCTCAGCACGCTCCAAATCACCATTTTTCCTCACCCGTATGACATTCTCCTGGTCATATCCCAGGTTTTTCGTCTGCGCATAATCAATCTGCTGATAAACTACCCAAACTGCTACGATGAGCGTGATGGATAGGGCAAACTGAAAAACCACCAGCCCTTTTCTGGCCCATTGCTCACCTTTTAGGTTGCTCAACTTCCCTTTCAGGACTTTTACAGGATTGAAGGCTGACAGGTAAAAAGCCGGATAGCTGCCGGCAACAATACCAGTAAACAGCATGATGGCCACCACTGAGAGAAATAGCTGTATATCGAAGACCAGTTGGAGCTCTTTACCGGTAATCTGGTTGAACTTAGGCAGGAACAAAATGACAATCAATAATGAGACCACCATAGAGATCAATACAATACAGATAGATTCACTTAAGTACTGAAAAATCAGTGTACTGCGGTTGGCACCCATGGCTTTTTTTACGCCCACCTCCTTTAGTCTGCGAGAGGCCTGCGCTGTAGACAGGTTCATAAAATTAATACAGGCAATCAACAGAATAAAGATGGCAATAACGGAGAAGAGGGTGACATAGTCGATACGCCCACCTGCCTGCACACCATTTTCATAACGGTTGTAGAGGTATAAATCTGAGAACTTCGTCACAAATGGAGAGCGATGATCTGCCTGATTTTCTGTTTTTACACGAACCAAATCAAATAGCTTTTCATTCAAAGCCGCCACATCAGTGCCTTCCTTTATTTGGACATAGGTAGTTGCTGCGGTATTGAACCAATTCCTTACCCACTCGTTTTCGGCGCGAAACAGTTCAAATGACATGACGAAATCAAAATTGAGCGAGGAATGTGTTGGGGGTTGTTTCATAATCCCCGAAATAAGAAAATCTCTCTCATGTTCCCATTGCACTGCTTTCCCTATCAGGTTTTCAGTTGTGCCAAAGAGGCTCATTGCCAACCGTTCAGATAAAACGATGGCTTGTTTGTCTTTCAACACCTCGGCAGCACTACCCTGCAGGATATCATAAGAGAACATCGTGAAAAAGTCCGGGTCTGCGTACATTCCAGTGGCGGTGATGTCGTTGTTGTTGACCGTCAGTACAAATCGCTGCTCCCACAAGGAGGTAGTGGTCACGGCTTTTTCAATCTCGGGAAACTCTTCAACCAGCGCAACTGACATGGGGCCTGGTGTGGTATAACGAGTGATCATACCATTGGCCTGTGTCACATGTTCCATCACTTCATACAGCTGGGCATCATTTGCATGAAACTTATCAATAGACAGTTCATCTGAAACCCATAGCCAAATGAGCAATACGCAGGCGAGTCCGGTAGACAAGCCAAATAAGTTGATCAGGAATGAGCTTTTGTAGCGCTTGAAACTACGGTAGCTCATCAGGATGTTGTGTTGTATCATACTTTTTAAATTTGAGTTTCTGAGTTTGGCCGGAGACCGTAAGAACTCCGGGTGAAATGACAAGAGTACACGCCAGATAAACTGTCGTTTAGCCCTGGCAGGATTGTCCAGCCACATCATTTCAAACAATTCGACCAGATCGCCTTCGATCTCTTCGATACAGTCTTCCCTGCAAAACCAGCGGAGAAAACTGAGGGCACGCCTTGGGGGTTCAGGAATCATGAATTGAAACTAATATTGGGGATTTCCTGATAAATACTGGTCCTGATGGAATATTGCTGATCCAGCATTCTTTTGCCCAGAGCGGTAATGACATAGAACTTCTTACGCCTGCCACCACGCTCACCGGTGATGCCACCATAGTTGGAATCCACAAACCCCTTCTTCTCCATCCTTTTCAAAGCCACGTGAATTGCACTGATATTGACCTTTCTTCCCAGTTTCTCCTCCAGCTTTTCCAAAATGAGCACGCCATAAGCCTGCTGATGGTAGGCGGCCACCATGAGCAACACCAACTCTTCAAATTCTCCCAGCGATTGTTCTGACATATCCGAATTATTTACTTAACAAATGTAAATATAATAATTATATACACATTTGTTAAGTAAATGGATTTCTAATTCGGGTAAGCGGTAAATTATCGGGATAAATGTGAAAAAAGGGCTAGTTGGCAGTAAGCAAAAGTTTGAATCACAGAATTTCGATCGGAGACTATGCAGATCAGTAACCGTATACTGGATGTGAATGAACAGCAAGTTGACAGTAAACAGTAATAGGTAAACGGTCAACAACCGATTAAATCTGTGAGGTTGTCATTCACGACCCTTACAGGCCGATTATTTGATCGTAAACACCAATCAGTAGATAAAAATTGATTTTTCCTTCGGGAATTAGTTCACTTTTCATCATCCGGTGCAACATATATATGAAAGTGGTTAGACAGAGGTAGCAGTTGAATCCAAATAGTCAAACGAAATGCTATACCTTCTCCCCGCTCTTTAAAAACTTATCTGTGAATTTAATCTTGAAAATACCATGGCAAGGAAAAGGAAAAAGAAAGTATCCAATCAGCATCATCAGGCGATGCTCAGAGCTTACCAAAAAAGGGAATTTGCAGCTTACTTCCGCAAGATTGAAGAAATGGCTGCTGCATTTGGTGCATCAGGGATATTGGACCTGATCCCCAAAAAAGAACAGGCATTTTTCTTTAGTATTCGCTTAAGACCACCGAAAGTCACCACTGCCAAAGGCACCTACTTATCTAATTCCGACTTACAGAAAGTGCAAGCGCACTTTGATAAAATTTTAACTGAAGAGTACTTTACCGTGCCCAATACTAACATACGCTTTACACTCATGGATTTTCTGACCACTACCAGAGGTTTGTCACTATGGATAAATCAAATCGATGAAAACAGCATACCACGAGCAGATGAATTGAGAAAACTCCTGGAACCAATCCACGCTTTTGAACGAGGAGCTGACTCACCTTATCATCAGTACAAACTACAACTGGCACAGGCAGCCTCGTGCATCAGCGAGTACGGTAGCACAATCTGTGAGATCACAACGGATCATGAAGTAAGGAAACACAACAAATTCTACATTGCAGAAAGCATCGTGATAAAAACGGAGAAAATTCAGCCAAAAAACATCAAAATCAAGGACGGGAAACGGGTTATTTTTCCACATGTCAACTTTTTTGATCAAAGTGCTCAAGCCACACTGAATGTTCATGATTTTTATCCAAAAAAAGGTGCAAACAAGGAGTACCCTGTTTTCTATCAGGTTCATGCATTCAGGAGAATGGAAGAACGGATGGATTGCTTTCAAAAACCTGAACTGATGATACATCTTCAACTTTCTCTTTACAAACCGGAAATCAAGATGATTGGAAAAAACCGGGCACTGTTGAGCTATTTCATTGGGTCGATAAAACTTGGATACTTCTTATTAGAAATTGTGCAGGAAATCGTCATATTTCGAACTTTTTTGTTCATTACTAACGATGGTACCACCGAGGGCAAGCTTCTCAGAAAACACCTTGGTTTGTGCAAAGTAGACAAGCAATATATACACCTTGACAAATGCAGTACTTTCCTGCTGAGTGATATTTACGAGGATCCAGATTTGAAAAGGGCTTTGGATAACGCTGGTTGTGGAGAACTTCTTTTACTTAATCAGCAAATTCAAAAGAATGATCGTTGGGATCAGGAATTCAAAACAGGAACAGCTGCACACGTTCGCGATTTTCTGATGATGGATGCAGTCGCTTAGTATTGCTCTACTTCTTTTTGGATACTTTGTCCCTCTTAAGCGCTTGCAGTGCCATAAACGGTGCAATCCAAATAGGGGTGGTCAAGACAATCCATTTACAGAAAAAGAAGATGATATAGCCAATAGCGGGTACCAGCACCCAGTAATACATCCATGGCTGGCTTAAAACATCCATGTCAAACTGGAACATCTGCCATAAAAATTCGAGATATTTGGTCAAAATTTCGTCCATTGTGTTTTCGTTTATTGGTTTGGTGTATTCCTGCTTCCCGGTGGGGAGTAGCAGTATCTATGCTTCAGGCCACTAATAGCCTGATTCTTGTAGTTTCGTTTTCAACATCCCGTCCGGTTCTATCCAAAACAGATTCCCCGACTGGTCTGCGCTCAAAAGCTGACCGTGCAATGCCAGGCCTGTAAAGGAATGCGGAGAGGGCACGTAGTTCTCTACATGTAGTTTTTTGCCAGACAGCAGGTCCCAATACCACATCATGCCCGCCATACAAGAGGCCATGACCTGCCGGGAAAGTTCCAATACAACCGGGGATGACCAAAAAATGGCAGGGTGTTGCGAACTGGTCCAGTCTTCCGACACCTCACTGTCGTCATTGATGACATATTTCAAAGTCAGTGACGGAAACTCATAGACCCGTATGCCTTCATCTGCCACGATGATATGCTGCCCATCCGGGCTGAACTGCAATCCGCTGATTTCCACACTTGCGGTCTCTATGAAATAGCTATCTGGATTGTACAATTCGCCGGTCAGGCACTTGCCAAACAAAACGCGTGTACCATCCTCACCTACCACTGAATGGGTAAACCATTCCCCTGACGGGTGAAACTTCAACGGATACGCACTTTTTTCCTTCAAAATCAGCTGTTTCTTTAGTGTAAACCAGGCACCATCGTAAATGGTGATCCTTTGTTTGTCTTGCTCCGTCACCCATATTTCATTGCCATCTGCCGTGAAGTTGATCGATGGCATTTTCAGTGTACCGGTATGTGAGAATACTTCTTCTTTTTTGTGGTAATCAAAAATCAGCCAACGCGATGCCCCTGCAATGGCAATCCAGTTCTTTTCGGGATGACAGTCAATGGCCATGCCCACGTCGCTGAGGTTTAATAATTGCTGGTAATCCAGAAATTCTTCTACGCCACTGGCCATGTCAAACAGGTCGATGGTGTTCTTGGAGAGGTTGTGAGCGATCAACAAATCCAGCCCTTCATCGTAGCGCATCCAATTGATGAAATTGGCCTGACCGGATGAATAGCTGTAAAAGATGTCTTTCATATTCAATTTTAATTAAAAATCTGCTGTCGTCCATGGGTTTGTACAAAATGGTTGGATAGTTTTTTCCTGGTGATAGCATGTGATAATGTTTTAGGGATTAGAATTTAGATGCTAGATCTTAGACGCTAGACGCTAGTTTATAGACAGACAAAAGAGCAAAGAGCAAAGACCAAAGACTGGTTTAAGTCTGTATTCCGAGTAAGGATCGCTAGCCGCGC
>ERZ1740068.378-NODE-378-length-23514-cov-9.561107_pt1 | contig 23514 bp, 19 predicted proteins | sample MGYA00581735_ERZ1740068 | MGnify/ENA primary metagenome ERZ1740068 (study PRJEB43018, sample SAMN04849740) | marine metagenome | isolation source: floating plastic debris | place: Pacific Ocean | collected 2008-08-30 | study: EMG produced TPA metagenomics assembly...
GTTCCGATTACCGTTGAAACGCTCATGCCGATCACAATATTTTTTGTAGATACTACCAACTCCAGCGAGCCGAGTGGTACCAGACTAAGCAGGAAGACAATGAGTATACCAATGCCACCTCCTACAATGGCCAGGAAGATAGATTCGAAAAGGAACTGGAACAGGATAAAGTAATTCTTTGCACCTAGTGATTTCTGCAAACCGATGATAGAAGTGCGCTCAGAAACAGACACAAACATGATATTGGCGATGCCAAATCCTCCTACCAGAATTGAAAACCCTCCTATGAGAATACCTCCAAAACTCAGCGCATCGAAAAAACCACCAATGGTGTTCAGGATTGCCTGCTGTCTTACCAAAGAGAAACTGTCTTTTTCTTTTGGTTTAAGTCCTCTGGCTTTTCTGAGTAGGCCCTTCATTTCATATTCCAGCTTTACCAGTCCCAAATCTTCTTCATAACCTTTGGCCGAAATAATTGATTCAACGCCATTCTGACCGACATAATAAATCTTGGTAAAAGCCTGATAGGGTAAATAGATGTTGTCGTCGTTACTGGTATTCCCTAGTATGCCTTCTCCTTCTTCTTCCAATACTCCTATCACAGTGTATTTTCGGCCTTTTAATTTTATTTGCTTGCCGAGGGCAGAAGCAGAACCGAAAAGCTGTTGTTTGACATTATGACCAATCATGACTACATTCTGTCCAGAGGCGGTCTCTTGTTGCGTGAAATATCTTCCCTCGATGTCTTTGAAATCATAAACATCTTTGTGGGTGTAGGCAACTCCCAGGCAAACGACCGGGTAAACACTATTGCTCTTGTATTTAGGCTGCGACCTTTCCTTTACGGCAAAAATGGTGATGCCTTCTGCATTTCTCAGGTTATCACGAAGAAATTCATATTCTGAATAGCTGGCATAAGGCCTCTTGATATATTCCCACCAGGGAACATTCCCAAATTCAAATGGAAACCTACGAACATCAAGGTTGGTGCGACCGAGGAAACTAAGGCTTTCATTGATTTGTCGCTCCAGGGAGTCAACCACTGTGAAGACTGCAATGATGGCGAATATCCCGATGGTGACCCCCAGTAAGGAGAGTAATGTTCTTAAAACATTCGCTTTGAGGGCGTTCCACGCAAATCTGAAGCTTTCGCCTACAAGTCTAAAAATGATCATAATACTGAAGTAAACGGAGTTTAATGACTATTTGTTGAAACAATTTACTAATTTTGCCCACTTATATAAAATAGTCCGTTCCTATTAAGTAATTTATTAATACCGTAATAATAAGGATGAAACTTTCAGAATTCAAATTTGACCTCCCTCAAGATCGTATCGCATTGTACCCAGCTGAAAACAGAGATGAATCTCGTTTGTTAGTTGTTAACCGTCAGACAGGGGAGGTCGAGCACAAAATTTTCAAAGATATTGTTACGTATTTCGATGAAGGTGATGTGATGATTCTCAATGACACCAAGGTTTTTCCTGCAAGACTTTACGGTAACAAGGAGAAAACGGGAGCCAAGATTGAGGTGTTTCTGTTGAGGGAATTGAACAAGGAAAATCACCTTTGGGACGTACTCGTGGATCCGGCAAGAAAAATCAGGGTAGGAAATAAGTTGTACTTTGGTGACGGCGAGCTGGTTGCAGAGGTAATTGATAACACTACTTCGAGAGGAAGGACCATCAGGTTCTTGTTTGATGGAACTGACGAGGATTTTTATAAGATGATCGATACGTTGGGAGAGACGCCGCTTCCACGACATATTGAACGTGACGTAGAGAAGGAAGACCGCGAGCGCTTCCAGACTATTTATGCTAAAAATGTAGGAGCTGTAGCAGCACCAACGGCTGGTTTGCACTTTACACCTCAGGTCTTGAAGCGATTGGAAATTGTTGGTGTAGATACTGATGCAATTACACTGCACGTAGGCTTGGGAACTTTCAGACCAGTAGATGTGGAGGACCTGACAAAGCATAAAATGGATTCTGAAAATTTTAGGGTTACTGATGCTACTGCGAACCTTGTCAACAATGCACTCAACGAAAAAAGAAGGGTCTGTTCAATCGGTACCACGGTAATGCGTGCTTTGGAATCCTCTGTATCCGCTAATGGAAGACTGAAGGAGAACGAAGGCTGGACAGACAAGTTTATTTTTCCTCCATACGAGTTCAAGATTTGCAATGCCCTTGTGACGAACTTTCACATGCCTGAGTCAACGCTCTTGATGATGGCTTGCGCTTTTGGTGGATATGACAACATCATGAATGCCTATGAGATTGCCCTGAAGGAAGGATATAGATTCTTTTCTTATGGCGATGCGATGTTGATCCTCTAAGAGATGATGAAGCGATACGCAGTTATCGTAGCCGGGGGATCAGGCACCCGGATGAATAGTGCGATCCCCAAACAATTCCTAAACCTCAAAGGTACTCCCGTATTGATGCATACGTTGATGGCATTTTATCAATGTGATGCGGCTATTTCCATTATATTAGTGTTGCCGTCTTCTCAGATATCATTTTGGCAACAATTAATCAAACAACATCATTTCGATTTACCGCACCAGATAGTGGCAGGAGGTAAGTCGAGGTTCCAATCAGTTAAAAACGGTTTAAACGCTATCCCCGATGATGGCTTGGTCGCTGTCCATGATGGCGTGCGTCCACTGGTCTCGCACGAGGTAATCAACAACGCTTATCAGATAGCTGCTGACAACGGTGCGGCCATTACAGTAGTGCCTTCCAAAGACTCCATACGTGTGAAAACAGGCGCGAGTACCAAATCCGTTGACCGGAGTCAATACATGCTGGTGCAGACACCGCAGACTTTTCAGGTGGCTGCGCTCAAAATGGCTTATCAACAAAAGGAGCTTTCTGTGTTTACTGATGATGCCAGTGTATATGAACATACCGGCCGGCAGGTAGCATTGGTAGAGGGAAGTTATAAAAACATCAAGATTACCACTCCGGAAGATCTGGTCATCGCTGAGGTGCTCATGTAAAACTTTACAATAAAGAAGGTGGCATAGCGCTCCTTCACTTCTCAACTAATCTTTTATATGACCAATTAACAGAGGCAATCTCGCTGCTGTAGCACAAGTCATAATGCATCTTTGGTTGAGATAATCGGATTGAATCTACCTTCGCGGAACAGACTGTGTCACAATTCATTTGTACGTCCTGAGCTTTTCATATTTGGAAAAGTTCTCAGACCACTACCCGAATATGAAAAGGAGTTGACACAGTTACGACACAGTCTGGGAAGCTTCGGCAGACGAGAAGGTTTGGGTCTTGGTGACCCCGTCTGATTCCCCGAGGCTTGCCTCGGATTTAGGGTCCAGGGCTTGCCCTGGGGTTCATACCATTGAATCTGAATAGCATCGCCAATAGTAATGCTACGGTAAATGACCAATCAGTATACAGAAGGATGTAAGCGTAATCCGTAATCTTTGTAGGAATATACAGCGTTTAGCGCTACTGCTGAATGTGTAATGAAAATAGCCCCTTACAATGAAGGAGCTATTCTCTGTATATTGTTAATTGTTAATATTCGTCTTCGTTGAAAAAGAAATCTTCTTTCGTAGGATAGTCTGGCCAAATCTCCTCTATATTTTCATAAGGTTGGCCATCATCTTCCAGCTCCTGTAGGTTTTCAACAACCTCTAGCGGAGCACCTGATCTGATAGAGTAATCTATCAACTCATCTTTTGTAGCTGGCCATGGAGCATCCTCCAGGTAAGAAGCTAATTCTAATGTCCAATACATGTTGTTACAATTTTTTGAATCTCCTAATTAAAATCACGCGAAGATATATGGTTAATACTTGAGGATCAACATAAAAACCTCAAATAAAAAATTAATTTTACCTAATCTTCCATTAATAATACTACTTTTCCTTGAAAAGGTTATGTTAAGGGTGAGATTAAAGACTCTGATAGAATCCTTGAAGGATATCCATGATCTGGGTCTTTACTCTGATCTTCCTTTTTTGGATCACTAGTTTTTCATTGATCTTCTTACTGATACTGCCTTCTGCAGTGGTCAGGTTCCATTTGTTATCAAGGACTGCATCCAGTTCTTTTTGATCAACATTGCGCAACTCTGTGAGCTTTTCAATCTTAATCTCTGTTTGCTGCTTGATAGAGAAATCATCCCAATCGTCATAAAGTTCCTTGCAAACCTTTTCCAGATAATTTATTTCATACACAAATGATATGCCATCATAGAATTCCAGTGAAATTTCAGTGCTTTTATCTCTAGGTACCGGACCTATGGCCTTCCAGATGTCTCTCAGTCGGCTGGCCTTTGGAATGGAAGGGTCCTGCCTTAGCGCTTTTACCTGCTCAATCAACGCCAACTTTTTCTCATAGTTCTTCAACATCTCATCATCGGTCAGCATCTTCGGTGCTGACCTTCTTGGAGGAGGTGCCATCGAGGAATGAGAATAAGAAGTAGACTTTGTAGTCGATAACTTACCGATGATGAAGTCATACTCTTTTTTGTACTTGGTGAAGTGCTTTTTGGGGATAGGCCCCACTTCTTGAAATTTACTTTGCAGGTCCCTCATTCTCAGTCTGGCTTTCGGGTCTCTGGTATTGAGTAAGCTTTTTAGCTCATCAATGATTGCTTCGTACTTCTGAGCCCGACGTTCGTTTTGAAGTTTCTGAGCATCTTCGGCAACTTTTTTTCTTTCGAAGAAGAAATTGAACTTCAGATCAAACTCCATTTCCATCTTTTGGCGAAGTCCCTCGGTAGCATTTCCAGTTTCTTTCCAGAGACGCTTGATGTCTTTCATCTTTGAACTGGCAACATTCCAGTCAGCGATCTTGACAGCCTCGTTGAGATCGTCCAGTAGGTCTTTCTTGATTTCAGTATTCCTTTCCTGGTTTTCTTTGATCTCGTTACGTAGTATAACTTCGATTTCGTCTAACTTCTGCTGGATGGCAGCGTAATCTCCTAATCCATTATGAGACTTAGTCAGTTTTTTGAGGTGCAGCAGTTTCATGAGAAAAGATCCTTTATTCTCTGAGGCATCTATCTGCTTTTCCAGATTACCTACCTTTTCTGAGAACAACTTGTACTTTTCTTCAAAGTATGAAACAGATGCTTCTTCGTCTTCATTTTTGACGATTCCAACTTGTCTGTCGGGGAATCCGGCTTGTCCTGACAAATAAATTTTGTCATCCTGGATGAATCCGAATGGTACATTTATATTTCCCACCTTTTTTAGTTTAAGTTAATAGTTTTAATATTGATACAAAGTAATAAAAAATCAGTTTTATTACATTCTATTTATTCCGTATTTTCATATAATGAGTGACGAAAAGATAATTTTCTCGATGGCAGGGGTCAGTAAGATCCATCCGCCAAAGAAACAAGTACTAAATAATATTTACCTATCCTTCTTCTACGGAGCAAAGATAGGAGTGTTGGGTTTAAACGGCTCAGGTAAGTCTTCATTGCTTAAAATCATCGCTGGAATCGACAAAGAAATACAGGGAGAAGTGGTTTTTTCGCCTGGATACAGCGTTGGGTTACTGGAACAAGAGCCGGTGTTGGATCCACAAAAGACTGTGAGACAGATAGTTGAAGAAGGTGCTGCTGAAACTGTTGAGATGCTCAACAGATTTGAAGAAATAAATTTAAAATTTTCTGATCCGGAGGTGCTAGAGGACCCGGATAAGATGGAAAAACTGATCGAAGAGCAGGGTAAGGTACAGGAGCGACTGGATCAGCTGGAGGCATGGGATCTGGATACGAAGTTGGCCAGAGCCATGGATGCCTTGCGGACACCGCCAGAAGATGCTTTGATAGAAAAATTGTCTGGAGGAGAGAAACGAAGGGTGGCGCTGTGCAGGTTACTGCTACAAAAACCCGATGTGTTACTACTTGATGAACCTACCAACCACCTCGATGCCGAGTCAGTGCACTGGCTGGAAAGGCACCTTCAGGATTACAGTGGTACAGTCATTGCAGTGACGCACGACCGTTACTTCCTGGACAATGTAGCCGGATGGATTCTGGAACTTGACCGTGGAGAAGGAATTCCATGGAAGGGTAATTATTCAAGCTGGCTGGATCAGAAGCAGAAGCGTCTGGCCCAGGAGGAAAAGACCGAATCTAAGAGACAGAAAACCCTTGAGAGAGAGCTTGACTGGATCAGAATGACGCCTAAAGGCAGACAGGCAAAAGGAAAAGCGAGGCTGAGTGCTTATGACAAGCTGGTAGGAGAGGGCGCAAAGGAACGCGAAGCAAAACTGGAACTGTTCATTCCTCCCGGGCCCAGATTAGGAAATAAGGTGATTGAAGTGACGGATGTTTCAAAGTCATACGGTGACAGGCTGCTGTATGAAGAAATGAACTTCATGTTGCCACCTGCGGGAATCGTGGGCGTCATTGGCCCCAATGGTGCTGGTAAAACCACCCTGTTTAAAATGATTACGGGCAAAGAGGCTCCGGATACGGGTGATTTTGATGTTGGCTCTACTGTGAAGATTGCCTATGTGGACCAAGAGCATGATTACCTGGACCCAGATAAGACGGTCTATGAGACCATTTCTGAAGGGAATGAGTTGATGGAACTTGGAGGCAAACAAGTAAATGCCCGGGCCTATGTTTCTAAATTTAATTTTAGCGGCTCTGATCAAGGGAAAAAAGTGGGTGTCCTGTCGGGGGGAGAGCGAAACAGGGTGCATTTGGCATTGACGCTGAAGCAGGGTGCGAACCTGTTACTGCTGGATGAGCCAACCAACGACCTCGACGTCAATACACTCAGGGCATTGGAAGAGGCGCTTGAGAACTTTGGAGGCTGTGCGGTCATCATTTCTCACGATCGCTGGTTCCTGGATCGTGTGGCGACACACATTCTGGCATTTGAAGGAGACTCGCAGGTCTATTATTTTGAAGGTGGTTATACTGACTACGAAGAAAATAGAAAGTCCCGTCTGGGCGATAGTGACCCTACCAGGATCAAGTACAAGAAACTCGAGAAATAGTATTTTTCGTTGCTAAGGTGGTCAATTTTTAACTGTACGATTGATGAGTCAATAGTTGAATATTTACCTGGCTGCCAGATAGAAGACTGGGTAATTAGAATGCCCAATTAAGCAAAACGCCCCACATTTTGGGGCGTTTTGCGTTGAAATACCCGATACGGATCAGATAAACTCACCATTTATAGTGAATAGAACGGCTTTCTGAATAGAGAATATTGTAAGACGAATTCATTTACAAAATCAATATTCATAAAAATGGAGCCAACAACCAATACAGAAAAAGACCCGATAGAAGAAGGATTCGGGGAAAGCTATGATTTTAGTGCCGAAGAGACACTGAAGTCGACACCTCCATCAGATTTATTTCAGGGAGCCTATCTACAAAGAGGCAGACGTCGGCAGACCATGATGGGTAAGGCGATGGCCGTGCAAGGTAAAATTAAAAAGGCCAACGCATACAGTTCAGTAAGAGCCAGAATTTGCATGTCTGCCAGTGAGTTAAATGATACCCTGAATATCAAGGTAAGTGCTGGTATAGGAATCGACGGAATAGGTAGTGCATCCGCAAAATTTGGAATGCTGAACGAGGCTGGTGTAAGTGGGCAGGATGTAGTGATGGTCGTATATGTCAAGCATATTCCATGGACTTCCTTTGCCCAGGATTACAGAATGAAACCAAATGTGAAGAATGATCACATGTTTGGGATGTACTATGGCGATAGGTGGGTTTCAAAAATCACGGAAGGGTCGGAATTTGCTTTGGTCTATAATTTCAAGGCACGTACCCAAAGTTTACGTCGTGAGATCCTTGGGTCTATGCAGGCCAAAGGAGTGATTCCCGGAGCTAACTTGAATTTCGATGGATCTGTAGAAAGCAAGATCAAGCAATTGATGCAGCGCTACACTTACACGGTGAAATACCTCGTGCTTGGAATTTCCAACCCTCCCTATTTAAATCCATTGAAAGATAAAGTGCCAGACTTCATCGCGAAGTTCCTGAAGACCAAGCCCGATGCTCCTCAGATTGTAGACATGGATTTTACCAATTACAATTCCGTACCAAGGTAATCCGGAAACCACCGGGAGTGAGTTTGTCTCAACAAATAGTGGTGCATCATTTAGCTTGAGCGCACCGCTGAAATACCAATCAAATTAATCAAACAATAAAAGTTAAAAGAAAATGAAAGTAACAATTGAAAAAGGGCTCAGCATTGCCTTAATACCACCTACAAAATATTCAGTGAAATATCAAAATGATGTAGTAGCGTATCATGAGCCTTTGATGAAAGTAGTGGTAGAAAAACCGGTATTAGAGAGGTATGCAGCTAATCAGCAATCAGCGCTGGAAGCATTGCGTGCTTGTTTACTCAAGACTGACCCAGGAGTGAATGGCAGAAATACTAAGGTCACCATTCCGCTGATGGCCCTTTTGTCATTGATAGAAAATGTGCCTGCCATTGAGCAGGAAAAAGTCATTGTCATTGATGAAGAAGGCAGTCTCACCCTGTTGATCGCTTATCACTTTCTGGGAAACAGCCAGGTAGGGATAGACCCTTTTGCCAGGAGTAGTGTCTCTGCGGCAATCCATTCCTGGACCCCACTGGTCAATGGTTGCATCAGGTCCGTTGCTGATCTGAAACCGGTTGTCAGGGAGGCGGTAGTAACAGCCGATGGTACCGAAGAAGTGCCCGCTAAAGTACACTTTGAGGTAAAAGCCTGGAATCCCATCACACTGATTGATTTGATGAAGAGCGTTCCCACGTTGCCAGAGATTCATGAGCCGGATTACACCACGGCAGATGCAGAGGAGCTGGAGGCCAAGAGTTCATTTTACAATGATTTCAGCTCTTGTATGGGGCTGCAGAGTTTGCCTGTACCCACCACACTGTTTGGAAATGTGCAGAAAGCAGTTTCTTCTATCAATGCGATCTATGCACTGGGACGATCCCTGGGAACCAGTGTGACTTTTGCCGAATTAGTAGGGGCAGGTGCATTAGGTGATAAGTTTTTAGTCCTGGGAACCGTCTCTGCTGCCTATTATCTGGGCGCATGTATCGGCTGCGGTATCTATGCCGGAGTAGGTCATTTGATTCCTTCCTCTTAAATGGTTGGACAGGCGCTGTTGGAGGGATTTCATTAGCTCCTCCAACTGTGTCTGGTTTTACTTTTCACCCATTACATAGGAATGTATGAGACAGTTGATTTACATCATGGAAGCTGAGCGATTCTGGTACAAAAAGGGAGGAGCTACGGGCTATCGCCTCAACCAGAATTGGGATCGATATGATCCGGAAGCAGTCAAAAGGACGGTAGGAAGGTTTGAAGTGCTACCTGATCATATGGGAGCGATGGCGCCTTGTTTTGGGGTCACCAAGGTGGCCTACGGGCGTAATTTTGGGAGCAACCATTTTCGGAAAGGATATCTGATTTTTGGTCCGGTCTCCAAAGTGAAATACCCACCTTACTACATGCATGGTATCAATCGTTTAGGCGTTGGGAATTACTTGGCTACATTCACTTTTTACATAGATGTACGGGGTGTCGCTCCCAACCAGTTGATGGCCATATTGGAGTGTAGTGATGACAAAGGGAGACAGGTCCTTGCCAGGAAGGAAATTACCCCCAATTACATCCAGCGGCTCAAGTTGAGCAATCCCCATTCGGCGGTACAGTTGCTAAAGATTGACTTGCCTGTACGCATTCCGAATATCGTTCATCACCTGGAAACCCGGATTTTCTGGACCGGTGCAGGACTGATTAAGTTCGGAAACATCAGCTTCTTTCGAATCATCCGCTAGGAAGTGGGGGATTTGAGGAAGTACTATCTATTAACGATTTACACCACTAAAAGAACAGAACAATGCCAAAAGGAATTTCTTTACACATAGGACTTAATTACGTTGATCCCGATCACTATTCTGGATGGGATGGAAAACTGATGGCCTGTGAAAACGATGCCAGGGACATGCAGAAGATCGCCAGGTCCATGGGCTATTCTACCAATCTGCTCATCAGGGAGCAGGCAACCAGAGAGCGTGTAGTGCGGGTAATCTCCAGTACTGCTTATCAGCTTGAAAAAGGCGATATATTTTATATCTCTTATTCCGGCCACGGTGGTAGTATGCCTGATCGCCATGGAGACGAAGAAGATGGAATGGATGAAACCTGGGCACTTTGGGATGGACATCTCATCGATGATCAATTACGAGAACTGTGGTCGCGATTCAAAGAAGGCGTGAGAATTCTGGTCACTTCAGACAGTTGCCACAGTGGGACCGTCATCAGAGCGATTGAAAAGGATGAAGAAGGGGCAAGGAAGCAGATGCCCTTTGATATTGCGGTAGAAACCTATCAGAAAAACAGGGCATTCTATGATGAAGTACTTCGGTCAGTGCCTAAGGTGAAAAGTAGTGATATCAGGGCAAGTGTCAAGTTAATATCAGGCTGTCAGGATAATCAGTATTCATATGATGGCTTCTTCAATGGGCAGTTTACCGGCAAATTGAAAGAGGTATGGAATGATGGCAGGTTTCGTGGCAACTATTACCAGTTTCACAAAGAGATTTCCCGCCGGATGCCCTCTAACCAAACCCCTAATCACACGCATGTGGGACATCGCAGCAGGACTTTTGAAATGCAGTCGCCTTTTCAGATATAGTTATAGTGAGGTTGATGGTTTGTTGAAAATCTCTGTCTCAGGATCAAAGAATCATGCTATTGTTTGCCCGGAAACTGGTTGTTTAGTGCTGCTAAACTAGAGATTTTATGGGCAAACAGTATTTCCTTTAAAACAAAATCTATTAACAAATGCTTGTTTATAAAGAGTGAGGATATTCGATGCTTTCAAGTGATAAAAGAACAGATTGTGAGCGAATTTTGTCCCAAGTGTAAGAAATCCAATAGTTGCAATGTGAATGGCAGCACATGTTGGTGTTCACGCTATCCTACATTGCATAAGATAGTGGAGGCACTTGGAAGTCAATATGACATGAGCGACAGCTGTATGTGTGAATCGTGTTTTAATAAAGAATTGAAAAAACAGATCGATTTATATGTAAAACGCTTTAAAGAGGGCGCTGTAGCCAACATTGCCCCTAAAATCGTTGGCAACCAGACTAAACCAATTCAGGGGATTGACTACTATCTGGAAGATGGTAAATGGGTTTTTACTTCCTGGAATCATCTCAAGAGAGGGTATTGTTGCGGGAGCGGATGCCGGCACTGTCCCTATCCGAAAGAGAAGGCAAAACAATACTGACTGTAACTTTGTATTCGAGGTAGCCGATAGCTTATTTTTTGTTGATTGATCAGCCTGCTGTCCTTGCTACTCTCCAGCCTATTTCACCGTTTTGTATCTTATTTTCTTCATAGTTAGGCAGGTATAAGCATTTTTGCGACTGAGGGTATCTTAAATTAGCGCAATATTTTTGTGACAGTTTGGCGCTGTATTAGTTGTTAATTGATACATATACCAAAGAATGGAAAATAATCATATGGAAATATGCTTGATCCGGCACACGACACCGGCAGTGGATAAAGGGATTTGCTACGGACAAACTGACCTGGGACTTGTAGACCAGTATCCGGAAGAGTTAGAGGTGGTCAGGAGTAAAGTAGACGGTCCGTTTGACAAGGTCTACAGCAGTCCGCTACAAAGATGTGCTACACTGGCAGGTGACCTGTTTATCCCACAGGAGATCCACTATGATGACCGGCTGAAAGAGTATGATTTTGGTATGTGGGAGATGATGAAGTGGGATGATATTGATAAGGACAGTAGTGAGAAGTGGATGGCCGACTTTGTCAATATTCCTGCCCCGGGCGGGGAGTCGCTTGGAGTGATGCACACAAGGGTAAAGGAATTTGTGGATGAGTTATCGGCGCAGGCATATAGTAGAATAGCATTGGTCACACACAGTGGGGTGATCAGAATTGTATTGGCCATGGTGGAGCAAACGCCCCTTCGCAAGTGCTTTGACTACCAGCTTGAATATGGTGCAGTGCGCAATGTGCAAATTGTGAGCTGAGGCCAATAATATAAAATGTGAGGATTTGGAGCTATCAGTGAGCGATTGTTGCTTTATTTGCAGTTCGTTTTCGCTTAGTATCAAACAATTGATATGTCAAAGAAGCCTAAAAAAGAGAAGAAGAAAAAAGGACTGGAAGATTGCTGTCTCAAGTTCATCAGGAAAGGCCGTAGATGCAAAGATTGTCCTTTAACGGATGAAGGCAAATGACCAGGTATGAAAAAAGAAAGGCTGTCTTTGCGGGACAGCCTCTTGATAACGTTTTAACAGTAAGCACTATTCCGCTCCGCCTGAATATTTGATTTTTGATATTCTTTCATCAATCATCATGATTGATAAAGGATCTGAACCGAATAGGTCAAATAACTCCACTGCTCTTCTGGCAACAAATTCCTCTTCAGTTTGCTCGCTTACGAACCACTGCATGAAATTCTCAGTAGCAAAATCGTTGTTTTTTCTGCAAGCACCTACAATTTTATTGATGGAGTTAGAAACCTTGATCTCCATGTCAAGAGAAGTTTCAAAAATCTCTCTCAGCGATCCATACTCTGAAGGTGACTCAGGAACACTAGGAGATACTGCAGCACCACCCATGTCACTGATGTAGTGGAAAAGCTTCAACATGTGTGCTCTTTCTTCATCAGATTGTGTGTAGAAGAAGTCTGCACTATTATCATATCCATTTTGGTCACACCAACTTGCCATTGCCAGATAAGAGGCCGACGAGACAGCTTCCATTTTCACTTGCTCAAGTAATATGGTATATATCTCATCATTAATGGTCATTTTACGTCTCATTAAATCTTTCATAATTCTCTATTTTAGGACTGTAATATTTAAAACAGTATTACAACTTTTTAATGTTGTTTCTACTGCTATTTCCTTAATAACAGAAAGGTAACCTAAAACGTTTTAATTTTAATTGGAGAAAAGGTGATTTAGAATTAATCTAATTCAGTCCGAGAGGGAAATAAAAAGTAAGTTGTTAACTATCAGTAAGTTAATTTGTGATTTTAGCAGTTTAGAAACACTTTAGATAGGGGCTATCCGTTGGCAAATGCCATAATGCTGTTCAACTCCAGCATGACGAAAGTACCGTTGATCAGTTCTTTTAGTTCGATTAATTCGTGGAATTCAAGAATGAGGAACCGGTCTCTGTTACAGACAGGGATGATCTCTAAACCGAGCTCTTCATCTCCCAGCAGTATTTCATCAAGTTTATAAGAATGGAGTTTAGCCTTTAACGCAATCAAGGCACAGGGAGCTATTTGATAAGAAGTGTTGTTAAAGTGCAGGAAATAGCAATGCTGCTTGTCCGATTGTTCGATGAAGCCGTTGGCGGTCGCATATATTCTTTCCATAAATCAAAGTTAGAATTTATTTAGACTTATTCCAAATAAAAAGTTTGGACAGTAAAAAATCTGATAAGACTAAATCATCTGAGGCAACAAAATTCGGAAAAAATGTGACTTTCTGCAACATTGGGATTATTGAAGTAAAAAAAGACCTATGTTGAAACGAAAAAAACCAAGAGCCGATGCAGAAGAGATCAATGCCGGATCTATGGCTGATATTGCCTTTTTGTTGTTGATATTCTTCCTGGTAGCTACCACGCTGGAAACGGACAAAGGCCTGAGCATGAAATTGCCACCAGATCAGCAGGATCAGGCACCGTTGAATGAACGGAATGTCTTCAATATCAAACTGAATTCACTCAATGCTTTGATGATTGAAGGTGAGATTAGAAGTGATCTGGTAGGATTGGAGGACGAGTTGAAGACCTTTATTCTCAACAATGACAAGGATCCCAGCTCGTCTGAGTCTCCTGATAAAGCGATTATTTCTGTGAAGACCAATAGAGGAACTGATTATGAGAATTTCATTGCAGTACTCGATGTGGTCAAGGGTGCCTATTATCAGATTTATGGCGCAAGGGTAGGGCTTACCAGTCAGGAGTATAGAAGTTTGAAGCTTGATAAGCCCGCTCAGAAAGCGCTGTATGACAAAGGCAAAGAGGGAATCCCAATGAACATCTCTATCGCTGAGCCAGATACCTGATTTGGCTCGCCACGCACTGTTTGAGTCCAACTTCACCATTACACTGAGTACTGTCCGGCCATCACATATGCAGTTGCTGCATATCACCTTTTAAAATTTTAAATTAACAATATCCTCATGAGTAAATTCTCCAGAAAATCCGGAAAGGGTATGGCCAAAATCTCTACCGCGTCCCTGCCTGACATTGTTTTTATGATGTTGTTTTTCTTCATGGTCACCGCAACCATCAAAAGCGACAAAAAACTGGTAGATCCCGAAGAGCCACAGGCCCGTGAAATCACCAAGGCAGACAAAAAGATACTGATCAAAGAATTGATCATCGGCAAGCCACTTGCAACATCTGCGGGGATGGAATATAAACTGGTGGCAGGGGATCAGTTCATTGGCATTGACCAACTCAGACAATGGGTCAGTGTCCAAAGAGATGAATTGCCCGAATACTACAAGGACCAGATGATTGTCATGCTGAGGGCAGACAAATCCGTCAAGATGGGCCTGATCTCCGATGTGCAGCAGGAATTGAGAAAAAGTAATGCGCGTAAAGTGCTTTATCGGGCATTAAATGAATAGCGGCTAACTCGCCAATCTTCTCTATCTTTCGATCATGAACAAAACACTACAGTGGTCGGTGAAGAAATTGGAGGAGATTGAAGCGCTGCAACTTTATGAGCTACTCAAGCTGAGGGCTGATGTCTTCGTGATAGAGCAAGATTGCATTTATCCTGATATGGATGACAAGGACCAGAGAGCACTACATGTCATCGGTACGCTAGATGGACGTGTTGCCGCCTACTCCCGCATATTTGATGCAGGCGATTATGTAGCTGAGGCTAGTTTTGGCAGGGTCGTCATTCATCAGGAATTCAGAGGATATCAATTTGGCCATGAACTCGTGCGGCAATCTGTGAGTGCAATTGAAGATGCTTTTGGCAAGCAGCCTATCAAGATTTCTGCACAGGAGCACCTGACCAGTTTCTACCAGGCTCATGGTTTTGAACCCAAGGGAGCTGGTTATCTGGAAGATGGGATTCCACATATTGGCATGCTGCGCCTGTCAGATTAATGCTGCCGTTGAGTTGGCCCGTAACACTTTGAGCAAGTGATGAAATAAAAATACCCCGGTCAAGTTGACCGAGGCATATTTATTAAAAAAAGTAGAAAGCTATTATTGTCTTCGGCCTTTGGACCATTTTCATGAATGCAGGCTGTTAGTCTTTTCTGATTCTACCGCCACCTCCGCGGTAAACACTAGCTTTGCCAGGACCTGAGTAGTAGATTCTGCTTGCACCTGAAGCTTCCAGTGACAGGTCCACTTCCCCATAGACATTGGCCCTTGAAGCGCCTCCGGCATCTACCTTTACATCTTTGCTAATCAGGGATTTGGCATATAGCCTGCTGGCACCATCCAGTTCTACTCTCAGCTCATCACTGGTGCCACGGAGTGTCAACTTGGTTGCGCCACCCAGGTCTATGTCTACTTCGTTGGCAGTGATGTCGCCTTCCAGTGTAGATGCACCAGACAACCCAATAGAAACATCTGTTGTATTGAAAGGGCGTACATAGGCTTTTGCTGCTCCGGAGAGGTCTATGTTAGTCAGTTCCGGCATGGTGATCACCACCCCAATCTTATCAGAGTCTCTGCTACGCCAGAACCAGGATCTGCCCTTGTTGAATTCCAGTACCAGTGCGTCACCAGAAGTATAGATCGCTGCTTTGGACATAGAGCGGTTGGCTCCTTTGGCTTCCACAGACCAGCTTTTACCCTGTTTTACTTCTATCTCAAAGAGGCCATTGGCTTCTATACTGTTGAAATCTTCCAGGTCAAAGTTTGTGATCGATCCTGCGTAATTGCTGAGTGCAAACCTTTTGCTTGCGCGTGATTCCTGCTTGCCACTGTTATTCCTTCTGGAGATGTTGGAGGATTTGCAGGTAAGACAAGCAAGTTGTCCTTCGTCGTTAAACACCCAGTCATTGCCATCCATCTGGTAGTAGCGATATCCGCTATTGTAAAAAGTGCCTTCAAGGATATCACTCAGTTCCTGGTCCATCCTGAAGGGGCGGTTGTATGGGATATAAAATACTGCCGATACTTCCTGGAATCTGAATTTATAGTCCCGGTCCACTTTGGTGTAGTTGCTATCGAAGTAGAAAACAGAGTCTTGTAAGGAAACAGTATAGCTCACCATCTTCGCATTGTCAATAGCCTCTCTACGGGTATTTCCTGATGCTTCATAGTCCACTACCAGTTTGAAGTCGTCACTGTCATGACCTCGTAGCCTCAAATCAACACCATTGAAATCATCGTAGAGTTCGTTGAGTGTGAGGACGGGTGTTTGATTCGCCAGGGTATACGCTTTTGTTTCCTTGAAACTGTCTCTTTTGTCAAACTGATCAATGTTATTGGGCAGTGCAATGGCGAAGCCGATAATACTTATCAGCCAGATACCTAATAGTGGCCATCCGATGTAGGATTTAAGCACCCATTTCTTACTCACAATGGAGATTCCCAACATGGCCAGCAACAAAGCAGGAATAATGCCTGCAACAGCGCCGAAGATCAGGGTAGAGTCATTGATGATGCCTTTCAGATACGCTGCAGAGCCATGGAAGTTGTCTATGTGCAAGACCGGTGTGTCACCCAGTCCTCCGAAATAGGAGATCAGGAAAATCAATGCGCCGATGATGAGGAAGAATCCTACCGTGAATATGACGGCACCAAAGAATACCCTTACGGCTTCTACAATGAACTTCAAAAAGGGTGAGAGTATGTTGGAGATGCCCTTGATGATCATGGCAATGAGCCGGAATGGAAAGAGCAGGATTTTGACCAATGCACTTTCTTCGCCGCCTTCCTTGTCTTCTTCATTCAGTTCTCTCTTGATGTTGCTCTCAATGGTAGACAGTGTGACAGGCTCTCCCTGCATTTCCAGTTTTTCTGTAATACTGGAAGCTTCAGGAGTGATGATCCATAAAATGATGTAGAGCGTAGGACCTATGAAACCAAGGAATATTCCCACCACGAACAAGATTCTCACGGCTACTTTGTCAATGCCAAAATAGTTGGCCAATCCACTGGAGACACCACCCAGGATTTTATCTTCCGGATTTCTGTACAGCTTCTTCACCTGCTGGTCTTCCTCATACTCTTTGGTAGGGAGAACAATCCAGAACACAATATAGGCGATTACAGTGAGTGAACTTAGACCCGCCAGTGGCCAGGAAATGAACGGGAACGCCACCAGGCTAATGAACAAGATTCTGATCCAGATAGGATCTACACGGAAATAACGCGCAATTCCGGCAGCAACACCGCTGATGAGCTTTCTTCGCAAGTCACGGTGCAGCTTCTTATTGGACGGGTCATACTCAGTATCATCTGAGGTAGACTGGTCGCCAGATGCATTGGCTGTGGCTGCAGGGTCAAGGTCTTCTTCTACGTCTACAGTTGCCTGAAAATCCTGCGTGGTACCCATGGTGCTGATCAGGTTTTCTACATCCTCTATGTTGATGACCTGCTTGTTGTCATTGAGCTTTTGCAGAAAAATCTCCGCGATTCTACTCTCAATGTCTTCAACAATCTCTTTGCTGTCCTGATAATTTGAAAAATAGTGATTAATGGAATCCAGATAGTTCTTTAATTTCTCATAACCATCCTCTTCAATATGAAAAATGATCCCGCTTATATTGATGCTTATGTTCTTTTTCATGCCTTTAATTCGTTGTGGTGTTGGATGTGATTTTTTGCGTAGAATTCACCAGTTCTAGCCAGGTTTCGCCGAGCTTTCCCAGAAACTCTGCACCGTCGTCAGTCAGTGTGTAGTATTTCCTTGGAGGGCCCGAGTTGGACTCCACCCATTTATAATCTACCAACCCTGCTTTTCTCAATCTGGTAAGCAGCGGATACAGTGTTCCTTCTACTACCATGATCTTTGCTGACGTGAGCTCCTCCAACATGTCTGAGGCATAGACTTCACCACGCGAGATGATATGGAGTATGCAATACTCCAAAATCCCCTTGCGCATTTGTACTTGTGTGTTCTCAATATTCATTTCATAAATATTAAAATTGAGTTTTTGACCTTGGTGTCAGCAAACGACCCTTATGTTGTCGTTAGAAGCCATTGTTTGCTTACCTGTACAAGTATACGGCTAAAGTACCTTGCAAAGCCAAGTACTAAGTAAGAAATATTAGCTTGTATTATATTTTCTTGATTTAATTAATAATAAAATTCAAATAGTGCAATTTTTTCAATCATTTGTGCGTTCTGAAACGAATGAGTATGCGGAGAGAAATGGGGGCTGACTGACTTTATCTGTAAATAACCATAGGTGACAGGAATTATTCGGTATATGATCGAAATTATAGAAGAGCGAGCCGTTTGTTTTCGTATTTTTACCTCAAGAAATGAGCAAAATGTGTAGCGGGATGAAAAAAACATTTTTGTTGTTGTGTTTGCTATCAGTCGCAATGAGCGGCTTTGGCCAGCCGTATGGCAATGAGTGGATTAATTTCAATCAATCATATTTCAAGTTTAAGGTTGGTGAAGAAGGATTCTACCGAATTACCAGTGATGATCTGGCAGATGCGGGTTTTCCTGTCAATGATGTTCCTGCCAGCAGGATCAGACTTTACCGGCGTGGTGAGGAGCAGGCAATTCGTGTCAACAGCACGGCAGGAGTTGTCAGCTCAATAGATTTCTATGGTCGCACCAATGATGGGACAGATGATCTGGAGCTCTATGGTGATATTGCTGATCAGCTGCACCCGTCATTCAGTTTGTTTGCTGATTCTGCTGCTTATTTCCTGACCTATTCGCTCAACAATACGTCTGGCTTACGCATGACCTCTTATACAGAGGCCAATTCGCAGGGCCTTCCTGCGGAAACTTCTTTTGAAGGTGTTCAGGAGGTACTTTTTAATGATGCTTATTCTGTTGGACGGCGATTTGGTTCTGATGGGAGTATTCTTTCAAGCAGCTATGAACGTGCAGAAGGATGGATGGCAAGCCCCGTGCGGACGAATGTAGCGCTGGATGTTACTTTCAATCTTGGTGCTGTAGACCGCTCTTCTACTACACCGGTCATCAACCTCACACTGGTAGGTGCGAATAATAATTTACACCTTGCCAGCCTTTTGGCCGGCCCTGATGTTGATAATTTGCGCGAGATCAATGAGTTGGCTTTTACAGGATACGAGTTTCGCAGACAGCCTCTTACACTTTCGTGGGATGACGTAGCCGCCGATGGGACAGTAGTCGTACGACTGGTTCCCTCCGCGACCAATGATCGTTTATCCTGGAGTAATGCACAGATTACTTACAACAGTACCTTCGACTTGGGTGGTAATGGCGATTTGATCATGACGCTGCCTGTCAATGGAGGTAACAAGTCTTTTATCAGAGTCAACGACCCGACCGCAGACGCTGAGTTGTTGGATGTCACCAATGCGCAGAACCCTGTGATCATTGGGGTTAATAAATCTACTTCCAGTTTCATTGCGATTGTCCGTAATACCGCTTCGGCGCGTAAGCTTTTTGTCAGCAGTCAGTTGAAAACGGTGTCTGACATTGAACAAGTAACTTTTTCCACTCCGGATCCAGCTGCCTTCAATTACCTGATCATCTCACATGCTCAATTGCGAACTGGAGACGATCCGGTAGCACGATATGCGGACTACCGCTCTTCAGAAGCTGGTGGAGGATACAGTGTGCAAATTGCTGACATCGATGAGTTGTTCAATCAGTTTAGCTTTGGAGATCCTTCTCCATTGGCGATCAGGAGATACTGCGACAGAATGCTGGATGGAGGCGATCCTCAGTATTTGTTCATCATCGGCAAAGGATTGACGCCTGCATCAGACTATTATCGAAATGCATCAACAACAGATGTCATCAACTTTGTGCCTACCTATGGCCACCCCGGAACAGATGCGCCATTTACTGCAGGATTGGGAGATGCGGGTATTGAATCGGCCATTCCTACGGGTAGGATCAATGCATTCAATACCGGGCAGGTCAATGCCTACCTGGACAAAGTCATAGAAATGGAAGCTGTTCCGTTTGATCAGTTTTGGCGGAAAAATACGCTGCTGCTGAGTGGGGGCCAAACCCCGAATGAACAAAGATCCTTCAGGAACTTCATCGAGCAATTTGATGAGGTACTATCTGGTACTTTTCTGGGAGGTACTTCTGCCTTGTTCTCAAAAGAGCGATCAGAATCGGTGACGTTCATTGATGTGGTAGAAGAAATCAATGAAGGGGTTTCACTGGTAACATTTTTTGGTCACTCAAGTGCGTTCACCAGTGACATTGACGTTGGGCTGGTGAGTAACCCCGAGACAGGCTACCTCAATAAAGGAAGGTATCCCGTATTCCTGATCAATGGCTGTAATGCCGGGAACTTCTTTAGCCCCGAGACTGCTACCGCTCCAAGAATTTTTGGTGATGACTGGATCCTGGCCAGGGACCTTGGCGCCATTGGTTTTGTGGCCAGTTCAAGTTTTGCTTTGTCTACTAATCTCAAGCGCTATTCAGACCTGTTTTTAGATTTTGGCTACTCTAATAATGAGTTTTTTGGTGAAGGAATTGGCGATATACTGCAGAGAACAGGCCGGGAGTATATCAGACTATATGGGCAGTCTGTAACCAGTACCGCGCAGGTGCAGCAATTTGCATTGAACGGTGACCCTGCTGTTGCACTCTACGGTACCAGTAAGCCGGACTATGACATTGATGAGGAAGATGTGAGTTTTGTGCCATTTGAAGGAGACCTTATCCTGGCCTCTACGGATTCTTTCAATATTCAGATAGCGGTTAAAAACTTTGGGCGGTTGGTCAATGAGCAGGTAAAGGTAGCTGTGCTGAGAACACTGGCTGATGGCAGTGTCATCAACTATGAGACGCAGGTATTTCCGAGTGTGAATACGCAGGATACCCTTAACTTTAAGGTTAGGAGAAACCCTGAAATTGATGAGACAGGCACCAGTCGCTTTGAAATACTCATTGATCCGCAGAATGAGACGGATGAGATATTGGAAGACAATAACAGTGTCTCCCTTACGCTGGACATTTTCAGTGGGACTACCTCCAACTTATATCCACTTGATTTTGGCATTGTGCCCGAGAGCAATATAGAACTCATTTATCAGCTTTCAGACCTGACAAGCTCTCAGAGCAGATCGGTATTGCTGGAACTGGATACGGTGGCAACGTTTGACAGTCCCTGGAAAAGAAACAACCTCATAGCGACAGAGTTGCTGGGCCGGTGGCCGGTTGATCTCAACTTTGCAGGACTGGCAGATGGTCAGGTCTTTTACTGGCGTACCAAACTACAAAATCCCGGCCCTACTGAACAAGATGAATGGGTGACTACCAGCTTTAGCTACATCGCAGGTAGCCCTGGCGGTTGGCGGCAAGCCAGTGCGGCGCAATTGCAACAAACCATACAGGAAGGCGTGTCACTGGACGAAACGAAACAATGGGGTTTTGAGATAGAAACAACAGCAATCAGCATACAGACGCACGGCGCGGACAATGCATCGCTGGACAAGGATAACGTGAGAGTACTGGTGGGCGGGTCCAACATTTTGCAACAGAATATTGAGGCCACCAGCAGGTTTCCCGATTGTGCTGAGAATACTATGAATGTCATTGTATTTGACAGGAGGTCGGCGTTTCCATACACACCAGTTTTCATTGACGGAGATGAGACTGAGCAAAGACTGGTTTGTGGAAGGCGTCCTCAGTTCGTCTATAATTTGCTGGAGCAGGACATTACTGGAGAAGATATCAATGGGAATCCGGTTCCTACACTTTTAGATTCTATCATCAATGAGTCGGAGTTGGGGGATATGGTGTTGCTATTCAATATTGAGCGCGTCAGTTTTTCAAAATGGCCCGTAGCCATCATCAACCAATTGAGTGAAATCGGCGTAGATCCTGCCAGTATTGCTGGCCTTACAGACGGTCAGCCGGTGATTATTTTGGGTAAAAAAGGTGATGCCCCTGGTTCGGCACTCATCCTGGATCAAAATGGAACAGGACAGCCTGTATTGGAGCAGGCGCTGGACCTGGCGGCCAATGTAGAGGGGTCCAATGGAGAAGGTGTGGTACAAAGTATCAGGATTGGTCCTTCTGACAGCTGGTTGAACTTCAGTCAAACCATAGATGTGTTGAATGGAGAAGACGAATTTGCTACCTCGATTTATGGTTTACAGGACGGCACCCGGCAGTTACTGGTTTCAGATGTTTCTGACGCTCAGCTGGACCTTAGTGCAACCAATGCCAATGATTTTCAATTCCTGGAACTGGAATGGACGTTTTCTGACCAGGCGCGGCAGACACCTGCGCAGTTGCAAAACTGGCAGGTCACTTTTGAGCAGCTGCCAGATGGCCTGCTGATTGATCCGAATGAAGTGGTGTCGCTTCAGGAAGGCGCTGTTTATCAACCAGAGTTTGGCTTTTACAACTATACCAATGCTACATTTAGTGATTCACTGGAGATTGCTTATTCCATATTGAACAGGGAGAGTAGAAGCTTTTTTGTAGATACCCTCAAGATTGCATCGCCTGCTGTTGGTGATACCGTCAACTTCTCGCCTGCTTTTTCTACGGTAGGCTTTGTTGGTACCAATGATATTAGTATCAGGGTAAACGTCAATGACGTCCCCGAGCAATATGCCGCCAATAACCTCATTAGCCGTTCTGCGATTTTGGAGGTGGAAGCGGATGAGGTCAACCCTATCCTGGATGTCACTTTTGATGGGCGCTATATTAGAAATGGGGAAATTATCTCCCCCAATCCGTCGATTAGCATACGGCTGAGAGATGAAAGCCCATTCTTCTTTAAGTCGGAGTCTGTTGGTGTATTTCTTTTTCTCATGCAGCCTTGTGAAGGTTGTGACTTTGAGCAGGTCTTTGTCAGTGACGAAAATATTTCCTGGTCACCGGCTACCGCTACTTCAGATTTTAAGGTCGTTTATCAACCCAAAGATTTGGAGTCAGGTTTTTATGGGTTCAGAACTCAGGCGCAGGATGCCAGTGGTAATGATGCTGGACAAGAACCCTATGAAGTGGAATTCAATGTGGCTACCGAGGCTTCCATTACCGATTTTGTGCCATTCCCTAATCCTTTCAGGGACGGTGTGAGTTTCTCTTTTACCCTGACCGGTACCACACCTCCGGAGGCGATGACCATTCAGATTTTCACCTTAACCGGACAGTTGCTACGGAGTATCGACCTGGACGAACTGGGAACGCTCAACATTGGTCCTAATGTAACCGAAGCGGTATGGGATGGAACGGACAGCCAGGGGCAATCGGTCAGAAATGGCATTTATTTATATCGTGTGCAGCTGACCCGGGGAGGGGAAGTAGTAAAAGGTGAATTCTTTGAAAACGGTATCGGGAGGTTGTTTTTGTTGAGGTAGTTTTC
>ERZ1740068.379-NODE-379-length-23460-cov-9.009912_pt1 | contig 23460 bp, 21 predicted proteins | sample MGYA00581735_ERZ1740068 | MGnify/ENA primary metagenome ERZ1740068 (study PRJEB43018, sample SAMN04849740) | marine metagenome | isolation source: floating plastic debris | place: Pacific Ocean | collected 2008-08-30 | study: EMG produced TPA metagenomics assembly...
TTTCTGATCACCAGCACGATACAAGCACAGGAAATCCCGTTAAGCAACAGTAAAGGTAAAAGCCATCTGGGTATGGGCGTGGGTCTGTCCTACGGCACAATAGGCTTCCGGTTTAGCAATAACATCAAAGACTACCTCAGTGTATTTGGAGGCTTGGGCTATCACTTTGCAGGGATGGGCTACAATGTAGGGTTAACAAAGACCTTCAAGAGCAACAGCGCAACCCAGCTTTATCTCACAGGCATGTACGGTACCAATGCGGCCATCAGGGTACGGGGCCTGAGCGAATTCAACGAGGTCTACAGAGGTGCTACGGTAGGACTTGGTGCCAAAGTCAATATGAAAAAGAACAAAGGGAACTACTGGGACTTCGGGCTGTTGGTCCCATTTACTTCAGATCAGTTCCGCGATGATGAAAATACGGTGGAAAACGACGCAAGAGTTGACAACTTCACCAGCTCCTGGCCGGTACTGATCACCTTGGGCTATCACTTCCTCATCAGAAAGCTATAGCATGCGGATCACGGTCCGATGAAACCCTGTGGACTTCAACGTGAGCGTTTCATCAGACTGTGAGTACTATACACTATTTGAAACCTCCATTAATTTCCCACAACTCCGCATCCCCTGCGGAACACCTAATTTTGCTTTCGACAGTATTGGTTTTGATCGCTTTTTCTGATTATCTTTAACTCATAATAGATTAAGCCTGATTGCTGACACCTGTCCTTGAATTGTAAAACAATTTGATTGTTCTCATACATTGACAAGTTCGTCTCCGAGTAATATACAATTACGATCAATATACTCTGGCAATTGACAAGTTCCTGCGACACTCACTCTTGATGGGTAAGGAGCAATGCGTCAAACCCATTCACCGAAGGTAAACCGGCAACTCCAGGTCATATCTATTGTACAAATACAAAGTCTTCTCAGTTTTGGGTAACCAACACATTGCTTAGAAGGCAACCGAGCGTACAACCAACTTCGCTTATACTATTTTAACTAACTAAGTGACAACAAACTATCATGAAAAACATTTACCTATTCATCATCTACGCATGTTGTATGATGTCTCTTCCCGCTATGGGGCAGGATATCATATCAACAGACCCCAACGACGCGGAAAATAACGAACGGTCAGCGATGACCAACAAATTCGACTGGATGTCCAGCAGCATACCAGTCTATCATCCTACTGCCTACATACAGGGTGGTGGTGCGACCAGCCTCACCAACCCGTATTTCACTATCGATGCATACCTGTCTCACCTCAACTATTACAACTTTGCCTTTGCAGACAGAATCCCGGAAAACCTCGATTTCAATCCTGAGGATGGCTGGGAGTTAATTCACAAAGGAAATGGCTTTCAGGTGGATGAAATCAATTTCCTACCTCAGGTAGAAAATAGAATTGGACCTTATTTCATTCTTTATAACAGGTATACCGGTACTTTGAGAACATTTGCAGCCTTCAACAACATTGGGGCCAACCAGGTGATGCTCACGATCATGGAGTTGAAGGACAGTTCTCCTCAAAACCCCGGGCTAAAGTATTCAGGTTTATTTAGCAGGTACGAAGATATCATCAACCCGCTGGATGAAGAAACAGAGGTCATCAAAGTAGTGCAAGGGTCAGATGCCACCATTGGTGGACAGTTCTTTTCTTCTGATTTCAAAGTAACCTATGATCCTTGCATTTGTAAAAACCCCTCTTACCTGAATTTCAAATTCAAAGTAAAAAACTCCGGAAGCATTCAACTGGACGGTAGGTTGATTGGTACCAGTGTTCCGTTGGACGGCACTGGAAACTCGCCGCTACTTAACGGCCGGGAATTCCTCAGTGCAGTGCACATGGATAACTTCAGTGTCAATGGCGGGATGCTTACTTACAATAACATTGATCAACTGGTAGACAAGTACGAGACCCCTGAGACACCACTCTTCCAAACACTAGCCATCGCTGCATTGAAAGCAGTAATGAAAGGAGCTGCAAAGCCAATTGATGACATCCTTGATAAAGCAAGCAGCAAATTGCTTACTTCAAAATTTGGCGGCTCCAGTGTATTGGGAATTGACTTGAAGGACACCCTGAAAGTGAGCTTTGGCGCAGTGGGAGCGCTGACCAAGCAACTGTCCACTTCGTTATTTGCAGAGGACAAGATTCCAAACATCAGTTTCATTGAAGCAGAGATGACGCTTTCCGGCACCTTACAGCACGAAACAAGTCTCGGCGCTGGTGACATAGAAATTGCCGTCCCGGGAAGCAAGGACACCGATGACCCAGTCATCACACCAGATCGCTATTATCCAGCTTACAATGAACTACTGGGCCTGTTCGCTGTACTGGACAAACCCAAGATACTGAGCAAACGTGACATCCAGGTTACCCCAAGAGGCGGTGGACGCGGTGGCGGATTCGGTGGTTTTGAATACGACATCAATAATTACTTTAAGTTTTCTGAGCAGGATTTCAAGTTTCACTTCAACCCCGCAGCAGAGGTAGACCTGGAAAAAACTAAAATCTTCGCCGCCATAGAGCTGAAGATCAATAATCCCTTATCTCGCCTGCTGTCTGTGAGCAATGCCAACGAAGTAAACACAGATGGGGCAGTGAAAACCTACATTACGGACTTCTATCCCCTGGAGAGTCTGGAAAGGTTGACCCCTTCTTTCTACACCAATTCCACCTCGCCAGAACTGGTAGAAGCCAACCTGCGCCTGCAAATTTTCTACCAATTCAAGGAAAATAAGTATGGCAAAACCAACCAGCATTATGAAATCCTTACTTATCCGATGGATATTACTACCGTTACTTCGCTGCCAAATACGGGTGGACTAACAGAATTACCAAGTGTGGTAACCATAGGCACTACTTATTACACTAGTAATACGGTGATCCGGGCAGTCGATAATATCATTGTTACTGGCAATATCAGCACGGCTCCTGGCGTCACAGTAGAATTGATATCTGGAAAAGACATTACCATACTCAACAATTCCACCATCAGCCCTGAGGTGCGTATGCACATAGGACTGGAAAATGTCTATGGAGATGAAAAGCTGGAACAGGTGAAACAACCATTTATTGATACGTTTTGTAGCGCCCGCTACCTCGCTAAAAACAGCTCACTCACCGGCTCCAGAATGGCCAATGCCGAGGTTGTACCTGGTCTGGAAACGAATAGTGATCCGGACAAAGGATTTTACCTCTATCCTAACCCGGCGCAAGATGGCATCAACCTCCAATATTACCTGGAAGAAGCTGGACGAGTACAGATCAAAATCATAGACATGCAAGGTAAAACCATGGAAGTATTGTCAGACGATCAGGCGACACAAGGAGCCAACAAACACTACTTCAGCCTTCCTAACCTACAGCAAGGGGTCTACATCCTGCACCTGGAATCACCAGCAGGAACTGAGGTAAGAAGATTTATCAAGGGGTAATAATAGAAAGGTAAAAACAACTTTGGTGACCGTGCGGAAATGAATATCCGCACGGGCCAAAGCTTTCCTGCTATAGCTGGTTAAGCAGATCTGGTCATCAAATGTAAACACACCGTTTACACTCACACTTTGATTAAAAGTAACCCAGCAGTCCCTGACCTAAGGCCCACTGTTTTCCCATCTGTTTTGCCTTATTCGCTGAACCAAAATCAAAAGTAATTTGGCCCATTATTAAATATCTTTACAGTCTCTCTTGCAAAAGCATTGTTTCGCCAAACAATCAATCATATCATTTAAGACTGTCCAGCAAACATAAAAGAAACGGTTTCCCAATTCAAAACCCTCCTATTACAAAAAATTTCGCAACCAATTTCTACCTGAAATAATCCGTTTCAACATTGCTCATACGGACTGCAGGCTTGAATTTCCTGAAGATTTAGGCTAAAAATATCGGTCAGAAATATTTAGGGAATTTTGACAAAGTCAGGTTTGTTCATGCTTTTTCGCGATACATCCATATCGTCAGTCACCATCTTAGTCAATGACAATACCCACATTAACCAAGAGCCTTCGTCGTTTGAGCCCACGGATTAAAAAATGAACATACCCGATCTGAAGGAAGACACTGTAACGATCACTTTGGGGGTATTTTTCAGGTTTGGGATATTCCTTTAACCAGATGCACTCAAACATCATGTTTGCCCACATAAAGTAGGATTGTATGGTTCAATTTAAACCTGGTATGATAGATTGAGTTTCAAACATCCAAAAAACGGATACACGCCTCAAAGACCGCTTTTCACGAACCATATTGCAGTATTACAAAATATTTCAACCTCGATTTCTATTTGAAATAATTCATTTCAATGTTGCCCAATTCACATGTATTGCGGGATTCTCATATTATCTTTGGATGTAAATATCGTTCTGAAGTATCTCGGGCAATTTTTCATGAGGTTATTGTTTCTCCAGTTATATATGCTTTTTTCTTGTAAGAATATAGCGATTTTACCGCTGTTTTTCATGGCATTCATCGCAGCTAACGCACAGACTAATCAATTTGATCAGTTTGAGTTGAGAGCACCTGCCTTTGAGGCAAAGTCAAAAGCAATTCATCAAAACATTTACGACCCCAACATTGTCTTTGAACAAACTTCACTGCTACTGCAAGATCTTGAAGCCGGCCGGTTAACCAAAGCGCAGGAGATTGACTTCTATGTCATCCTGGGACGAATCTATGGTGGCATCAATGCCAAAGAACTGAGCCGATACTATTTCACGGAGGCCATCCGTAAATATGATGCCCACGGGTTTGAGCCTACCCCTTATCTGCTCAACCTATATGGAATGACCGCCAGCAGTTACCCTTCCTCCAGAGACAGCATTGATCTTAAACTACGATATTACCGCAAGAGTGTCAAGGTGGCACGTAAATTGGGACTCCCGGTAAAAACCGCCAGTGGTTACAATAACATTGGCATCGCCTACTATAAAACGGGACAGGTGGACAGTGCTTCTTACTACTATGAAAAAGCGCTGGACTCTTATCATTCAACAGTCTTCAAGTTTCACCCGCTGGAACTTTCTATCAGGGACAACCTCGCACAACTGGCCATCTCAAAAGCGCAATATGATGACGCCATCAAGCTTTTTGAGATGAACCTTGCCATCTCAGACACCGCAAACCTGGGAAGAGTCACCGCTCTGAAAAAGCGCCGTAAAGCCAGTTTCATTGGCCTGGCAAAAAGCTATATAGGAAAAGGAGCAGTCACGTCGGCCGCCGCTTTTCTGGACAGAGCCGAAAAGATCAAACTGGATTATCAAATTGAAGATCTGGCCAGTTATGAGCGGGCAAAGTTTTATGTGAAACTAGGCATTGCCCAATCCGATCCGTCCATCGATGCATCGGCCATTGCCGCTCAATACATGCAGACCATAGACTCCCTGGATCGTGTCAAAGTGGACCTGGCAGCGTCCTTTTCAGATTTGATGGCCAAAGCACAGCTAGAGTCTGTCCGGCTACAATCGGAAAGTGAGAACCTACAACTACAAAAAGCCCAGACCATTACCTACTTTGCCATTGCCTGCGCAGTGCTGCTGCTCATCATTGTCATTTCCTTGTTCTTTCTCTACCGTTACAGGGCTGCCAACCTGCGCAATAAAGAAAGGCTGAAGGACGCGGCCATGAGGCACCTGGAACTCCAGGAGCAGGTACTCAAAGATGAAGTGGACAACCAAAACAAAGACATCAAAGCGCTGAGCGGGCAGTTGTTGTTCCTGAAAGACGTGAACAAGAAAATCAATAATCAGCTCAAATCAATTGGCACACTGAAGGATACTGAACAACACAGAAAACTTCATGACCTGGCTCAGTACAGCCAGCGGAGTCTACAGGAAATCAACATGAATAGTTTGCTGTATGCCAATGCCACGGAAGTCAATAGTGCCTACTATGAGCGATTGGAAAAGCATACAAATACCCCATTATCCAAGGGAGAGAAGGAAGTGATTGCCCTCATCGTTTCCGGTCTCTCAGACACTCAAATCTCCGAACTGCGCGCCACCAGCCTCAACGCCATCAGGATTGCACGATTCAGAATCAAACAAAAGCTAGACCTGGACAAAGAGACCAGTTTGCTGGCGTTTTTGAATGATGTGTAGGTAGTTAGACGCTAGATTGTAGATGCTAGATAAAAGAGTAAAGAAAAAGTACACCCCACTATTCGTGTCCCCACGAATAGTTAAAAAAAGAGCCCCCACTGGATGTAGTTTCCAATCTACATCCACATATCCCATAGCTTTCATAGCGATTTGTCTGGGCAAATGGCTGTAAGAAACAGCCAGCATAGTCAAGGCATAGTCAAGTGAAGCTGCAAGCTTCACTTAGGGGGGACGCTATTCGTGGGGACACGAATAGCTTCACGAATAATTAAAAAAAGAGACTCTTGCGAGCCTCTTTTTCCTTAAGGTTTTAGTACACACAACCACAACCGGTTTCCCATGCCTGGCACAGTCTCAGTGGTTCATTACAACCACCACCGCCCGGAGGGTTTCCACCACCTGGAGGGTTTGACGGATTGGGATAGCACAGTCCGCCATCACAATAAGTTCCCGGAGGGCAATTGCCCTCAGAGTCGCAAATTGCTACAGGGGTAGAAGCGCCGTTAATGAGTTGTTGTTCTTTCTTCGACAGAGACTTAGCGCCCTCTATCTTTGCAATTAGTTTTTTCATAATTGTAAATTAGTTTTTAAGAAGTTTCGCAAAAAATGACCAGCGTGTAATTCTGCAGCATCACACGTTGTCTATAACTTGCGGCTGGACAGACAGCATTGTCATTTGTCTGTTTGTTTGATTAACTTGACAAAGGCTGCCGGAGGCGTTACAAAGACAAACGCAGTCTATCCAATAATACAAAACAATGAGCAAAAATCTTGCCGTCTCACTCGCTGCACTAGTAGTTTTAACGACAGTTAGCATACTCAAGATGGATGAATACTCCATTTATCACATTTCTGGCTATCTGCTGGGCGCCGTGCTGTTTGTATTTGTGCCCAGTGGCGTCTGCTACCTCCTCAGAAAAAGCCTGTATTTCTACGCGGTCATCTATCTCACAGTGATACTCGTATTGATAGTATTCAGCTCAAATTAGGGCTTAGAATTTTTATATTTGATTTAATAAGGAGACAACCGGAACCTGTATCATTGAGTAAACTATACGACCAGATATCGATGTATCTTATTTGTATTTTATGGTTGTGTAAATCTTTCGAGGGAATGACATCATCGAGTCAGTTTAACCCTTCATAGCGTCTTTACATCATGTCACAGCAACCTCTGAGTGAAATTCTAAACATAAATAATTATACCAATGAAAAGTCTAATAATTACTCTTATGCTACTTTTTCCCATCGTAAGCATGGCTCAAACCTGGGAAATGATCAGTACCAACACTCGTTATCCACTCGTTGGGAGATTCATCTAATTCGGTCCGGATGTATATTCCGGGAACCCTGTTTCACCGCATTTCCAACTCAGAAGCACCACCACCCCTGGAATGACATTGCAATATTGGGAAAAAGAAGGAACAAATGGTTTGAAATATTTCAATGTAGCCTTCAATGCGACCACTAAGATTTTTACCTTCAGCGGGCAGCAGGCTGATGCCAAGGTCTTATAAGACATAAGGTGGTCATTGGCACCACTGACTTTTCCGGAACTCACCAATTACGCGTAGAAGGATCCGTAGGCGCAAGAGAAATCAAAGTACAACCAACAGGCTGGTCAGATTTTGTCTTCGGGCCACAGTATCAACTACCAACTCTCGAAACTGTAGCAGCACATATCGATGAAAAGGGTCACCTTCCTGAAATCCCCAGTGAAAGCGAAGTCTTTGAGGAGGTGATGGAGATTTTGAATGATGAATTCCTTAAGAAGTAAGTTTCTATCCCAGGATTCCATACATCTTTCCAAAAATCAAATCAACCGCACTGGCTTCAAGCCTTCCAGCTTCACCTCCCAATACTGATACAAAGGCTCATTGTCCGGGTGCACATCATCCAGGGAGACGGAAACAGACATCTCTTCAGCAGTGTTAAGTTGCAAAACCACATGAACAATGGATGGTACAATGGTTTCCTCTGGCAGTTTCTTGCGCCACTCCCCGATCATAAACTGACTAACATCCTGCTGTATCTGGTCCATGTTGCCACAAACTGTTTCTGCCAGGTCAAACAGGCGCCTGCCTGTAGTTTCAGCAGGGGTAGTATGTCTCTCAATGACATAGGCCTGCCGATGTTGCGTCTGTCCCTGCCACCGTTGCTGGTCCGGATATTTGAACAGATAAGTAATCCCTCGTATATCCTGCCCAACCTCAGGGTGGGTCCTGCTACCTTCCATCAGCTTCAGTAAGTTCCGGCCAAAATACTGCTGCCACTCTGCCTCAGAACACCAGGAAAGCCTGAATAGCAACTCATGTTCCGGCGGCGTTATCACATCTGTAGCATTTGCCAGCTCCTCTATGAGTTGCGAGACTGCTTTTGCTGTTTCACTTCCCGAACGTTGTATAAAAGCCGCCCAGTCCTCCGCCAGGTTCCTGGGGATTTCCTGCTGAAAAAGTCGATATACCTGGTCTACAGATTCGCCCGCCAGAGGAGCTGCGTTCTTCTCAGCCAAAAACTCTTCGGTCACAACGCCCTCATGCTGCCAGGCCACAGCCACTGCTATCACCGCACGTCCATGCTGCCGTAACTCCGATAGTGCCGCAGCAAGATGCTTGGTGGACCAGGCTGTCTGAGGCCGGTTGTCGATGGTGTAGCGTACGGAGTGGGCTTTTGTTGAAAGCGTAAACATGATTTGGATATTAGATGCCAGACATTACTATTTAGATAATAAAGATCAAAGACAAGGTCGCCCAGACTAAAGGCTATGACTAATTTCTGATCTTTTTTTAAAATAAACCCTCAACAGCGGTTCACTTTTTTCTTTTTCTGCAACATATAAATGTATGTCACCAAAAGTGTAATGCTTCAGGCATACCATAGTTAATCATATGTTTAATATTTAAAAAAAGAAACCATGTTCATTAATGTAACATTTTCAAGGTATAACACAGAAGAAACGGGTTCGTTTGGTGACAGGATATCAGGCGTTACCGTTGATAGCTCCCAGGCAGAGCTACAGGAGTCTATCACTCAGTTCGTTGCAGCCAACCAGGACCTCACTGCTTCCATGAACAGAAAAAAAGCGGAACAATTTACCGAGGAACTAAAAGAACTGGATGAGATTCGTAGCAAAGCCTATCGCTGCCTCAAGCTTGCGGCACTAAGTGCCATTGAGCGGGAAGAGCCTGAAGTGGTAGAAGCCGCCACTCAGGTCAACAACATCATCCAGCGGCACCCATCAGGCATTGACCGAATGGGTTATAACAAAAAACTGGTACACCTTACCAGTTTGATTCAGGAGCTGGCAACCATTACTACGGTCATTGAACAAGCCGGGATGACCACACAGTTCGAGTACCTGAACAAAAGTGAAGACAATTGGAGTCTGCTGTATCAGGAAAAAGTAAAGGCGAGTAAAGGTCCTAAGCTAAAAACATTGTTTCAGGCAAAAAAGGACTTAAAGGAGGCTTTTGAATTTATCCAGAAGCATATCGAAGTGCTCTACTCCAAAAACGAGGAGGTGCTTAAGCCACTGATCGCTCAGTACAATGAGATCATTGCAGAGACCAACACACTTGCAAAGGCAAGGCAGACGCGTAAGGACAACAATGCACCTGCGCCTGATGCTGGGATCATCATAGATGACAGACCGGTTTTCACACCAGGTTAATCCTTTCGCAAACCAAACACTATTTCAAAGCCCCGATGATTGCATTGGGGCTTTTTGCATATAGATCCGTTTGGTCTTAATGCCTTCTGTTCTAAAGCCGTTGAAGGTATCAAAATACACTTATTCAAGGCTTATTAGCTAAACTACTATTTCATCAACCTGATCAATTTGCCCTTGATAGACTTCTTCACAACTCCGCAGGCTGATCAGTCACTCGTCAATGACATACAAGGCAACATGCGAACACCAACAACTAAGTCACATTGAGCGTGTTGACAACTTGACTGATAGTGCAATAGCAGATCAACGGTCTAACCTGCAACTTGCATACCCCAACAACTAACGGTTGATGGACCTGTTGGCAACTTGCGAAGTACAGCAACCACCAAGCGATGACGCATCCAACAACCTGCATACCCCGACAACTAACGGTTGATGGACTTGTTGACAACTTGCGAAGTTGATCAATCATACGTTGATGATCCACCAGATGACTTGCGACTTCCCCAAAGGTCAGAGAGTCTTTCTCTACAACATTTTTGCGAATAGTCCATTGACAAAAAAAGATCATTTGACACAGCGAGAAAAATAGGGGCTCGTCAGTCAATCTATGGGTCGCACGAAATGTATGCTTGTGAGGCCGCCTTTTTGTAGCCCTGGCATCGATTCCCATCCTGCACGGACCGGCTAGGGATAGTAATGGATACCCCGCAGCGAACCCGTCCCGAAAGATTTCGGGCTTCGGGAGAGTGAGGAGTAGCAATGGATAGCCCGGCCCAAAGGGAGCCGCCAAATCTTCAATAACCCAATCACTTCTACTTCTCAGAACTTTCCGTTAAATTAACCTCGATAACAATTCAGACAAACTCCGAACAATGAAACGTTTTACACTCCTGGTGGCGTGCTTGCTGGCATTGACATCCTTATCGGCTTCTGCGCAGGCCTATCTCAAAGACGAACTGTCGGCTGAAAGCTTCAAACCATTGACGATCACTACTCCTGATGGAGTGCTCACAGGATATGGTTTTATCAACCCCCTTAGCTATAGAGACATCGTTTACACCGCTACAGCGCCTACTGGTGAAAAAGTCAAAGACTGGAAGCTGATCAAGGACATCGTTGATGCCAAAATCTATGATACCGATACCATTTCACTGGTCCCCATAGGGTTGGGTAAGTCTGGCAAGATCAAAGTGCTGTGTTTCTTTATGTTTGAAAATGACCAATTCAAACTATATGAAAGTAGCAGTGACCTAATGCTGGGGTCCTTTTTCATTCAACCCAAAAATATATCAGACCCACAACCTGCCTATAAGTTGCTGGTGATACGCAACCAGGGGACGTTTAAGAAATTTACTAAAAAGTCCCTTAGCTCATGCCCTGCCCTGGTGTCGGCTGTTGCGGCAGGCCAGTATGAGGCTAATCTGGATGGCCTGATTCAATTACTGAATGACCACCAGGAGCAATGCCCGGAAGCTGCATGGTAATATCCAAAGCATGGCCTGCCTCCAGCTTAGCCAATACAACGGAAAATGTAAGAGTGTTTGACCTGTGAGGGATTCTGTTCTTTCTCCAAACCGAAAGGCCGAAATTTGGTTAGATAAATAGATTAATGAATACCCTGAAGAGACATTTACAGGAATGGAAGTACGAGCTGCTGCTGTTTGGCCTCATGCAACACTTGTTCTTTGGCATCTTACTCACAGACCTGGAAACTTACACACGCATTGTCTGGCCGGTCAATATGCTGGTGCTGGGGATAGCTGGTTTTGGGGTATTCATGGGCAAAGGCCGGTGGAAAAACCTGGCTAAAAACATCCTCTTCGTCGTTGTGCTGGCACTGCCACTCTCACTGTCTCTGCAAGACGATTTCCCGTTTTTCATGACCATCGTGAGCGTGATCTACGTCATCTACTTCATCTTCATTTTGTGGGAGGTGATCAACTTCCTTATCAAACCCAGCTACATCAACCTGGACATCATCTCGGCGGCGGGCTGTGGTTTCTTCCTGCTGATAGAACTCACCGTCTTCGTCCTTTCGGCGCTGTTTTACATCGACCCCAACTCTATTAGCGGCATAGACCAGAGTAGCATGGCCGCTACCTATGTAGACCTGGTCTACCTCTCTACGATTACACAAACAACCATTGGCTTCGGCGACATTACGCCCAGCGCCCCCAATACCAAGCTGGTCATTTCACTCTTTGGGCTGATAGGGCAGTTTTACACGGTAGTGCTGGTGGGTACTCTCATCAGCAAGTTCAACTCCAACAATAAACAGCAGAACTACCTGAGAAAATAGCAGGAGTGCCCTGACCCTACAAAATCCTACCTCACAAATATGTTTTGAAGCTAAAATTCCGTACCTTCAAATCAAATCAATTACGTCCTGGTTTATCATCTACCAGTATTTGACGTCTGTTTCCTACCTATTTTTTTGTTTGGAAGCAGCTATGTCAGCACTAATTCGCTTTTTGTACCTGATAGATCAGGCCCAACTTTTAACAACTAATATTATGCTAGAAAACATTTCTAAACTTGGAAAATCTCTGGAAAAGAAAGAGCAAAAGTCAATCAACGGTGGCTTTGGAAGCGGCTGTGGTATTTTAATGTGTACACCATATACCAATAACTGTACCTGCTACGATGCCCCTACTCCTACCGGTGTAGGCGTATGCATTGATGGCATGTGCTGTGATTAGTGTCAAATCAAGCCTAAATCATTACTCAATTTAGGGTATCTTTTGGACCATCTCTGCGTCAAAAAATATTTGCGTAGCTACGGCTATGCGCATATTTTTATTTCTTGACCTGGTCCAAAATCTACGTCCAACTTGAGCGACATTTAAGCATTGAATTGACACAGGATTCTTTTCCAAGACACGAAAAGTAACAAACCCTGAACTGAGGCCAGACGCTGAAGTTCGGGGTTTATTTTTGACCATGCGGCACCGACCCAAACAGTTTCACAATCATTGTCAAATGTCTAGCAGTTGACAGGTAACGGTTTTAATAATGCTATTATTGACGTTGAGCTGCATCAGATGCATTCCCCCACGCCATAAATCATTATCTTGATAGTACTTTATTATTATCAACATTAAACAGTTACACTTATGTTAAAATCTATTTCAAATCTCGGTAAGTCGCTTAACAAGCAAGATCAAAAATCTTTCAACGGCGGCTTTGGCGATCAAGGTTGTAACATCTTCGTATGTACGCCAACATCAGAAGGTTGCCCGTGTTGGGGTGCACCTACTCCAACTGGTAGAGGCTATTGCTTCAATGGCATGTGCTGCGACTAATCGCATTGTGCTGTTGTTCCATTCCTATCACTGATTACGCAAGCCTTCCCCTGGAAGCTTCCCGGTGATGATGATGTGAACACTGGTCACAAACATTGATGAAAACCCCGCACTTCAATCTATGCGCTGATGTCCGGGGTTTTTCTGTTGCCCTATTAAGATTATAGACGCCTTCATCAAAAATCAATAATTACTTATCAATAATCACGAATCAGAAACAGTAGGCAATAGCCAGTATCAACCTCCGCCATAGGCTTCGGTTGACGAAGGGCAGTTGGCAAAATCTTCGACCAACCAATTACGGTATTCCGGTATTAAAAAAATTCATCAAAAACGATTCTCTAAAGAACAAAAAGCCTCCTGATAGCAGAGACGTTATTGAGAAACTAAAGCGTTTATTCCACTGCTTCAGGAGTGACTTGCATCCTATTAAGATTATCAGGCTACTAATTACGCATTACTCATCAATCATCACAAATCAACCAATTCCGGTATTCCGACATTACTTAATTCCGGTATTAAAAACATCGACTGTGTCCCCACAGGAGATTAATGACCACTCCACCTCCAAAATTTCACACTTCAGGTCTCATTTTTTACATTTCACTGAGCTCACTCCAACGATTTCACCGTTCTGACCTGTTGAAATATCATATTTACGATACATAAAGCCGCTGGAGATCCTTTTGGAGTGACAAGCGGAATTTTAGTATCTTCCTCTCAGATGGAGAGGTCTCAACCCAAAATTGACGACATGCCACCACTCGATACCAAAGAAGACGTACTTCCGTTGATCACGGAACGCTACGTGGAAACACCACAAATAATGGATGTACTAATCATTGAAGACGAAAAATACCAGGCAAAAATGCTGGAAAAGCTCCTGGAAAAAGAGCAGATCAACATCGTGCAGATCATCACTTCAGTAGCCGATGCAATCGCCTGTATACCCCACCTATCGGTAGACCTCATCTTTATGGATGTAGAGCTCTCCGATGGTGTCTGCTTTGATATTTTTGCCGAGATCGATGTAAAAGCTCCTGTCATATTTGTGACCAATCATACCGGCTTCAGCCTGGATGCATTCTACTCCAACGGCATACACTACCTGGTCAAACCGATCACTGCTGCCCGCCTTCAGGAGGGATTGGCCAAATACCGCCAGCTCCGTCAGCAATTGGGACAACACCTTGACGCAGCCCAGCAACATACCATCAAAAAAGAAGAAGAGGCTACTGCCAAAAAAATCTTGTTCAAGGTGGGCAAGAAAAACATCCCTTTCGCAGTGGAGCAGATCGCTTACCTGATGGTATCCGACGGATTTGTATACCTGCACACACTGGAGAAGAAAAAGTACCTCGTAGACCACAACATTGATGAAATCATGCAACGGCTGCCGGCCACACATTTCTATCGGCTCAACAGACAGTGCGTAACCAACATTGAAATCATTTCCAGCTTCTCTACCTACACCAGGGGCCGCATCAAAGTAGACCTTAAGCCTTTTTTAGAAGAGCCATTACTGGTCAGTTTCAAAAAAAGATCTGAATTCCTGGACTGGATCAACCAAAACATCTGACGACTTCAGGTATGTTTTTTGCAACTTCAAAATGAGAAATTTCAGCGATTTTTCATTTCAGATGATAATCATCTCGTTTCACCCTGAAACAGTATCCTTTCCTCAAACTTTCCAGTATAAATAGTAAAGTTTGAATCAAAATAACAGTCAACGGCAAGCCCACAACAACAGCTTCCCTCCCTGACGCACTTACAGCAAAAAACTCACAACCTCATTCGCTGCGCTGCCACTACGGCAAGGCTCGGATAAGATAATAAACAGCCCCCTCCAGGGGTCTGTAAGGTCTAAAACTCAAAAACAATAATTATGAAAAAGCAACAATTAAAACTCCACAGTCTGCAAATCAACAGTTTCATTACTTCGCCTATTGATCTAAACAGCATTAAAGGCGGTCGCCCGGAATGCCCCGGAATGACATTTGATGGTGGCACGGGAACTTGTGTGGAATGTTCACATGACAGCCACTGCCCACAAAGTACCGGTAACACAGACGATACCACAGGCCTAGGCGGTGGTTGATCAACAAGTCACATATAAATAAATTTTATAAACTATAATCTCAGGACAATGAAAAATAGAAAACTAAATCTTAGTCAATTATCAGTAAAAAGTTTCATCACTAAAATAGACACTGATAGCCTGCAAGGCGGTGTATCTGCCTGCTGTATGTTCCTCAATGAAACCAGGGATGGAGAAAATTGCTATACTTATGGCCACGATAGTAATTGCGGCAGTACAGGTACTACCGACGATACCACTGGCCAATGGACTACTCCGGTGCAGACGACCCCTGCCGGTGGATGCGTGGGCATATGACATCGCAGCACCACTGACCCATCAGGCCTTAAGGTCTTGATGAGTAATGAACCCCGAAACAAGCAATAGTTGACCTATTGCATCAACCGGGGAAATCCAAAACCAACAGCCTCTGGAACCAACGTATTTGTTGTTTCCGGGGCTTTTTCATGAAGCACAACAAGCCATCGCATTTGGCTTACACCCCGAAGTTTCAGGTGTATTTATACACTATACAATGATCTTGGGCGGGACATTTCCCTCGTAATTCTTATATTCGATTACAATATTAAACAGTTTGTACGCCGAATTGATGAGAAGTCTACTCCTATCCTTTTTTTTGACATGTACATGCAGCTATCTGCTGATAGCGGGCACACGCAACAACCAGGGCAACTACCTGATCCGGCATTACAGTGACGTGCATTACAGGGCACACCCGGTCAACTGGGCATCCTTTCAGGATAAAAACGGGAGGCTCTATGTGGCCAACAGGTCTCTGGTGCTGGTCTATGATGGCCTTAGCTGGCAGCGAATTCGCGTCAAGCTCAACTCACCGGTTTATGACATGAAAATGGGCACCAACGGAAAAGTCTATCTGGGTATGAAAAAAGACATCGCCTACCTGGAAACAGATCCCACAGGGCGCATTGTCCCTCATTCACTGGTCAACCGCCTTCCCAAAGCCTATCAGAATATTGTCAAAAACTGGAAAGTACATGTGGACGAGAACGATGTCTACTTTCAAAGTAATGAGCAGCTCATCAGAATGAAAGATGATCAATTTGATACGGCATGGGTACCCGAAACTGCATTTCACTTTAGTTTTCAAATTGGCCAACAGCTTTATATCACTGAAATCGGCAAAGGCCTGAAGCGTATGCAAGGTGACTCGCTGGTGATGGTAGACGAGCGCTTTGGCCAGGACGATGCCAGTAAGATCTATGCGATGATGGGGTTGCCCGATGGTAAGGTTTTCATCGCGACCAAACAAATGGGTTGTTTCACGCTGGACCCTCGTCAAAATGACCTGGTACAAGTACTAAAAACTTCTGACGACGTACTGCTGAAAGAAGCTGTTCCCTATGGGGGCACCCTGCTTTCAGATGGGAATATTGCCATCAATACGCGCAAAGGTGGTGTCATCATCATGGATCAAAACGGGAAAATCCATCGCCAGATTTCTGACAAAAACGGACTTAAAACCAATGACATCCGCCACATCTATCAGGACAGCCAGGGGGGCATCTGGCTTTCTACCAACGATGGCATTTACCGGGTAGCCTATGACATTCCATTCACCTACTGGGATGAGTCTTATGGCCTCAGCGGTTCGCTGAATTACCTCTATCCTTCCAATTCATATGACTATATCGCCTCGTCAACGGGCGTTTTTCGCAAAAAAGGAAACGAAATTGATAAAATCGCAGGGCTCAACCAGCACACCTGGCACATGGCCACTGTCAAAGGACAAAAAGGTCCCATGCTTGTCGCCGCCAGTAGCGATGGACTCTATGAAATCACAGAAAAGCAGGCTTTCAAACTCACCGATACTGTTTCCACTTATGTCTATGAAAGTCCACTACTCCCCGGCACGCTTTGGGTAGCCGAAGGACCTTATCTGCGCTTCTACCAACAACGCAAAGGCCAATGGGTACGGGTAGGACAGTTGACCGATATCAATGGAAAGCCGATAAGCGGGCACGAACCGAAAGGAACTCCAAAAGGCGGCGTTCCGTTGGGCGGCACTCCGTTGGGCGGCACCCCGTTGGGCGGCACTCCGCTGGGCGGCACTCCGCTGGATATCATTCAGGATAGTCAGCAGAACACCTGGGTAGGTACCAAAACCGGCGGTTTATACAAAATAGCGCCATTTCATGACCTGAAATCACTGCTGCAATCCCCTATCAAGCGTTATGATTCGATCGACGGCCTTTCCCAAATGACTGATGTCAGAATCAGGGAGGCCGGTGACTCATTGATCGTTTTGGCCGGGCACCAATTATTTAAGTATGAAGAGGGCTCAGACCGGTTTACTCCTTTTTCCATTCGCGAAAACCTGGCAGATACCACCACCCACGAACCCGTTTTTCTGGACATAGACAGCGAAGGGGCATTTTGGGTTCAATACAATCAACCTGATTATTCAATCAAGCTCACTCGCTCATTTCAACAAGCAGAAGGACTCTTCAAAGTAGAAAATGTGCCTTTTAAAATGCTTCCCAGGATGCTGATGCGCCATGTGCTTCCCAAACCCGATGGCGCATTTATGTTACTCGGAAGCAATATGCTGATTTGTTATGAATCCCGCCAACCATATGTCAAAGAGAAACAACACAGAACTCTCATCCGTAGTTTGGTGGCCAACCAGGACAGCGTCTATCGTGGTTGGATGTCTACAGATACTGTGGCATCCAACTGGGGCCTGCCCGATGAGTTCTCCTACAACCAGAACGACCTCACCTTTTGGTTCAATGCCTCCTGCCTCCGTAGCGAAAGCCACAACCTGTTTCAATATCAGCTGGAAGGTGATGAAGACCAGTGGTCGGAATGGAGCGGCAGACCTGTGGCTTATTTCACCAATTTGCACGAGGGAGACTATGTCTTCAGGGTCCGTTCCAAAGGCTTTGATGAAGAAACAAGCGTGGTCTCCAACTACTATTTCAAAATACTACCGCCCTGGTATCGTTCTATCCCAATCTACCTGCTCTACCTCCTTGGCAGCATCTGCTTTCTATGGGCCATTGTTACACTAAATACGCGTCGCATACGCCGTAGCAAAGACCTGCTGGAAGTAAAAGTGGCAGAGCGGACCGCTGAAATTGTCGATCAAAATATCAAAATCCGGTCTCAACAGGATGAGATCATCGCACAGAACGAAGAATTGCAGATGCTCAACAAGGAGAAGAATTTCCTGCTCGGCGCAGTGGCCCATGACCTCAAAAACCCACTCAACTCCATCTATAGTGTTTCGCAACTCATCAAGATGGATCAGGAACGGCTGGACGCCGAGCAACTGGAATACATTGAGCAGATAGAACAAATCTCACTTGGCCTTACCGACAAAGTCAATGAAATCCTGGACGTTACAGTCATAGATGCCAAGGAGCGTACAGTGCCTCTGAAGCGGGGAGAAGTTTCCGGCCTGCTCAAAATACTGATTAAAAACCTGCAGCCTGTGGCTACACGTAAAGACATTACCCTCTGCCTCCAGGACCCCGAGACAAAATACTTCGCCTTTTTTGAAGTCAATCTTTTGAAAAAAGCCCTTCAAAACCTCCTGGACAACGCCATCAAATTCTCTCCCAGGGGAAAGCGGGTTTTCATAGCACTAAGCCGGCCAGACGATCGGCTGTGTATCAGTATCCGCGACGAGGGACCCGGAATTACCGCAAGCGATCAGCAAAAGCTTTTCCAGCGGTTTACCACACTGACAGCAAGGCCCACAGATGGCGAAAAATCCACCGGTCTTGGTCTCTCCATTGTCAAGCGATGTGTAGAAGCTATGAATGGATCCATCCGATGTGAAAGTCCTCCTGGACAAGGTGCTAACTTCATCATAGAGCTTTAAACCCGACAACCCTGATCATCTGCCAGAGGCCTACTTGGATATTAGACCATTATGTCCTATAATCGTTTCTCCTATAATGAATAATGTCATGAAATACGCTTACTTCCTGGGCATCATACTCCTGGGGTTATTGCAGCTTAGCTGCTCCAATCAAGAATCTACACCTCAAAACCTGCCGCTGGGAATCTGGCGGGGAGTCATCACCCAACAGGGACAGGAATTGCCTTTTAACTTTACCCTCAAAGCAGGAAAAGAGGCTACAGCATTTGAAATGATCCTGCACAATGGCACAGAACGAATCCTGGTAGACGAAGTGACCCGAAGTGGCGACTCACTGTTCATTACCTTCAACTTCTTTGATACTGAAATCAGAGCTGGTATCGAGAACAATACCCTCGTAGGAACCTACAACAAACGCTACTCCGATGAGCACATCCTGGGCTTCCGGGCAACCTTCAATGATGACAAACGATTCGTTGCAAAAAATGATGGCAATACCACCGACGTGGCCGGACGCTATCAGGTGATGTTTGTAGAGGAGGATGGCACCACTTATCCTGCAGTAGCGAAACTGGAGCAGGAAGGCAGTCGTGTCACCGGCACATTTCTTACGGAAACCGGAGACTATCGCTACCTGGAAGGCATAGCAGATGGCAATGACTTAAAGCTCAGCGCATTTGACGGTACACACCTATTCCTTTTCACTGCCAAAGTAGCAGGAGACAGCCTGACCGACGGAGATTTCTGGCATGCCAAATATACCCATGAGACCTGGTCTGGCGTGAAAAACCCGGAGGCTTCCCTATCCGATCAATATGCGCTGACTTACCTGAAGGAAGGCTATGATAAAATGGCCTTTTCGTTTCCCAATACCGAAGGCGAAAAGGTATCCCTGACAGACGCCAAGTATCAGGATAAAGTGGTCATTTTACAGATTTTCGGCACCTGGTGCCCCAATTGCCTGGATGAAACGCTGTACTACCGCGACTGGTACAATGCCAACAAAGACCGCGGTGCTGAGATCATAGGGCTGGCCTACGAAAACAAAGCAGATTTTGACTACGCCAGCGGACGTGTGAACAAGATGGTGAAGAAACTGGGTGTTCCCTATGAAATGCTCATCGCAGGCACCTCCAACAAAGCAGAAGCTTCCAAAACGCTACCAATGCTCAACCACATCATCTCCTTCCCTACTTCTATCTTTCTGGACAGGAAAGGCAATGTGCGCCGCATCCATACCGGATTCAGCGGTCCTGGTACCGGAGAAGATTATGAAAAGTGGCAACAGTCTTTCACCGAGCTAACAGAAGAACTGCTATCTGAGTAGTAAAGAATCGCCTGGGATCTGAGGGTTGGTTGGCTGGACAGTAAATACCACCTCTTTTTCTGTAGTGGCTTTCAGGAGTGTTCCCAATACGAGGCGCGCATTGGTAGAAGTGTTTTCCAATATACCAGAAGACAATGCTGCATTCCGGATTTCTTCTTCAGCTTTACGATAAAGCAGCTGGGTAAAATCTGCCTGTTGCTGATCGCTCATGAAAGTGGTTTGCATTTCGTAAATTCTGGAGTTTTGCAGATCAATCTTTACATAGCATAGCTCAGGTGCAGGCAGGCTCACGAACAGGGTATCGGCTGTGACGGTAATGTCTTGTTCAGTCAATTTCAACAGGTCAATACATCCGGCAGCCTCCCCTTTGCTAATCAATATGGCTTTGTTCTCGGGAAAGAGGTATTCCAGCACATCAAAGGCTTTGCGGGCATCAGTAATCTCGGTGATCTCCTGATAGTTGTACCTGATCAATTCCAGCTTCCCAATAGATTCAATCTCTTTGAGCACTGTACTGCTGCTAATCACCGTTTGTTGAGGAGTTGGTTGCAACTGCTCTGTGTAAAAATAAGTCAACAGCAGAACCACAACGAGCACCCATGGTAGTCGCCGGATCATCAATGTCAAAAAATTACGCATGAAGTTACTTGGTTCTATCTATCGTATATTTCACCAAGGAAGATAATGAATTTTTGTATGCGCTCTCCGGTAAGGTATCCAGGATTTTCAGTGCTTCGTCATAGTAGGTTTTCATGACACCCATTGCATACTCAAGGCCATCAGACTCTTTCACAAACTCAATGACCTCATTGACTTTCCGGGATTTCTTAGCACTTTGCTTGATGGCTTTCTTAATGCGTTTCTGGTCAGCGACAGAAGCATTTCTCAAAGCAAAGATCAGCGGTAAAGTCATTTTACGCTCCTGAATATCAATGCCTGTTGGCTTCCCTATTTCGGCGGTACCATAGTCAAACAGGTCGTCTTTGATCTGGAAAGCCATCCCCACATTGTAGCCAAACTCGCCCATCTTTTCCACCACCTCTTTGGAAGCGCCACCGGAAGCTGCCCCTACCCTACAACATGCCTGTATCAGGCTGGCCGTTTTCTGTCGGATGATCTGATAATATACCTCTTCGGTAATGTCTAGTTTCTTGGCTCGCTCCATCTGCTGAAGTTCGCCTTCACTCATCTCTCTGACCGCATCAGAAACGATTTTTAAGAGATCGAAATCATCATTATCCAGAGATAGTAACAACCCCTTGCTGAGCAGGAAGTCTCCCACCAGCACAGCGATCTTATTTTTCCAAAGCGCATTGATCGAAAAGAATCCACGACGATAATTGGCATCATCTACTACGTCATCATGTACCAGGGTGGCTGTATGGAGTAGTTCTATGAGTGCGGATCCGCGATAGGTAGGCTCGTCAATGGTACCCACTGCTCCAGCTGTCAGGAAAACAAATAGCGGGCGCATCTGCTTCCCTTTTCGCTTCACAATGTAGCTGGTAATTTTGTCCAATATCATTACATCGCTCCGCATGGAGCTTCGAAATTTCTTTTCGAACTCGGCCATCTCTGTGACCACTGGAGCCTGTATATCTTTCAGCGTTATTGCCATACAACAATTAGGTGCAATATTACAATCAATTAGGTGTTTAACAGCTATGATCAGCAGAATTTCTGTCGATATCTCAAGGCCAGGTTGCTTCGGTTATTTTCTATAAATGCAGTCTAAGCCAAAGATGTCAGCGTAAATTCTCCACTACACATCGGCTCGTCGCATTTCGCTATGCTTATTACCAATACATGTTTGACCATAGATTTTGACAACACAAACGTAGAAATAGGTAATAAGACTAGTTTTTTTATAAAAAAAACAGGTTTTAGGTCAATGAACCTCACAAAAGGAATCAACTGATGAATATTTTTGTTTAGATTAACCTCACTTTTTGAAATGGACGTCTACGGATAAAACCGATTTTTCTACTTAGTCACTGAAATTACGATATTCCAGCCTCGTTTTCGGTGCAAAAGTCGTCATGATGACGAGTGATTTTACAGTTACGCTTCACATCGGTCCCATTCCGGAAGTCGACCAGTTTTTTAGAATGATTGTAGATATGCCAAACGCTGCCCGGTATTTTTTATTGGATGTTTTTACAGATAGCCGCTATGGAGGCAATCAGCTTGCCATTTTCCCGGAAGGACAATTCGTCAGAAAACCACTGATGGCTCGTATCGCCAAAGAATTGCAGCTTTCAGAAACGGTTTTTGTGCTCCCGCCTTCAAAGAGGGAACACCACTTCAAAATGAGGATCTTCACCCCTGCTATGGAACTACCTACAGCAGGACACCCTACAATTGGCACCGCTTTTTTCATGGTAAGGCATATTCAGTTTGATGATGAAGCCAACCTTCTGGACTTGTTGATAGAGCAGACAGCAGGGACCATCCGCGCTTGTGTAAAATTGCGGGAAGGTGCACCTGTGTACAGCGACATGATCATGCCCAAACCATCCTTCGTCACCACGCACGACGACAGAAAAGCATTCGCAGAAATGTTGGGCCTGAAAGAAGATGCGCTGGAGGACGAGCTACCGATAGAGGTCATCTCCTGCGGTATTCCTTTTACATTTATTCCCATCAGGTCTAAATCCTGCGTTGAAAAAATCCAGCTGGACATCGCTAAATGGAAAGCGTTGAAAGAGCGACTGGGGGTCAGTTTCATCTATGCCTTTACCCGAGAAACCAGCAGGCCACACTCCCATGTGCACGGCCGTATGTTTGCCCCTGAAGCAGGCATTATGGAAGATGCCGCCACAGGCGGTGCCAACGGTCCTCTGGGTTGTTACCTGTACAAGCATCGTCTACTACCACATCACTCAGACGATCTGGAGATCATCAGCGAGCAAGGTTTTGAGATGGGCCGCCCCAGTATCATCAACATCCATATCAAAGGCGAGTCAGGAAAGATCTCCGAAGTGAAAATCGGAGGTAAATGCGTCCTGGTAGGCCAGGGCCAGATTTTTCTGGAGGAATAGCTCTCATAGACATTAGATTATAAACCAGGTCGCGTAGACGCTAGATGTCAGGCTAGTTCGG
>ERZ1740068.380-NODE-380-length-23341-cov-9.067165_pt1 | contig 23341 bp, 21 predicted proteins | sample MGYA00581735_ERZ1740068 | MGnify/ENA primary metagenome ERZ1740068 (study PRJEB43018, sample SAMN04849740) | marine metagenome | isolation source: floating plastic debris | place: Pacific Ocean | collected 2008-08-30 | study: EMG produced TPA metagenomics assembly...
CTTCACTGGATTAAGCAGCCATGCGTAATCCGATCAATCTTTGGAAGCTTGTAGCTCCGGCAGCAACAGCGTAAAATCAGCAGCAGTAGCCTGGGTAATAGGACGCCACTTGTTTTACTAACTCACCTTCGGCTGCTTCTGAGCTTAAGTATAAATTGACACTGTTGCTTTCTTCTCCGGCAGTGAACAGGTAATCGTCTTTGCCATCGCCATCCAGGTCACCCTTCCAGATAATCTGAACACCCTCGCTTAATGCTATTTTTTGTTGCTGGTTGCCTTCATTGATGGTCAGAAAAGACTCATTTTCCAAGAAGTTGATCGTTAAATTTTCAATCGTGGAAACTCCTTGCTCATGTCCTAAGAACCATTTGTCTTTAAAGTAAGTCCCTTTAACCGCCCCACTCTTGAATTTATCCGCTACGGCGCCAATGACGAACAAAGGGAAGTCGTTTGACTGTGTAATCGTAGCATACCAGGCTCCCATTTCATCTACATCCATGTAGTATTCCAGCTCAACGACTCTCATTTCATAGCCACTGCTGGTTTGAAACAGGCCTTTCCATTGCAGGTCCTTGTTTCGATGAATGTTGTCTACGCAGTCCCATCCTGCAAATGCAATGGCATATTCACTTTCTGCGCTGTGCAGAGGCTCGTCCAGGTACTCCTGCATCAGGTACGCATTGAAAACATAGCCTTCTTTGTTATGGTATTGCACCTTCACCCATTCGCCTACAATGTAATCTGTGAAAGTACCATCGATGAAGTCACTGAAATCAACCGCACCCAAAGTGTCTGTTTCAGAAACTGCTTCATTGAGCAATGTCACTCTGTCGAGAAATGGTACCGAAGTAATGACTTCAGCTTCGAGTGTTGGGCTTTCCCGTAAATTGAGTCCATTGACGGCCACGACTGTTCGTTCAGTTTGTTCGTTGGCATTCCCTTGAAAAATTCCCAATATGCTGATGAATACGAATGTGAAGATTAATTTTTTCATGTTTTTCAATTGATAGGTTCTAAAATATTTTCTTTGATTTTTTTGTTGTCTGTTGCGGCAGTTACCGTCAAGACATCATTACTTTGAAGAAGAAGTCCATCCACACCCAGCTTTTCAGATAGCAGAACCTGATGAGGTAGTTGAGTTTATTGGTCCAGTGGTTTTGATGAGTAGGCCTCCAGCCGAACAAGACGACTGACATCCCATGCAGGTTGACTTTGATGCGTTGTTTCATTTTATATCGCATGAGTGTGAATGACTTCATATTTCCGCTTTTTGATTGTTTCGATAGGGTGAAATTAGACCGCCAGACACTACTATTTTCGGCAAACTGATAAGTGTAGGGAGCTATTTGATAGGTGTAGGGTTTGGGGAATAAGTGTAATCGTGTATAATAGCTCTTCAAAATTCTTCACGGCCAATCAACAGGTTCAGCCTGTTTAGCTTATATTCCATTGAAAAAGTGATAAGGGTGACCGCAACTATTGCTTAGATGTTGGATGCTATACTTCGATGACGGGGCTGGTGAACATCAATAGAAGTGACAAAGTCTTTACACATCCAGGAAACTATTGTCTATTAAATACTGTCACGATTATTTTTGTAGGCAACAAAATTGAGTTCCAGTTGAAAGCCGATCATTCAAAATGATGAATTATTGATGCGTAATGATAGATGGGCGGATTAGTAAATCTCTTCGCTATTACTCATTATTGAAAGATTTCAGAAGGATCATTATTCAACACTGAATCAACCTGTAATGAATGAAACGTGATAAAGTCTATTTGAAAAATAATGCTACTTCACAATGAATCCGTTTACGATCAAAGAAACCAATGATGCGCTTGATAAGGCATTGATTCAAAGAACGCTGGAAGGAGATAAAAGCGCGTTGAATGAATTAATTTTACAACATCAGCCCTTTATCTATAACATCGCCTGGAAAATGGTTGGGGATCATGCCAATGCAGCAGACCTATGCCAGGAAGCGTTGATTAAGATCATCACCAACCTGTCGAAATTTAATTTTAAGAGTTCTTTCCGAACGTGGGCCTACCGGATTGTCAGGAACCATTTTCTCAATGATCAAAAAAAATCAGCAAATGTCATGGCATCAAACTTTCAGGAGCTGGGTGATGCCCTGGACTCCATTCCGGATGTTGAACTGACAGATGAAGAAAAAATCAGTAAAGCGGCAGCAACCAAAGAAATACGGCTGACCTGCCTCTCTGGTATGTTGCTATGCCTCACCAAAGAACAGCGAATGATTTACATCATTGGTGAAATGTTCCGGGCTGACCATACGGTTGGTTCGGAAATTATGGAAATGAGTAAAGCCAATTTCAGGATGAAGTTGAGTAAGGCCAGAAAAGACCTGATCAGCTTTATGCAGCAAAAATGTGGCCTTGTGGATCGGGCAAATCCGTGCCGGTGCCACAAGAAAGTGAGTGTTTCCATTGAAGCAGGCGTCATAGATGCGAAGCGCCTGCTACAAAACCGACAGGAATTCTCCACTTTTCGCAGTGAACTGGAAGAAGATGCCAACTACCTCTCTGATGATTCCGAACTTAAATACCTTGAATTACATCGTGAGCATAGCTTCAAAACGAATTTTGAGAAAAAGAGCTTCCTGACCCAATTGCTGGATGATGCAGACTGGAAAAACCGACTCAACCTCAGTTAAAAGCCAATATTGAAGCAGCACATCACAGTAATTTCCTGCCTCAAACCTTACGGTCACTTTGTCTGCAGAAGCTTTAGCGCCTTGCTTCGCCGAAGCTTCGCAAAGGCAATGAAGGCAGGACTCTCACTTTATCAGATAAAGTCTTTACACATTGACAGTGCTGTTGTCTAACAAATAAAACAACGTCTTCAATTGTAAAATCGAGATTATGAAAAAGACATTCGGCATTATCGCAATTATAGGAACAGTGGCTTATCTGGGGAACATCATCAATATTGGTTTGACCTATGCCGTTGCCTGGCAGCGACTGGATCCATTGGTATTCATGCAGGGGTTTGAAGCGACCTTCCTGCTATTACTACCCACTGTGGTGGTCACACTATTACCCGGGCTGATAAGCATTATTGCATCCATTTCTTTGAGTAAACAAAATCATGCGGCCAAGAAAAGCTGGAAAATGGCGCTTTATGCCACGCTAGTCTCCATTGTGATTACCTCGGTTTATCATCTGCCTGCAAACCTGGCTTTCATTGATCAAAGCTACGACTCAGCTGAAGCTGCCAGCAAGTTACAACTCTGGGTGATCCTTCATTGGGTGAGGATAGCGCTTGCGGTCATGGCATCGGTATTTGCTATCCAGGGGTTTCAAAAGTCTGTTGCCCCTACGTCATCCTGAAGTTGGCCTTGCCAGTCAGCATCCTGTCATGTTGCCTGGCAATCAACAGCCACATGCTTCCTGATAAATAGCCTTCTACATTTTGATATTTCCTTTAACCACTCATCCAGGATATCATCGGTATAAATCCCTCAGCTATTTGACCGAAATTGGCATTCTATGAACCGATTTTATAGCTGCTTTTGCGTTACGGTGCTGTTGGCCTATTTTTATTTTTCACGGTCAGACGAAGCACTGATACTGTTTGGCCAAAAACTGAAAAACAGGAACATCAATGACGAAGCAGATTAGAAGAGGAGTTTTTATAGTAGCCGTTTTAATGCTTGCAATGGCTCATCAGGCTTTTTCACAAGGCTTTGAGCATTTCATCACTGTGAAGGGCAACCAATTGATGGATGGCGATGCAGCGTTTCGGTTTATCTCCTTTAATGTACCAACGCTCAATTTTCAGGAGGATGAAATGGCTTATACCACCACCAACCCCTATGCGCTGCCCACCGAGTATGAAATGCGGGATGTCTTTGCTACGGTCAAAGAAATGGGAGGGCAAGTCATTCGTATTTATACTATCCCTGTGAAAAACACCAACTTCCCGGCAGACGCACCTACCTATGTAGAAGCTCCGGGACAGTTCAATGAAGCCGCTTTTAAGGTGACGGATAAAATGTTGCAGTTGGCTAATGAATACAATATCCGTATCATCTTCTCGCTGCTCAATAACCGACAGTGGATGGGAGGGCGCCCCAATTATGCGGCATTCAGGAATAAAACGGCAGATGAGTTCTGGACAGATCCGCAACTGATAGAAGACTTTAAGAAGACCATTGAGTATGTAGTCAACAGAAAGAATACCTACACAGGCGTGAGGTACAAGGACGATATGGCCATCTTGTGCTGGGAGACAGGCAACGAGCTCACCAGCCCCATAGACTGGACCATCAAAATCACCAGATACCTTAAGAAACTGGATAAAAATCATTTGGTGATGGATGGATGGTACAGTGATGATCTTGACTTTCCGTTTGTGAGAGAAGCATCGCTCAATGAATGGTCAATTGACATGGTGTCTTCCCATCACTATGAACGCAATGCGTTGGATATCCCCGGCAACATTCAGAAAAATATAGCACTCGTCAACAATCGGAAACCCTATTTGGTAGGTGAATTTGGTTTTGTGAGTACTTCCGGAATAGCGTCAGTTTTGGACTTCGTTATTGATAATAAGGACGTTGCTGGTGCACTGATCTGGAGTCTTCGTCATCATCGGAAAGACGGTGGGTTTTACTGGCATTCTGAACCATTAGGCGCTGGCGTGTACAAGGCATACCACTGGCCTGGCTTTGCTTCTGGCGAAAAATATGATGAAGCCAGTTTGATGCAGTTGTACAGAAAAAAGGCTTTTGAAATACAGGGTAAGGCAGTCCCGCCGATTACTATTCCCTTGAAGCCTCAATTGTTACCCATCAAAAACGTACATTCCATCAGTTGGAGAGGAGCTATGGGAGCTACTGGTTACAATATTTACCGATCGGAGTCCTCCAATGGGCCCTGGGAGATTGTAGGGTACAACAAATCGGACGCGGATGTACCTTATTTTCCGCTATTCCATGACGAAACTGCAGCACTGGGGAGGACCTACTATTATTGCGTGGCGGCGATGAATAGTGCAGGTGTTTCTGACAAGTCCAATGTAGTAGGGCCTGTGAAGGTTGAGCGTTTGGCATTCATAGATGATATGAAGAACCTTGGTAGTACTTTAGACAGCAAAGCGGTTGAAGTGGTAAAAGGGAACGATCGCAGTTTTAAAGAGATTCGCAGTCGTCTGGCAGGTGATTATGGTTCTGAGGTAGTTTATGAAGTTCCTGGTAAGCTGGAAGAATTCAAGTTGTATGCCTTTGAGAAAAAACGCTTTAGGTATCTGGCCATATTGGGTTCAATGGACGGTGTCCAATGGGTAGATTTGGATATTTTCCCATCAAGTCACACCAATAGCGAGTCGAATTATGGCTATTGGAAGCCAAAAATCTACCGTTATGATGGTGACACAGACTATCGGTACATCAAAATTCTATTTAAAGGAGGCGTTGCGCAACTGGCCAGGGTAGAAATTACTTACCAGTAGACATGATTTGTTGACCCAATCCTTGACTGCCTGAACGGCGAAACTATTTTGGCAATACCGTTGTACGCGCAAGGCAGTGCGAATCCTCCGGCTTCATACTTTGGATTTATTTGTTACATTTAATATTTCTTTGTCATTTAAAAACAAATTAACGCCAATAGGTATTGAAGAAGTCACAACGCATATGAACACCACAGCACTAAAAAGCCTGATTGAGGGCATCCCCAAAGCAGAACTTCACCTTCACATAGAAGGAAGCCTGGAACCTGAACTCATGTTTGAAATTGCTGAGAGGAATCAGATCGCTTTGGATTACGATTCTGTAGAAGATTTAAAGAAGGCCTATCAATTCAACAACCTCCAGGAGTTTCTGGACATTTATTATACGGGGGCCAAGGCACTGATCCATGAACGAGATTTTTATGACCTCACCTGGGCTTACCTCACCAAAGTGCACAGCGAAAATGTGGTACATGTAGAAGTCTTCTTCGATCCGCAAACGCACACTGACAGGGGGATTGATTTTGATGTGGTCATTAAGGGCATCCGATCAGCGCTGGAAAGAGCACGTGCCGAATTCAACATGACCTACAAACTCATCATGTCCTATCTGCGCCATTTGAGTGAAGAATCAGCTTTCGAGACTTTGGAGGCATCTTTACCATACAAAGAGTGGATTGACGGTGTCGGGCTGGACTCATCTGAAGTGGGAAATCCCCCAAGTAAATTTCAAAATGTATTCAAAGCATCCGCTGAACATGGCTTCCAACTTGTGGCACATGCAGGAGAAGAAGGTCCGGCTGAATACATCTGGGAAGCGCTGGATTTATTGAATATTGTAAGAATAGATCACGGAAACCGGTGTTTGGATGATGAAGCGTTGGTCAATAGACTGGTAGAAAGCAAAATGCCGCTTACCTTGTGTCCGTTGAGCAATGTGGAGCTGAAGGTCATCTCAAAAATGGAAGATCATCCCGTATTGGAAATGATGAACAAGGGGCTGCTGGTGACCATCCATTCCGATGACCCTGCCTACTTTGGCGGCTACATGAATGAAAACTATTATCAGACTGCGGTAAGTTTAGATTTGAATAAAGACCACCTGAAGCAATTGGCCATCAATGCTTTTGAGGCGAGCTGGTTGAGTGCCGAAGATAAGGCGAAGCATGTCGAAAGTGTGAATGCGTATTTTGATTCGTTCAATTATTGACTTTGAACATAGATTGTAGTATAAAATTCATTGGTGTTTGCACTGCACTGGCTAAGGCATGCTGCCGTTTAGCCCACCAATAATAAGGAAGCTTGTAGCTTCCGTGTATCTGTATTGCAAAATCTTCATTTTAAATCTCTTACAATCGTTCAACGGGCTCCACCAATACAATCCAGATTCTCTTAATTAGTTAAATTGCCGGCATAAGAATCATCGGACTAACCCATAAAATACTTCCTTGAAATGGATGAACTTTCATTTGAATACATGAACAAATTTGCCAGTCAAATGCAATTTATCAGCGCGTTGCTATGTGGCTTCTCGCTCACCATACTGGTCTTGATATTTGACAAGAAACACTCTGATAAGATTCTGGTCCACATCTTTCGGTTTTCAATATTGGCATCGGGCGCATTTCTGGTTTCAATATTTGCGATGACAGATATTTTCATGATGACCACCAAAGGGTTTCCACTGGCAGTGGAAGGCAAAGATTTGGTTTTCCCCAATATCACAGGAGGTGTTTCATTTTTCATCGGTATTATCTCGATATCAGTCATCATTTCTTTGCTTGGATGGACTAAGTCAAAATCCCTGGGAATCTTTTCAACAATTGTGGGAGTAATTACTTTAGTACTGATTATTACGATGATGGGTTGAGGAGTTACGGTGCCCGATCCTACATCTACTAGCTGAAGTTTATAGTTCGCCCATAAAAAAAGCATCCAGCTTAGCTTCCTGATCTTTGTGTTATATATCCTTTCTACTATTCTGCGAGTTCACAGATCGTAGAAGCCCGTCATCCAAATCATAGCGGACTTGTAAAGGCTATGGTGATCAAATACTTTTACAGACACTACAAATAATGGGATTGAGCAACAAAAGCAATCGAGCCCAATTATAAAATGAAGCAAATACCATACAACCTTTACATACACCTTGAGCAACTAAGCAAGATATTGCAGGGAGGTGCTACCAGGCAGGAAAATATTCTCAAATGTGGCGTTGCTGCTATAGAATTGTCAACGAATCTTCTGGGCAGTTTAATCCAACAAACAGAACGACCTGGTCAGGCAAACCTGGTCAATCATCTCCTTGAAGGCATCGAAACACAGTTGAGGCTGTTGAACCTTCATTTTGGAAATTTGGGAGTCACCAGTTATCAACCTTGCTACTCTGAGCATATAGAAAACCTAAAACTACTGAACGCTGGCTATCGTCCTCAAATAGACAGTATTACCCGCAACTACTTTCAATTTTCTGAGAGCGTTACTCTGGGCCTTGAGGCACAATTCAATGAGATCAGAAGTCATTTTGATTTGTCACAGATCGAAACAAAGCCTGCAGCAAAGACTGATCGAAAAGTACTATCAGATAAGATCTCCTTCCTACAGTTGGATGAGTTGGAATATTTTAATTCTGAGGACAAACTGTTCATGGTCACTCATCAGATTTCTGAGTGTTGGTTCAAAATTGTGATCAATGAAATTACCACCGTCTACGAGTTTTTTCAAGAAAACAAGGTAGACTTATACCAGGTGGAACCCCACTTTAAGGCCGCCTGCGATGTACTCATTTACCTGGCGGATCATATTTTGATTTTGGAACACATGGTACTGGCTGACTACCACCCACTGAGGGTTGCGTTGAGGGGGGCCAGCGGCGGGCAGTCCGAACAATCGCATGCAATGTTTGCTTTGGCACAGAAGACCTATGCCACATTTTTAGGAATTCTGAAGAAGCAGGAGAGGACAGTCATTCAGGTACTGGAGAAGCCCAAAAAATACCCTGATTCATTGGTAATCATTGATCACTTTGCAAGGCTGGAGCGTTCACTGAAGACTTTCTTTTTTCAACACTATGTATTATCATCGAGTGTTATAGGTTCCCAGTCATTCGGTTCTATCGGTCATGACTTGGTTACACTGGTAGATAAATTTGTTCAACCCATTTTCAAAGACATCGATCAGGCAAAGTACGACCTGACGCTGAAAACGAACTTTCAATACGGTGCTACTGCCGGAGAATTGATCTATACCAAAGAAGAGCCGGTTTCGAAACCGGTGCAGCGTCAATTAGCTGCCAGCGCATTGATAGACGAAGCTATCAGTTCCTACTTCGAGTCCATTAGTCAGCTGGATATGGAGCGATGGATCAACTTATTTACTGAAGACGGATACATTGAAGACCCCGTTGGCAGCAGGCCTTACATTGGGCATAAGCAGTTGGCGATATTTTTTAAAGGAGTGATGCGCTTTTTTTCGGCATTAGACATGACCATCAGGCAGAGGTCACAGATAGAAAGCCATACCAAAGTATCATGGAGTGCGAAGGCTACCACTTACCGTGGCAAAGCGATCACTTTTGAGGGGGAAGAAGTTTTTAACATCGATCAAAACGGGAAAATACAATCTGCCGAAGTTTATTGGGATCCTGCAGTGATTGCAGAGCAGTTGTAGGAGCGGCGGATTCTTCCTAATAACTGGCTGAAGCTTCCAGCTTCTGCCGATTGATCAAAGGACGCTTGTAGCTTCCGTATCTCTATGTTGCAAAATCCTGATATTAGATTCCTTACAACTCCGCAGTAGTTTAAGTGTTTGATTATCAATATTGTAAAGATGTGCCAAGACCGATTTATTGGGTAAAAGCCTTTCTATCCAGAACAATTTATCCGAGCAGTTTTTCTTTTAAACTAGAAATATAGTTTCAAATATTTGCATAGTTTAAAACTATTTACGTAGTTTGAACTATGAAACTAGTTTAAATGTATAAAAGAGGTCTCATTAATGAAAGAATTAACGAAAGCGGAAGAGGAGGTCATGCAGATTTTATGGCGCATTGAATCGGGGGTGGTCAAGGACATCCTGAATGAAATGTCTGAGCCGAAACCTGCTTATAACACCGTGTCTACTGTGGTCCGCGTCATGGAACAAAAGGGATTTGTAGGTTACAAGAAAGTGGGGAAATTTCACGAGTACCACCCCTTGATCTCCAAGGAGCTCTATACGAAAACCTTTATGCAGGGATTTGTCAAAAAATACTTTGACGGTTCCTATCGCCGGATGGTATCGTTTTTTACCAACGAAGAGAACCTGAGTATCCAGGACCTGGAGACCCTTATCAATGAAGAAAAATCCAAAAAGTCATGAGCAATTACTTAATTGAATTGGCGCTGATCCATTCCCTGTTGATCGGTGGCTATGTACTTTTGCTTAGAAAAGAGCGGCAATATGGCAAAATGCGGTTTTACCTGCTCGCTGGCTCCGTTTTCTCCCTGCTCATCCCTTTGCTGAAGCTCCCCAATCCCTTCTATACGCCTCCGGAATTGGTTGTTGCCCCAGCAGTACAGCCACTGGAGTTTGATGTGGCTACTACCACTCAGGCAGTTGAGAGTAGCAACTGGGGTTTGTACAGCTTCCTCATGATCTATGCTGCTGTGAGTCTGTTTTTTCTCTACAGCTTTTTGGAAAGTCTTTGGCAGATAGCCAGGTTGAAGCTAAAGAGCAGTCGAGAGCAAAATGACGACCAACAAGTCCAAAGGATAGCGGGCATCAATGGCAGTTTCTCCTTCTTTAGCTGGATATTCCTTTCCAGGGAGATCGCTACCAATAGTGAAGAGTACGATGTCATCTTAAAGCATGAGCAGGCGCATGTCACTTTGAAGCATACTTACGACATCATCTATTTTGAATTTCTCAAGATCTTTTGCTGGTGGCTACCATCTGTGTGGTATGCTGCAAAAGAGCTTAAAAAAATACACGAATACCAGGCCGATGCACATGCATTGAACCATTGTCCCATCGACCGTTATTCGTCTATACTGATCAGTTCTACTTTGAAAAAAAGTGGTTTGAGCATGGCCAGTTCATTCCACGATGGTTTAATTGTTAAAAGATTGAAAGCAATGAAAGAACAAAACAAGCGGGTGAGTACCTGGAAATCAGGCTCACTGGCTGCACTATTATCTGTCCTGTTTGTGGTATTCGCATGCAGTGAAAACCCAACATTAGAAGCCGAGCCAGCACGTGAAGAATTCACAATTGTGGGCGACTGGGCGCAGTATCCCGGAGGAATGGATGCCTTCTACCAATACTTAGCGCAAGAATTGAAATATCCCAGGGAAGCGAGAACCGCTGGCGTTACCGGCCGAACCTGGGTACAGTTTGTGGTCGAAAGAGATGGTACGCTTTCTGAGATTGAGACGGTGAAAGGAATCGGCGGCGGCCGTGACGAAGAGGTAGTGAGGGTACTGGAAGGTGCCAGTGATTTTGTGCCAGCTCAACAGCGAGGTAGAAATGTGAGGGTACGCATGGTAGTACCGGTGACTTTCCAACTCAAAGACGGGGAAACCAATCCTGATGGCAGCCCACAAGGCATCATCATAGTAGGAGAAACCCAGAATATGCTCACCGATCTCAGAATCGACGCCAGTTATGCTGGAGGAGAGTGGACAGGAACCATTTACGATGAGAAGACTGGCGATACATTACCAGGTGCCAACATCGTGGTGGAAGGCACAACACTTGGCACCGTGTCAGACCTGCAAGGCAATTTCAAAATAAAGGCTACTGAAGCTCAAAACCTTGATGTCAGCTTCGTAGGCTACAAAAACCTGAAGCTGGAAGCGGAGTGATAGCCGATGAGATAGTTTTATAATATTTATCAGAATTTAATGTAATTCGGTTCAGCTTGATGATTCAGGCTGAACCGTTTTTGTTTTTGGCGGCTCCCCCGCCCCGGATCTGATCCGGGGCCAGGTCGGGCTTTCGCTACTCGCCTGCCATCGCACATGGCCACTTCGTGCTCAGACAGGTCGCTCTATCCCTAGCCGGTGGTGCGAAGGCCGTATACAGTTGTCAAAAAAACGTACTGGCTGAAGCTTGTCGCTTTCCCACAACCCCGAACGATCATTACACGCTCCTATTTCAAAACTTCTTTCCACGCACCTTCGGGACATGGCTCACAGTTATGACGATGTCTGGTCATTGAGCAGCATCCCTTCCAGGTTTGATAATCGCTGTTGAATCTCTAACATATTGGTAGTCCGCAATCTCAAAAACATGCCAATGGTGGCCAGAATTGCGACTATCAAGGCGATGGCGCCGATAGTGAACATAAATGCGATGATAGTATTGAAGACCTGATCAAGAGAAATAAGACCCTTTGACCCGAAAAATTCGGGACTTATTTGTATTTAGGCTACAATTATCTGACTAACAGCGTAATTGATTTTTTTCTGTCCAGAAATGCACACCCACTTTCTGGGTGTTTTCTTTTTTCTAACTGTTGCAGTTTGGTCTGAAAATCAATCACTTGTGCGCAAGGGTCTGGTTTGTCATGAATAATTGCGGTTAAGTAGATCTGATATGTGCGCACAAAGGAGATGATGGTGAATGTTAGGAATACGGAAAGTGCCAACAATGTAAGGAACCCCAGTGTAGACCTTTGAAACTGTTGATGCAACTGACTGAACGCCTGCTGATTACCAGTTTGAGACCTTAGCACTGTTAAGTGAGTCTTGAAATCTTTGTTGGACGATTGTGATTTTAGGGCGTTTAAGATTTACTAATCTCGTTTTACACCCATAAGACGAGGCAAGAATTGGAATGATCACTTTTTGGTAAAAAAACTGTGAGACGAGCAAAAACTCTTCGCTAGCTTCTTTGAAGGGCTGTGCACCACGGGCCAGGGATAGGAGTGGCAGCTCCCGGTTAGAAACCGGGACTGGAGCGGATAGCCCGACCCCGGACAGTACACCTCTTCCGTGTTCTCTGAAACTGTTAGCGCCTATACTGATCCGGGGGAGCCCCCAGAAAAGGTTTTCGTTTAATTTGATGGTTTTCCAGTATGTTGCCTCCACGACAAAAAGTGTAACTTTCTATCTTTGAACAACTGTTACGGTAAGCATACTATTCATCCCACTGGAACAATTCATCAATGAATAAATTTGATTATGACCAACTATGCAAATCCATCGTACTAACGATGCTGATGAGTTGCTGTATGTTGTTGAGTATGGCCCATGGGCAGTCCGTCAAAAAAGAAAATCGCCAGAAAGAGAACAAAGTTTTTGTAGATGGGTATTTCAACTACTTTCCACTGTCTCCTGATTCACTGCAGGCAATCAGCCGCTTGATTGAGCAAAGCGATACTGGTACCAAAGACTCCATCTTATTCAATCTTGGGGTAATCTTTAGAAGCAAGGCCAACTACAACTTTTCCACTTTCTACTTTATTCAGGGTCTGGAGTTTTCACAAGAATTGGATTCTCTCAATTTAATGGCTAAATATCAAACCAATCTAGGGATCAATAACGATAGATTGGGGGATCATGCAAAAAGTCGATTGTTCTACAGAAAGGCACTGGCTTCCTATCGGGCATTAAAAGATACTTTGAGGGAGTCTTACCTCTACAATAACATCAGTCTTCAGTTTTTTCGTGAGGGAAAGTATGATTCAGCCCTTTTGTACTATGAAAAGTCTGTCAAACTGAAAGAACAGTTGGGGAAATCAGGGCTCGATCTGCATCCCAACAACCCCGGGCAGATTTACCATCAATTAGGGGAATACTCGAAAGCCATTCAATACCATCAACTGGCTATTGATTTACTTGCCCGGGAAGAAGAAAGGAATTACCTGGCGGAATCACAGGCCCATCAGTTTCTTGCCGATGTTTATCGTGACATGGCGGCCTATGAAAAGGCGCTGGACCATTATCAGACGGCACTTCAATTGTCCCAAAAGGTCAAGGCCAGGGAAATAACCAATCAGGCGCTGGAAGGAATTACTATGATTTATCAGATCAAGAAGGAATATAAGCAGGCATTGTATTTCGCAGAATTGCAGAAATCGCACCTGGATACATTGGCCAGATATAGTAACCAAACTGCAGCATTGGAAGCCCGGCATCAAATAAAATTGCAAAGGCAGAATATGGAGCTTTTAAAAACCCAGAGCGAAGTAGCCCTTGGTAATAAAAACTTAATCATTATCATCATTTCCAGCTGTATTCTCCTACTGGTGGCTGTCATCGTATTCATCTCTTACACCTATAAGCAAAAACTACAATCTGAAAGGCTGCTCAGCAAGCAAAATGAGCTACTGACTGAGCAAAAGATCAATCAGGCCATGAAAGAGCAGGAATTAAAGTCTTTGAAGGCATTTGTAGAGGGCCAGGAGGAAGAACGAATCCGGGTGGCAAGGGACCTTCATGATGGGTTAGGGGGCACGCTGGCAAGTCTGAAGTTGAATTTTGAGCAATCCCTGGAGGAACCAGGCTTACCTGACCATCAGCAGGTCATCAATGGACTGGAGATGGTGTACAAAGAGGTAAGGTCTGTGGCCGGGAATCTGGCTCCTCCCAAATTCCAAAGTACGTACTTTACCGATATTCTGCATGGTTATATCAAACACATCGCTGATGTCAACAAGATATTAATCAATGCAGAATTCCAGCCTGAGGACGATCTGAATGCGCTCCCGGAAAAGACGAAAATTGAGATTTACAGAATCATTCAGGAGCTGACCAATAATACCATCAAGCATGCAGCGGCCACCAAAATAGCTGTACAACTGCTTGTACATCCAGGTTTTGTAAACCTGACCGTTGAAGACAATGGAAAAGGATTTAATGCCGGTAAGAAATACAGGGGAATGGGTATATCCAATGTGCAGTCACGCGTTGCCATTATGAACGGGACAGTAGACATTGACTCTGGCGTAAACAGGGGAACTTTGTTCAATATTGACATACCCATTATTACAGGAAAAAGTTTATGAAAGAAAGCATCAGGATTATCATCGTAGATGACCATGCCATGTTTAGAGATGGGCTGGTGGCCATGTTGGGGAGTTCTCCTAAGGATACTCCGAAGAATTCCACCACTATTGAAATCGTGGGAAGTGCGGGCTCCGGGGAAGAGGCGTTGAGTATATTGAAAACTGAAAACGCCGACCTGGTCATTACAGATTTGTCCATGCCTGAAATGGATGGATTGGAATTGACGAAGCGTTTGAACGAGTCGTATCCAGACATGAGCATCCTGGTGCTTACCATGCACAATGACATTGATAGCATCAAATGCTTACTGGACGCGGGAGCAGCTGGTTATTTGCTTAAAAGCTCAGGGAAGGACGAGTTCATACAGGCCGTCAATGCCATCATGCAGACTGGAAAATATTTCAGCGAGGAGGTCAAAGATACCTTGGTCGATAGCATGATGCGAAAAAAACGGGATGTAAAGCCAACCACTGTCAAACTCACAGAACGAGAAGCTGAGGTATTGAGCCATATCGCACATGAGTTAACCAACGCTGAGATATCAGAAAAACTCTTCATCAGCTTGCACACCGTAGAAACGCACAGAAGAAATATCATGAGAAAGCTGGAGGTGCACAATGGTGTTGGGCTGCTGAGGCAAGCTATTCAATTGGGGTTGGTAGATGAGTGAACTTCCTCAATAATTCCGGTAGACAAAATCAATATTTCAGGTATGTCATGAAGTGACAAAACTCCTTATTTTAGCTGTACTAAAAACAAACATACTATTATGAAATTAGAAAAACACAAACTGGAACAATTGAGAATCAAAAGCTTCATCACTACCATTGATGCGCACAAATCATTTACCATCAAAGGTGCGGGAACTGAAGACAACACTGCGGTGCAGGGGTCATTTACATTTTGCAAGGAGCCTACCGTTGAGATTGATACAGAGAAGACTACAGAAATAAGCACCGGAGATGTGATTTGCTTCGTTGAGACTGGTAACTACACGGACTAAATCTAAACCACCACCAAAAAACGCTGCTACACAACTCCTTAGATACCCAAACCCAGGTGAAAACCAACCTTTATGATGACCTGGGTTCTTCGAAGAAGGTCTACCCGAAAGCATTAGGTGTCCTACCATGTAAATAGTAATTTGAGTTTTCACCATTTCAGGTGATTTACTTTCCGCTGCCGCTCACAGAATTTTGTGTTACAGGTGGATTCTGAAAAGCCTTTGACCCGGAGTATGTATTATGAATTTTATTCCGTCGTTAACACGCCGGATTGGCGGTCTGGTGAAAATCAGTGAAATACATCAACCGGGGGTGTAAACAGAGTAAGAGAGAACTAAAAATTACAACTAAGATGAAAAAGAACAAATTAAGCTTAAAGGGTCTGAGTGTAAAGAGTTTTGTGACTGATATGGATGATGAAGCAACACAAACCGCTAAGGGAGGTTTTTCTTCCTTTACGTTTGCGCATGTTTGCTATACCTACAATCTCATTGATTCATGCGGTCAGGTGTGCATCCCTACTGGTGACGAGTGTTTACCTGGATAAGGATTTATGCTGATAACATTGCTGCTGTAAGGATTGCTTGCAGCAGCATTTTTTGTTTTAATTGCTACTTGGCAGAGGCTAATCATTAGGCGCTATTTTACTTCTTTGGGATGACCGGAACCTGTAAATAAGAATCATATTGTTCGCCCATATGTATGACATGCTTTCCTCCTTTATTCAATGAATTGTCCTTATAAAATGGCGCATTTTGAAAGACCTCATAGGATGCGATGGTCAACTCCAGTGTTTCGCCCGCATAAAAGAACACCGATGTCGGCGCAAACGGAATTTCAAGACATGCCACCTCACCCGGCAGTACTTTTTGGTAGCTTTCAAATGATTGATAAGGGATGATATCAGACGACTTTTCTTCATCCAAACCCCGCAACGATGCACGCATATAACCTCTGGTAATCACATCTATTTTGCTGCCAACAGTTCCATAAAACGGGACTCGTCTCCCATTTTTACCATATTTATTCAAGACCGTGTAGACATTGAAATCCTTCATTTGATGACGATCTGACTGTAATTCCATCCAGACCTTCAGTTTAGCGTGTCCGGTGATTTCTACGTCTTCATTAAAACTGATCCTGAAATGCTGAGTCCCTTTATGACCACTATGAGATAATTCGCTGGCATTATCTAATGAAGGATTGACATTCAAACTATTGTCTTTGATCAAGTAGTACTTTTCATATTGTGTACGCGCAATAGGCCATTCGTTTTCCCCCCGAACCTCATGAATTACATCTCTGTCTGACCGCACTTCCAACCTGACTGCTGGTGTCTGATCCCATCCATTGTCTTTTTGATCTTTTAGGAAATAGTCCATGAACTTCAGCGTCATTTCCTGCACTGATTGACTGTAATAAACGTTCCACTTTCCATCACGGTGGGTATACATCCATTTGTCTTTGCTTTTTACCTCTGTGAAAGACCGATAGTCTCCGTTGGTGTGAAGGCCAACATCAGAGAAAGACACACATGTTAGGATCGGAAGGGTGATATGCTCGTAAGGAGCTCTTTTCTCTTCCCAGAATTCATCGAAGAACGGATGTTTGTTAATCCATTCATTTGGTACTCCTCCCTGCTTTCGAATGTAATCTTTCGGGTCGCCGGTCATGGCAGGCTTCACCTCGGTGGCCCACCAAAAAGCTGGAAATCCGTCCTGAGGAATACCCCCAGCATTGAGGACATCCCGATACATATCCGTAATACCTTCCCATGGGGAAATACATTTCAGTGCTTTGGGAGGTTGATAATTGTAATCCCGGCAGGCGGCTACATGGAATTGTGTAATGGCAAGGAAACTGACGCCATTCATACCTACATTTCCGTCACACCATTCCTGCGTTGCAATCCATTCAATGACATCGTAGTAAGCCCTTGATTGGTTTCTGTCAAAGGTGCTGGCTTCCCCGGTGCTCCCGCCGTAGCCCGGCATATTCATATTCACAACAATGTACCCATTTCCAACCCAAAAATTCGGATCTGGTGATTCCCAGCTGGTAAGGCTCGAAAAAGTTGGGGTAGACGCCTGGCCAATGAGCCGGTATTGTTGTGGGACACCATTAAAAGGCGTTTTACCCAGCGCCGGAACGAGGGGATTGTCGTAGGGATGGGCACACATGATCACCGGTAATGGCCTGTTTTCAGCCTTTGCCTTTTTGGATTTGAACACATTGATCAGGATCTCGGAACCATCAGAAACCTTGACACTAACGTCCCATTCTACTTCGATATCTGCTATAGGTGCTACCATGTGGGCCTTGCCTTTAAAAAGCTGACCACTTAGCAATGCTCTTTTTACTACGGGAAGTAAGGCTTTCAATACTTTGTACATCTTGATCGTTTTGATTGTCTCACATAAAAGTATCGATCTGATGTTCTCCGGAACTTGTACTAGTTAAAGATCGCAGGAAATTGGACCGTAATTTTTTTTAGTTGTAGTCTACTTTGAAGAAATTGTTATCATGGATCATCGTTTGCATGCCTTCAAAACAGAAGTGCTTCAATACACGGATATTCTTTCAGAAGACGATTGGCATTTCTTTCAATTACAGTTGAAACCTGTTTCTTACCTGAAGGGAGAGGAGGTGTTTTCTAGAACTGAAGTCTGCAAAATGGTCTTGTTCATATCAGAAGGGCTCCTGGCATCAGAATTTCATACGGAGGAGGAGTACATTATCAACCGGTTTTTCAAACCCAATGACCTTTGTGCCAATCTGGTAAGTCTGCTCACTGAGCAGTTGGCCAATGATCGTTTATTCGCTGTCACCAACGTAGCCGGCGTATTGATCCCCTATCAACTGATGATGGAAAACTATCTACACTCTACTTCAATAGGCATATACTTTAGAAAGAAGGTATTGGAGACCATGTTGGCAGACAAGCATTTTATGTCAGTAAAGACCATTTCCGGAGTGGAGCCCAAGCTCACTTTTCTACAGGAAAATTACCCTGAAGTGATTTTACATACACCATGGAAATACATCGCCAGTTTTATGGGGGTTACTCCGTCATGGTTGAGTAGGAAATTGAAACAGCAGAAGGGGTAGCGAGGAAGTATTAGCTTCCGTGTAACACCGTCTTACATTGCAAAGCTTTTTCCCAAAGAGGTTCGATGATTCTAGTGTATTTAAGTATCAATGGGTATTTAGAACCTTAGGAGAACATAATTGAGATCTAGGTATAAATTGATCAGTCTACCATATTCTCGGATTTATACTACTAAATCCGCTTTCGATGAATAATACATCTTATCTTTAAGAGGTAATTTCAAACCTAAAAGACATCTGTAAATACTAAAGCTTAAACCCAATGAGCCGATCAAGACGGAAAAACAAAATCAGAGCAATTACCACTGCGGATTCCGAAAAGCAAGACAAGCGCGATGCTAATCGAAGATTTAGAAGAGTGGTCAATCAGAAAGTGAAGCAAGGAAAAACTGAACTGCCATTAGTAAGGGAGCTTTCTGACGTTTGGGGGTTTGAAAAAGATGGTAAGATCTACGATGCTGAGATGACTGAGCGGGATATGCGGAAGTAAGGGAGGTACCAATGGCCTGGAATTTCATTTTCATTCATCACAGTGCCTGGAGATATGGCAATATAGCGCCCTTCAACGTAGATTTAGCTGGTGGCGCGATTACTGATGCCTCAATGTAGCATGAAGAATTTTCAATTATCTCTTTAAAAATTAAGAACTTAGCATCATGAGAAAGTCAATTCTAAAGAGTATCGCCCAAGTTGTCTTAATCGTTTTTAGTGTAGTGCTGGGTTTATTCCTCAGTGAGAGAATTGAAGATAGAAAGAACGAAAAAGCAGCTGCCAGGCTATTATCTAAGATCAAGTCAGAGCTAAACGATAATAAAAAGCTTTTAGATATTTGGGTTCCTTATCATGAAGAAATGGTGAAAAGTTTAGATAGTGTTTCTAACGATGAAACATTTATCAATCATTTCATTGAAGACCCCACAACGCTTTACAGGGTATTTACTAAAGGAACCATTATGGGCGAAACGCCCGCCAGTGATGCCTGGGATATTGCCAAGTCTCATCCGCTCATTGTGAATTTTGGATATGATGAATTATTTATTATATCCAAAGTCTATAAGCAACAAGAGGCCAGTTATAGCCCTTTCCCAAAAATGGTTGAGCCATTACTATCACCCGATTTAAATGCCAGGGATAAAGCAAAATCAAATCTACTGTTACTCAAAAATCAGTTGCAGGACATTGTCAGTCGGGAGCGCCAGTTAATCTATTATTATAATAAAGCAGAAGATGTCTTAAAATATCAAAATGAGTAAGGGAAAACGCGGGTGCCCCTTTCTGGCTGAAGCATCCTGCTTTAGCCTACTGATTGACGGAAGCTTGTAGCTTCCGTGTACTTGCATTACAAAATATCTCCCCTCAAGAATCTTTATGATGAAGTCGGAGAAAGACCAGTAGAATAAGTTAGTCTTCGATAGGTTACTTTTGGCGGTAAAAGGTCTATGAATCTTGCTAAACATTCCGCATTGAATGTAATAGAGGAGCCGAATAAACGGATCGAAGTAAAAAGCATTTAACAAGTACCGATGACCTGGAACTACAGAGTAATGAAAAGAAAGAATTCCGGAGGAGAGTTCGAATTTGGAATTTATGAAGTGTATTATGACGAAAACGGGAAGGTAAAAGGCTGGACCGAAGACTCCATGACTCCCGTCTGCTCATCTTCCGATGATTTAAAATATGAGATGCAAGTGATGATGGGGGCGTTTGAACAGGAGGCGTTGGAGTATAAAGAAGAGAGGGAGAGTAAGTAGACGTAAGCAATAGAAATGTTCGAACTTCAAACAATTACGTTCAGTTCATAATTAGCAAATTCAAGAAACATATAAAGCACCTCAGCGTGACATAATTGACCAATTTACCAAATTTTGGTATTTTACTCCTAGATCCCTTGGCAATGAAAAATACATCTATATCCTTAGGAGATTACTTTGACCAGTTTGTACAAGCTCAGGTTTCTACAGGGCGGTACAAGAATGTGAGCGAAGTGATACGCGCAGGGTTGCGACTTTTAGAAAATGAAGAAAGTAGAGCCATTGCCCATGACTTCGAACCAGAGAAACACTTACAGGCGCTAAAGGTCCGAAGAAGAAAGGATGGCTAGTTACGAGCTGACGAATAAAGCCGTCGAGGATCTTGGCAATATCTGGGATTATACATTTGACAAGTGGTCCGAAAGTCAGGCGGACAGGTATTATGTGATGCTGCTTAATACTTGTCAGGACATCGCCAATAACCCGGACCTGGGAAAGAACTATCGTGGCATCACGCCCGAATTATTTGGATTAAGAGCTGGCAAGAGGACCGCGATCAGATAGACGATATGCTCATATTAGGATTTAGGCCCTAAAGAAGGCCTAAATCAATAACTGTATCTAATTAACTGAATTACTCTGTCGGACTAAGTTCTTTTGGTGCCTGAGCCAGGTCAATCAACCAGGCATATTGCATCGCCTGTTGCTTCAAAGATTCGAAACGACCAGATGCACCACCGTGTCCCGCACTCATGTTGGTCTGTAACAGCAGCGGCGATTGGTCGGTTTTGATTTCCCGCAGTTTAGCCACCCATTTGGCTGGTTCCCAGTACTGTACCTGACTATCGTGCAAACCGGTGGTAATGAGCAACGCCGGATAATCCTTTGCTTCCACCTGATCATACGGAGAGTAAGATTTCATGTAGTCGTAATACTCCTTGTTTTTGGGATTACCCCATTCGTCAAATTCGCCTGTTGTGAGCGGGATGCTTTCGTCCAGCATCGTAGTGATTACATCTACAAAAGGAACAGCAGCGACTACACCTTTCCACATCTGTGGCTCGTAGTTGATGATGGCACCCATCAGCAGACCGCCTGCACTACCACCAAGAGCAAACAACTTGTCTTCAGCGGCATAACCCTGTGCCACCAAGGCCTTTCCGCAATCTATGAAATCGAAAAAGGTATTTTTCTTATTGAGAAGTTTTCCGTCTTCATACCAGTAACGCCCCATTTCTTCACCACCTCTCACATGGGCAATGGCAAAGACAAAGCCCCTGTCCAATAAACTCAGTCGGATGGAACTGAAATAGGGTTCTGAACTTGAACCATAGCTACCGTAGCCATAAAGCAACAGCGGATTGGCGCCGTTTTTCTCCATCCCTTTTCGGTATACAATACTTACAGGAACTTCCACTCCATCGCGGGCCTTTACCATGATCCTTTCGCTCTGGTAATTGGTTTTGTCAAAATCACCGATTACTTCCTGTTCTTTGAGTAAGGTAAATTCTTTGGTCTCCATGTTGTAATCGAAGGTGGAGCTGGGCGTAGTCATGGATGTATATCCTAGACGGAGAAGTTTAGTATCGACTTGCGGGTTGCCAGATGTGTAAGCGAGGTAAGCATCTTCGCCAAAGTCAACATAGTGCTCTTCTCCCTCCCATGGACGGATACGAATTTGAGTAATGCCATTTTTACGTTCCGACAGGACCATGTGATTCTGAAAAATGTCCATGCTCTGCAGCAACACATCTTCACGGTGAGGAATTAACTCTTGCCAGTTGTCTTTGGTAGTCGCATCTTCAGCTGTTTTCATCAAGCGAAAGTTCTGCGCATCCAGGTTGGTGCGTATGTACCAGTTGCCATCGAAGTGTGAAATACTATATTCTAAACCGCGCTCTCTGGGCTGGAAAACTGTAAAATCACCGTTGGGTGTATTGGCATCCAGGTAGCGGTATTCCTGAGTCAGCGTGGCATAAGAGCCAATTACGACAAACTTGTCGTCTTTGGTTTTAGTAACAAAAGCGATGTAGGTCTCGTCTGCTTCCTCAAAAATCTCCACGTCTTCAGATACGGGTGTACCTAAAGTGTGACGCATGATTCTATTGGTACGAAGTGTAGTGGGGTCTTGAAGCGTGTAAAAAACTGTTTTATTGTCATTGGCCCAAACAGCTCCACCACCTGTACCGGGGATAGCGTCTTCGTACAATTCGTTCGTCTCCAGGTCTTTGAAGCGCAGCGTATAGATACGTCTGCTCAGCGTGTCTTCTGCATAAGCCAGCAGCTTATTGTTGGGACTAACTGAAACACCTCCCACCTGGAAGTAATCAAAGCCTTTTGCCAGCTCATTTACATTAAGCATGATTTCCTCTTCCGCTTCAAGGCTTTCTTTTTTGCGTGAGTATATTGGATACTCTTTGCCTTCTTCATATCGCGTAATGTAATAGTAGCCATTGTTTTTCAAAGGTACAGACTGGTCAGCTTCCTTGATACGTCCCTTCATCTCTTCAAAAAGGTCGGTTTTGAAACCAGATAAATGCGCCATTACCGTATCAGTATAGCTGTTTTCTGCTTCCAGGTAGCTGATCACTTCCGGGTTTTCCCGCTCATTGAGCCAATAATAATTGTCGATTCGGGTGTCATCGTGTGCAGTCAGTTCTTTTGATTTTTTAGTAGCGACCGGGGCGGTGATGCTTTTCACTGTTTCGTACATCACACTTGGCTCCGAAGGACCAGCAGGAATGGAACTAGTTGATTCACTTTGTTGGCAGGCAGTCATTGAAAACAGTAGCAAGACGCAGCCAGTAATGACAATAAGAAAATTTCTCATGGAGGAATGAATTTTTGACGATTTAGATTCAATAATTAATCACTTGATTGTTGGTAATAAAGCTTTATACACATTACTGACGCATTGGTTGCAGAAAACTTTATTACACAAACAGTGACAGCTACCATGATGGTAGATAATAGGATAAAATTAAGTGATTTTTCATTGACTATGATGCTTTG
>ERZ1740068.381-NODE-381-length-23183-cov-6.791292_pt1 | contig 23183 bp, 21 predicted proteins | sample MGYA00581735_ERZ1740068 | MGnify/ENA primary metagenome ERZ1740068 (study PRJEB43018, sample SAMN04849740) | marine metagenome | isolation source: floating plastic debris | place: Pacific Ocean | collected 2008-08-30 | study: EMG produced TPA metagenomics assembly...
CCGCGCGCATAGGAGCGCGGGCGCATTGGGTGTAGATCTCGCCAATACGGATCACGATTACGGTGGCGGGCTGTCGGCCGCTTTTGTCAATCTTGGCGCGCTGGTCTGGATCTGCTGTCAGCCGGGCCTCACCGTTGAGACGCACCACGGTATTCGACCCGGGCACCATGAACATCAGAGAAACCCGCCCATCGCTTACCACATTGCGCAGACTGTCGAGCCGGTTGTTCCCGCGCCAATCGGGCATCGCCAAAGTACGCTCATCAAGCTCCATCACCACGGGGCCATCATCGCCGCGTGGGCTGCCATCTGTGCCGGCCTCGCCCACCGTCGTCAGCACGCAAAAGCGAGAGGTCATGATCCACTTGCGATAAAGCGGCGTCAGGCGTGTGGCGACCTTGTTGATTGCTGCGGTGGGAGGCGCGCCGTAAAGCGCCTCGAGGTCGTCAATCGTGTCGATCCAGTCCATCAAATGTCATCCCCGCTTCTTGCATCAAGGTGTCAGAGGCGTTCTCCACCTCCTGCTCACGCCGTGCCATGAACGCGTCACGATCCTGGCCCGCGTCAATCCTCGGCAGGAATTCGACAACGGCGAGTCCTGGGCGCTTCATGATGCCGCTACGCCCCCAAAAGAGACCGACATTGGTGGCCACAGGCACACAATCCTGGCCAAGTTCTTCATAGAGAACCCCGGTGCCCACTTTGTATCCCGATTTGACGCCAGGCGGAATGCGTGTGCCTTGCGGATAAATGATAAGCTGCCCGGGTTGCTGTGCCCCTTTTTCCACATCCTCCACCATCTTCTTGATGGCAACGGATCGTTTGCCACGGTCGACAGGCACACATCCAAGCTTGAGCGCATACTGCCCAATCACTGGGGCGTACATCAGTTCGCGTTTCATGATGAATTTGCCCGCCGGAATGCTGATGAAAATCAGAATTATGTCCAAGAAAGACTGATGTTTTGACGCGATCATCACCTGATCGGCAGGCGGCGTACCCCGGACCTCATAGCGAATGCCCACCATCCACTTCGCGCACCAAAGGGTGTAGTAAGACCAACTTTTGCACGCCGCGATCGCCCCCTGACGGCTGACAAGCGCCCAAGGCAGAAACACAATGCCAAAGACGGGCATGGCGGCATAAATATTGATGGTGAAAATCAATGAGCGGCCCCATTGCACCGCGTCTCTCATGCCATATCCCTCAGCGTGCGGCGTGCGGCCAAACGGGTTGCGAGGAACGCGACAAGACCCGTAATGATCGGAACGAAGACCGGCAACACCCAATGCCAGCCCTGAAAGCCAAGACCGGTCAGAAAGCCGCCCGAAGGCTGAGCCGAGGGCAAAAACAGGACCGCGATCATCCCGAGTGTGGTTCCCAGGGCAGCACCGAGCACGGCACGGAGGGTGAAGCGCCTTTCGAACGCGCCCGCGATATAGTCATCTCGCGCCCCGACAAGACGCAGCACGCTGATCACCTGCGCGTTTGCAGCAAGGGCCGCATTGGCCGCCAACGTGATCATGGCCGCGGTGGCGGCTGCGATCAGAAGGATGGATACCAATCCCAAACCCCGCAGGCGGTCTGCTGCAAGCACCAATGGTTGCCGCCACCGCGTGTGATCATCCAGAACAGCGCCGGGCGCCTCGGCCGCCAAACGCAGGCGTAGACCGGCTGCATCAAAGCCTTCAGGTGTCTCCACAATGTCGATCAACCGTGGGATAGGCAGCGTGTCGACCGGCAAATCGGGCCCGAACCACGGCTCCAGCAACGCCTGCTGCTCTTCATCGGTCATCGCTCTGGCCGAGGCCACACCGCGCGTTGTGTTCAGGATGTTGAGAACCGTTTCGGTCTGCTCGGCCATCTGACCCGTCGGCGCGGAGATACGGATCGTTGAACTCAATGCAAGCTCTGAGCCCCAGCGATCAGCCAACCGACCGCTGGCCACGGACAACGCCAATGCAAAAACCGTGAGAAACGCCATCGCGGCCGAGGAAAACCATGTCAGCGTCGCGGTAAAACCCGTGGGCGGCACCACACGATCCGCCTGCGTGTCACCAAGCGCCACATCGATGATGTCAGACAACCAGGCCATCAGAGATCGGCCCCCGCCAATTGGACGCGCCGGTTTGAAATGCGCAGCACACGCGCTTGGACTTGCGTTTTCGCAGAACGGATGAGGGCCAAATCATGGGTCGCAATCAAGATCGTCTTGCCCATGCGATTGAGCTCCAGCAGCAAGCGTAAGAGACGTTGCGACATCTCCCAATCCACGTTGCCCGTCGGCTCATCTGCCAGAACGACATCGGGCGACATGATGACAGCCCGCGCAAGCGCCGCGCGCTGCCTTTCGCCGCCTGACAGCTCCGGCGGCATCGCCTTGGCACGATGATGGAGCCCCACCCAGCCGGTTAGTTCCTTGAGATTGGCGGATTCCGCCAGAAGGTCATAGCCCGCCACCATCAGGGGCAGCGCGATGTTGTCTGACACCGGCAGGTGATCCAGAAATTGGCAGTCCTGATGCACAACGCCTACGCGACGGCGCAGATCTGCGATGTCATCGCGATCCATCTCCACGACGTCTTTCTCAAACAAGCGGATCTGACCGGATGTCGGGAAAAGCGCGCCATAGCACAGCTTGAGAAGCGTGGTCTTACCGGCGCCGGAAGGACCGGTCAGAAAATGAAAGGACCCCGGCTGCAGCTTCAACGATACATCGCTCAGAAGCTCGCCTCCGCCGTAGTTATAGGCCACGTTTTCAAGCTCGATCACGGCACAGCCCTTTACATCCCCCAACCGTGTTCATGCCTGATGGGTGAAGAAGGTGCAACGCCACACTTCAAATCATAGTTTGAACGAGACCCCAATTTGCTTTGCCCTTTGGGTTTGCGAGCGCTACACCTTGTTACATTGAGGTTTTTTAAAGCCTGGGCGTCAATCAGGCATCACACGACAGGTGGCAAAATGAAGCTAACTTGCCCAAATTGTGCGGCGCAATATGAGGTTCCGGATGAGGTGATCCCGGAAACGGGTCGAGACGTGCAGTGTTCGGCATGTGGAGACACGTGGTTCCAGGTTCACCCAAACCATCCTGAATACAAACCGTCATTCGATCCCGAAGCACCAGAAGAAGACGTAGAGGATGACGCTCACGATAACGCGTGGGACGAAACGACTGAGACTGCCGCAGAACCTGAACTTGAGCCAGAAACTGAGCCTGAACATCACGACGCGCCCGAACCTGAATATGAGGCAGAGGCCGCCCTTGAAGCGTATGACGAAGATGAAGGCCCATCACCCAACCCGCCGCGCCGAGATCTGCCAGAGGACGTCGCAAGTGTTCTGAAAGAAGAAGCCGAGCTTGAAACCCGCGCGCGCGAAGCCGACATGGCGGATGAGCTTGAGAGGCAACCGGATCTCGGCCCTGGAGAGACCCAGGAGCTCGAACGGCGGTCGCGAGAGGCCAAGGCGCGCATGGCACGTCTGCGCGGATTTGATGAAGCTGTAGAGGAACCTGTCTCAGACCTGGTGCAGCACCCGGATCCAGAGGCCCCAGAACCGCAGGAGCCTGAGATCGATCTGGGCACCCGTGCGAACCTTCTTCCCCAAGTGGACGACGTAGATCATCAAATTGAATCGCAGAGCGAGGGCGCGGCGGAGGCTGCGGCAGCCCGCGACGGGAGCCGGGTTGCTACGCAAAAAGAGGCGAAGCGCGGTTTTGGCCGCGGCCTGCGCCTGTCTATCCTTTTAGCAGTGCTCGCGGCCGGCCTATACATTTTGGCACCGCAGTTTGCGCAGTGGGTCCCAGGACTTGAGGCGCCGCTAGCGTCCTATACGCAGTTTGTAGATCAAGGGCGGGCCGCGTTGCAGCAGATCCTTGGTCAGTAGCGCCCTGGTGTGAGCAATCCTGATAATTGGCAGTTTCACGAACATGGGAAGCGGGCACATTGATCCCCGATATGTGGGGCGCTTCACGTCCAGCCGTGATTGAAATGCTAGAACCGATCGAGAAGGCGTTCGAAGTAATTGCGTTCCAGCTCTGATCGCTCTGCATCGCCGGATTTTCTGCGTATCTCATCCACCAGCTCAAGCGCCCGACGATACACATCGCCGTCCGGGATTGTGCCTCGATCGTCGCCCACTTGTGCACCACCATTGCGGTTGCGGCCAAGGGGATCCTGGCTTTCTTCACCGCTGAACTGGCCGCGCGCCTGCCCTTGGCCATTTTGCTGGCTTTGCTGGTTTTCGGCCATCGCTTCACCCAGCTCTCGCATGCCTTCACGCAGCGCTTCCATCGCTTCGGCCTGTCGATCAATGGCTTCTGCCAGATCATCTTGGCGCAGGGCCTCTTCCGCACCGCGCATCGCTTGATCTGCATCTTCCAGAGAGCGCCTCGCGGCATCACCGCCTTCGGTTCCGGCGCCGGGAAGATTGCGGCGCTGGCGATCCAATTCCTGGCGCAATGCTTGCTGCCGATCGGCAAGGCTTTCCTGTGCTGATCGTCCTTGCGCGCTTTGATTGCCCTGGCTGTCGCTCTGTTGATTGCCACGGCCAGCGCCCTCGCCCTCATGCTGCTCGCCGCGGCCCTGATCGCCACTGCGGCCTTCATTGGCTTGGTTGTTGCCGGCCTGCGCATCGGGATTGAACTGTTCCTGCAGATCCCGGAAAGCCTGATCCGACAGACCTTGCTGATCTCGCAGCGTTTCCGCCAGCCCTTCCATGGCTTCCTGGCCCGGGTTGTCGCCTTGCTGGCCTCGCTGCCCTTCGGCCATGCGCAGGTTTTCCATCATTTCCTGGAATTCCCTCAGCGCTTGTTCGGCTTCAGCGAAGCGACCCTCTTCCATAAGCTCTTGGATCCGATCCATCATGTCCTGGATGTCCTGCTGATCAAGCGAGGTCATGTTATCCGGCATCTGCTGTTGTTCGCCGTTTTGCTCGCCGTCGCGCTGCGCCTGTTGCGACCGCTGGCGCAGATAGTCCTGCGTGGCGTCACGCAGCTCTTGCATCAGGCGCGCGATTTCCTCTTCGCTCGCACCATTGCGCATGGCCTCGCTCAGCCGCTCTTGCGCCTCCTGCATGCGGGCAAGCGCGTCTCCGATATCTCCATCCTCAAGGATAATCGCGAGATCCCACAATCCTTGCGCAATCTCATCGCGGGCTTCCGGCGTGAAAGTGGCCTCACTCACCATGCTTTCCATCCGGCGCAAAAGCACGCGCAGGCGCAGGTAAGAGCCCTCCGATCTGAAAAGCCCGTCTTCGGGTTCATGGGATACCGCGCGTAAAACCTGGCTGACGCGACTTGCATTGTCGCGCGTCCACAACAGATCGCGCCGCATTTCAATGATGGAGGCCGCCAGCGGATCAAAAAACCGCCTCGCAGGCAGATCCATGCGGCGCGGCAAACTCAGGCCGATCTGGCCGCTGGCATCTCTGACTTCAAGTTCCAGCGTCACCGGCAGGTGAGCCCAAGGATGCTCGGACAAGTTTTCGATCAGGGTCTCGACAAAGTCGGCGCGATCCCCAGCGATCGGCATCGGCAATTCAAGCTTTATATCTTCGCGCGGTTCCGGCTCTGAGGCCAGACCATACCGGCGATCCAAACGCCCCATATCGAGGCTGAAAATGGCGCGGCCGCTTTCAACGCCATAGTCATCTGCGGCCTCAAAGGGCTGGCTCATTTGCCCGTCAAAGGTGGTGGTCACGCCTTCGTCAATCAGCGCAACCGCCGGCGCCTCATCAGGAACGGCAATGACAGACCATTCGCGCCCACTCGGCCCGTCAATCTTGAGTATGCCATCGGCAAGGATCTCGAAGTCCTGCTCGGGATCGGTCGCGGCGCCAACGTCTTCTGTGCGCCCGGACACCGTTTCGGTCACTGAAAGTGCACCGACCTCGCCGTACAAGCGCAAAGTGACCTTACTGCCATGCGGCACACGGACCTCCTCGGCCTGATCACTGAGATAAAGGCTCGGCAATCCTGTATAGAGCGGCGGTTCGATCCAGCCCTCCCAGGACGGCCCCGTAGACGTCGGCGCAGCCGCCGTCGGGCCCAGTTGAGACACCGAGGCGACCTGCGCCACAGATCCAAAAAGAAGCGCCACAACCAGCCCCAAGAGCGCGACATACCGCAGACCGAAGGGATCTCGGTTGGACAGGCGCAGATCGGGCTCAACCGGTTCGGCGTCTTTGGCCCGGTCCGCCATGCGGCCCAAATGGGCTTTCCAAAGCGTCTCCGACGCGCTGTCGCCTGCGCCAATGGCCTGATTGTCTGCAAGCGCCGCAAGCGGACGGCCCTTCATCGTTGCATCCAGGCGTGCGACAGCCTCAAATCTTTTGGGCCAAGAGAAACGCCAAATTCCCACGACCGAAAACGCCACAAACGCGGCCCCGGTTGCGATAAAGGCGATCCAGACAACCTCGACCGGCAGCATATCCTGCAGCCCGAGCATCAAAGCACCGCTGGCCGCAGCAATCACCGTCCAAAGCGGCCAGAACGCCTGCACCAAGCGTTCGGCAATCAAGCCCGCCCAGGTCAAGCGCAAAGGCCGCCTGAGGCGCGTCAACATGGTTTGCAGGTCTGGCGCGTCTCGCATGTGTCCTATCCGGTCAGGCGATCCGAACCGGAAAGCCTATTACAACCATATAGGGATGGTATCGCGATTTATGATCTCGTCAAAGGTTGGACGTGCTCTGATGACGGCGAATTGATGCCCATTCACCAGAACTTCGGGGACCAATGGTCGCGTATTGTACTCACTGGCCATGACAGCGCCATAAGCACCGGCACTGCGGAAGGCGACCAGGTCGCCGTCTGCCAAAGGCGGCATCATGCGATTCTTGGCAAATGTATCCCCGCTTTCGCAAACAGGGCCGACAATGTCATAGGGCTGCATTTCGTTGCCAGGGGCGGGTTCCACGATCGGCACAATGTCATGATGCGCGTCATACATGGCGGGCCGGATGAGATCATTCATGGCTCCATCGAGGATCAGAAAATCGCGCCCTTCGCCCGATTTCACATAGATCACACGGCTGACCAAGATGCCTGCATTGCCGACAACCAAGCGGCCTGGCTCAATCTCCACTTCACAACCCAGATGGCCTACCGTCTCTTTGATCAAAGCGCCGTAGTCCATCGGCAGCGGCGGCGCCTCATTGCTGACCGTGTAGGGAATGCCCAATCCGCCGCCCAGATCGAGACGCCGGATGTTGTGCCCATCGGCGCGCAGGGTTTCGGTCAGATCCGCCACCTTCTGATAGGCGAGGCGGAATGGCTCCAGCTCTGTCAACTGAGATCCGATATGCACGTCGATCCCAATGACATCCAACCCGGGCAGTTTCGCCGCCTCGGCATAGACCTCCCGCGCGCGTGAGATCGGAATGCCGAACTTGTTCTCTGATTTTCCCGTCGCGATCTTGGCATGTGTCTTGGCATCAACGTCGGGATTGACCCTTACCGTGATTGGCGCAGTGACGCCCAAAGATGTCGCCACCTCGCTCAGCACCGCCATTTCCGGTTCACTCTCTACATTGAACTGCCGCACACCACCTTCAAGCGCGATCAGCATTTCTTCGCGCGTTTTGCCAACGCCGGAAAATACAATGCGCTCACCCGGCACACCAGCCGCCTTCGCGCGCAGATACTCCCCACCAGACACCACATCCATGCCCGCGCCTACGTCCGCAAGTGTCTTGAGGATCGCCTGGTTGCTTGCCGCTTTCATCGCATAGCAAATGAGGTGGTCCATGCCGGAAAGTGCATCATCAAAGAGCTTGAAATGCCGGGTCAGCGTGGCGGTGGAATAGCAATAAAACGGCGTGCCGACCTCGGCCGCAATGTCTGCCACCGGCACGTCTTCGGCGTAAAGCTCGCCGTCACGGTAAAGGAAATGATCCATGCATCGGTGTCCTGTGATCCAAGCCCTGCTCTTACCAAAGCCGCGCTGGATTGCACTTCCACTCTGCAATTACAATTTGTTTCTAATGCCCCGCTCAAAGCCCGATCTGTTAGGCGACGGCCGCATATGGATGCGCAACGCACTCAGCGAAGAAGAACGCACTTGCCTGCTCGATCTGATGGCGGGACCAGACCGACCTGGCGCACGCATCCCTTTGACAGAAGGCATCCATCGCGTGCTCGGGCAATGCGCCTTCTTAAGTAGTATCGCGGAGGTTTGGCCGGGCATGAGGCCCGTACGCATGGTCGGCTTTGAGAAACGCGCGGATAAGAACTGGGTTGTCCCGTGGCACCAAGATCGGATCATCGCAGTGGCGGAAAAAACAGAGCTAGACGGGTTTCATAATTGGTCCCGGAAGGGCGACGCATGGCACTGCGAACCGCCTGAACACATGCTGCGGGAGATGCTGTTCGTACGAATACACCTAGATCCCAATACGGCTGAAAACGGAGCTATGGAGCTCGCGCAGGGCAGTCACGTGCAGGGCCTCGTTCCGGCTGCCCAAGCCGAGTGTGTCGCTCAGTCCTATCCGACAGAGGTCACAGAAGCAGATGCAGGCCACGTTTTAATCTTGCCGATGCTCTGCCTGCATCGGTCTGGTGTGTCCAAAACCTCCAAAGCTCGCCGAGTGCTGCGCTTGGACTTCTCGCCTCTAGATCTCCCACCACCGCTCCGTTGGGCAAGTTAGTCTGCCGAGGTTTGGTCTAGCAGATTAATTGCGAAATCCACCCTTAACTGCGGTAGCCCATGCGCAAGAAAATATAAAGCGGCAGTCCGCAGCTGACACCGATGCAGTAGGTCGCAGGGATCGCTATAAGGCCCAACCAGTGTTTTCGTGTCACACACTCGTAGATCACCCAGACCGTCAGCGCTACGGCTGCAACCGTCAGATCCCAAACCAATCCGCTTGTGGCATCGTTCACGTGCCACGCATCGACCATCGCCATGATGCTGTAGCCGTTCTCATTGAACCACGCGATAAAGTAGGACATCGGGTGGATCGTGCCCCAGACGGCCATCGCCAAAAAGATGTATCTCAAAGACCGAGCCCCACACCGAGGTTCACAAGGCCGGCTTTCACGCCGACACCCGTGCGCACTTTAACCCCATCCGGTGTAATGCCGATGCCGGTGTTCATAGTCGGTTGCACCGGTTCCCCGTCCGCACCGCAGGCCGTCAAAACAGCAAGACACAGTACAGCAATGACGCGTTTCATGACAGGATCTCCTTCCAACGGGATATCTGCTCTTTTACCCGAACCGGGGCCGTGCCGCCATAGCTCAGGCGCGAGGCCACCGAGTTGTGCACTCCCAAGACGTCAAAGATACCTTCCGTGATGCCCCGTTCCACGCTTTGCATCTGCTCCAGTGTCAGATCGGGCAAGTCACACCCCGCCTTTTCGGCCATTGCGACAAGGGTTCCTGTCACGTGATGCGCATCTCGGAATGGCATGCCGAGGACGCGCACCAACCAGTCAGCCAAATCCGTGGCCGTCGAAAATCCGGTGGCCGCAGCCGCCTCCAACCCGTCGCGATTGGGCATCATATCCCGCACCATGCCTTCCATCGCGGCCATGGCGAGCATCCAATTGTCAGCCGCATCAAAGACCTGCTCTTTGTCTTCTTGCATGTCTTTCGAATACGTAAGAGGCAGACCTTTCATCACTGTCATCAAGGCCACGTTGGCCCCGAAGATACGGCCAATCTTGGCGCGGATCAGTTCCGCGGCATCCGGATTTTTCTTCTGAGGCATGATCGACGACCCGGTCGAGAACCGGTCAGAGAGCGCGACGAACCGAAATTGCGCGGACGACCAGATCACCAACTCTTCGGCAAGACGGCTCAGATGCATGGCCGAAATGCTGGCGACGTTGAGAAACTCCAGGGCAAAGTCGCGATCACTGACGCCATCCAGCGAATTGGCACAAGGCCGGTCAAAGCCCAGCGCCTCTGAGGTCATGTTTCGGTCAATCGGAAAGGATGTTCCCGCCAAGGCAGCAGTCCCCAAAGGACACTCATTCATACGCTTGCGCGCATCCCGCACGCGAGACAGATCGCGGCCGAACATCTCTACATAGGCCATCATGTGATGACCCAAGGTGACCGGCTGCGCGACCTGCAGATGCGTAAATCCTGGCATCACCCAATCAGCACCGGCCTCCGCCTGGGCGAGGCACGCTCGCAAGAGAGTGACGAGCCCCTCCTCTGCCGCGTCCAATTGATCCCGCACCCAAAGCCGAAAATCAGTGGCCACCTGATCATTCCGGCTACGTCCCGTATGCAGCCGCCCCGCAGGTTCCCCGATAATGTCCTTCAATCGCGCCTCAACATTCATATGAATGTCTTCCAGGGCGGTCGAAAATTCGAACTTTCCGGCCTCGATCTCTGACAAGACCGTGAGCAGGCCTTCCCGTATCGCGTCGGCATCCTTATCAGTGATGATGCCCGTGGCCGCGAGCATGGCGGCATGGGCCCTTGAGCCGGCAATATCCTGCGCCGCCATCCGCTGGTCGAAACCAATGGACGCATTAATTGCCTCCATAATGGCATCCGGCCCGCTGGCAAAGCGGCCACCCCACATCTGGTTTGAGGTCTTGTTATCCATGTTTGAACCCTTCGGAGGAAGCATGAAAACCCTGTTTCGCATCGTCCTTTATACGGCACTTGCTTTTGGTGCAAATGCAGGCCTTGCTGACGTTGAAACCGCCAAGGCTCTGCGGGATGGCGACATGAAAAAACTGGTGTTCCACGAGGTGCCAAAAGACGTCACGCAGACAGGTTTTGAAACCATCGACGGAAACAGCGGAACTTTGGCCGACTACCAGGGCAAGGTCGTGGTGCTCAACTTCTGGGCGACATGGTGCGCGCCCTGCCGCAAGGAGATGCCGATGCTGTCAGATCTGCAAGCGGCGCTTGGAGGAGAGGCATTCGAAGTGGTCACGATCGCCACGGGCCGCAATCCGCCACAAGCGATGAAGTCTTTCTTTCACGAAATAGGTGTCACAAACCTGCCTTTGCACCGGGATCCGCGTTCCAAGATGGCCCGCGAGATGGGGGTGCTCGGATTGCCCGTCACAATGGTGCTTGACGAAAACGGCAAAGAGCTTGCCCGTTTGGTGGGTGACGCGCACTGGAGTTCCGATACGGCCAAAGCCATGATACGCGTATTGATTGACGCGGATTCGCCGGGTTAAGGTCTATAAAGCACTTACAGCTCGTGGCCATTTTTAGTATTTTTGAGACTAGGCGTCTCAAAAAATTGCAAATCGGGTTTGACCAATTCCATTTTTGCTTGCAGTATCAGCCTGCAAGGGAGGAAAAATGGAGCCAATCGCCTTTACCGCGGAAATGGCCGTCGTGGTCGCGACATTGGGCTTTACGATTTTCCTCTTCGTTTTCGAAATCATTCGCGTTGATCTGGCGGCCATCGTTGTCTTGGTGCTCATCGGCATTCTCTCCTACATCCCTGGGCTCGAAAACCTGGCAGATGTCACGCATCTGTTCGACGGGTTTGCCTCCAACGCGGTCATATCCATCATCGCCGTCATGATCGTGGGCGCAGGTCTCGACAAGACAGGTCTGATGAACAAGGTGGCGGCCACGATCCTGAAATACGGTGGATCGACTGAGGCACGGGTTGTCCCTATTGTTTCCGGCACGGTCGGCTTCATTTCGAGCTTTCTGCAGAATGTGGGTGCAGCGGCGCTTTTTATTCCCGTTGTCAGCCGGATCAGCGCGCGCACGGGTCTTCCGCTCTCTCGCCTTCTGATGCCGATGGGCTTTTGTGCAATCCTTGGTGGCACCATGACGATGGTGGGGTCGTCTCCGCTTATCCTGCTCAATGACCTGATCGTTTCTGCCAATGCCACCCTGCCAGCCGCACAACAAATGGAGCCATTCGGCCTCTTTTCCGTCACGCCCATCGGTTTCGCGCTTGTTTTGACCGGGATCGTCTACTTCGTTGTCTTCGGTAAGCTCGTCTTACCCGGCAAAGGTGAGAAAGTTGATGCCGCTGCGGGACAAGGAACTTCGGACTACTTGCATCGGGTCTACGGATTGACGGCGGATGTCTATGAGGTGGATGTGCCGATCAACACGCCGCTCGTGGGCCAGCAGCTCGCCGATATCAATCTCAACAACCATATCTACATCATCTCGACCTATTACCGCGGCAAGGTCTCTATGGTTCAGATCCTGACCGCGGAGATCGCCGCGCCCTGTCGCCTTGCCATCATCGGCGACAAGTTCGAGGTGCAGAAATTCTGCAAAGAGAACGGGCTTTTCATGCGCTCAAAGCTGGATGTCTTTGCCGAAGAGTTTGCCCCGACCAACGCGGGCATCGCTGAGGTCGTGATCCCGCCCGACAGCCATGTGATCGGCCATTGCCCGCGCGATTTGCAACTCCGCAAACAGACAGGTCTGTCGCTGTTGGCCATTCACCGCGGGGAAGAGACGCTAAGCCATGTGGAAACCGAGGACCATCAGCCCACCCCCATTGGCCTTGAGGAGCTGCGCGCAGGCGACATGCTGGTCGCGCATACTCGATGGGACAACCTGACAAGGCTAAAACGCAACCGAGATTACGTGGTGGTCACCTCCGATTTCCCACAGGAGGAACTGCGCCCCCACAAAGTGGCCCATGCGGTCTTTTTCTTTCTCGTGGCACTGTCGATGATCCTCTTCACCGATATTCGCCTGTCGCTTTGTCTGCTCACCGGGGCCACGGGCATGTTGCTCACCAAGGTCCTGAGCATTGATGAGGCCTATCGCGCCGTGGGCTGGAACACGGTTTTTCTGCTCGCCAGCCTTATCCCTCTGGGGCAAGCCGTGCAGAACACTGGCACCGCAGCATGGATCGCACAGCAGATCCTGATCGCGCTCGATGGCTGGCCGATATGGGCGTTGCAGGCGGGTGTGGCGATCCTCGCAACGGGCTTTTCCCTCGTCATGTCAAATGTCGGGGCGACCGTACTGCTGGTGCCTCTGGCCGTCTCAATCGCTGTGGCAGCCGGGGCCAATCCGGCGGTCTTTGCACTCACAGTTGCGATCTCGACCTCGAACTCCTTCATCATCCCAACGCATCAGGTGAACGCTCTGATCATGGGCCCCGCCGGTTACAAGGTGACCGATTTTATCCGCACGGGCGGCATCATGACGGTGCTCTTCCTCGTCGTCTCTCTGGCCATGCTGAACGTGATATTTTAAGGGGTGAGGCGTCAAGCCACAGGATCCGAGCATGCTAGACGAAACTGACGACATTCACCCACTTTTTGCGGGGGCTCCCAAAACCACGGAATTTCGCAAACTGCGCAAGCGGATCGTGCGCTACTGCCGCGAAGCAATTGACACCTTCGGGATGGTTGAGCCTGATGCCCGGTGGCTGGTCTGTCTGTCGGGCGGCAAAGACAGCTACACGCTTCTGGCCATTCTTAACGAGCTGAAATGGCGGGGGCTTTTGCCGGTTGATCTGCTCGCCTGCAATCTTGATCAGGGGCAGCCAGGGTTTCCCGCGACAGTCCTGCCAGAGTTCCTGGAAAAAATGGGCGTGCCGCACCGGATTGAGTACCAAGACACCTATTCGGTGGTCGTCGACAAGGTGCCTCAGGGCCGAACCTATTGCGCACTTTGCTCACGGCTGCGGCGCGGCAACCTTTACCGGATCGCGCGAGAGGAAGGGTGTTCCGCGGTTGTCCTCGGCCATCACCGTGATGACATCCTTGAGACGTTCTTCATGAACCTCTTTCACGGGGGCCGGCTGGCCACGATGCCGCCGAAACTGGTGAATGAAGAAGGCGATCTTTTTGTCTATCGCCCACTGGCTCTGGTTGCCGAAGACGATTGTGAGAAATTTGCCAAGGCGCTGAACTACCCGATCATTCCGTGTGATCTTTGCGGCTCTCAGGACGGGCTGCAAAGGCAACAGGTCAAGCGCATCCTCGACGGATGGGAAGCGAACGCGCCAGGCCGTCGGCAGGTGATTTTCCGATCCCTGATGAACGCGCGCCCATCTCACCTGCTTGACGCATCGCTCTTTGATTTCATGGGTCTCGGACGGGATCCCTTAAAAATTGAAACAAATATCAACGACGCTCCGAAACTGCGTTAAGCGGTTCTTCAATCACAATTGACTAGCTTGCGCCGGCATGTTTGGGGGCTGGCTATTGCGCAGATTTCACCACAGATTACTGATTTTTCGCCACCAATTGGCGGATCTCGTGACTGGCCCGTTGGCTTTGACACTGCTGCCGATCACCCTCGTTCTGGTATACGCGCTTGGAACTTCGCTTGGCTTGCTCTTGGCCTTGGTGTTGCTGCCCAGCATGGCGGTTTTGATGGCCCGTGCAGATGTTGACGAACGGCATAGTTTGTCCTTACCCCCTGGCCGAAAAATAGAGTGTTCCGAGGGTGCTTTTGAGCAAGCTATGAGAGCGGCGCTATATTCAGCACGGATTCGGCAAACCGGTGTGCTTTGCATGGTGATCGACCTTCACCGGGTTTGCGAGGATAACGCGAACACAGCTCCCACGTCGCATGGTAACATCAGCTATGAGGATGCGGTCTTCATACGACGATTTCTCAGACGCCAAGATCAGATTTTTGTGCTGGACCGACACCAGTTTGGCAGTGTCCTGAACGCGAGGGACTATCTGGCAGAAGCGGGCGCGCGGAGGTTTGGCGCGCGCCTGCACGCCGACATCATGCAGGCCGCAGGCCAATACCAGAATGGGCAAATCTCGGCCACGCGATTTGGCATCAGTGTGTCCACCAAAGGAGCCGACCCAAGCGCGACAGACATGCTTAACGCAGCAAAGACTGCGATAAATGCCGCACGCGAAAAGACCGGATCAGATGTTCAGGTGGTTGCACTGGTCGGTGAGGTCACGGAACCCCAAATTCGCATTCTAGAAGGCGATATTGAAAGCGCTGTAACCGGCCCGGGCATCTGCGGATGGTTTCAGCCACAGATCTGCACGCAAACGGGTGTCGTGACAGGCTTTGAAGCTTTGGCGCGGTGGGAGCATCCAACCGAAGGGTTGATCCCGCCATCGGAGTTTTTGCCCGTTCTGCAACGGCTCGGCATGATGCCCCTGCTGCAAGATCGCATGATGTCCGAAGCGTTCGATGGTTTTGAGGCTTGGCGTGGCCTAATGGATCACCCTCCCTCGGTTGGTATCAACCTCGCACCTGAGGATTTGCTTGATCCCACTCTGCCTGATCGCATCATGTGGGAGCTTGATCGCCGCAAGATTGATCCCGGCTATTTGACGATTGAAATCCTGGAAATGGTGATCGCCACGTCCCGGGACGACGTCATATCTCAAAATATTCGCCGCTTGGCCGAGATGGGTTGCCGGGTTGATCTGGATGACTTCGGCACCGGGCACGCATCGATCTCGACGCTGCAACAGGTGACAGTGCATCGATTGAAAATCGACCGCAGCTTTATCACCGGTCTTGTGGAAGATCAGGAAAAACAAAACATGGTGTCCGCGATCCTAACGATGGCTGGTCAGTTAGGCCTCGATACGTTGGCGGAAGGCGTCGAAACGTCGGAGGAAGAAACCTGTTTGACCCGTCTGGGTTGCGGACACCTTCAAGGATTCGGAATCGCCAGGCCCATGCCGTTGGATGACACCCTGCAATGGTTGGCCCAAAGGCGAGACATGCGAGAGGAAAACTCCGACGCCCCTCGACGAAGCGGTAGCAAAACGGGCTGAGGCCCGGCAGGACGGGTTCAAACCGCCTCAAAAGCAGCTTATGTTGCCGGTATTGTAACCTAGGCCCAGAGGTGCACAGAAACCTCAACTTTCCCAAGATCAGCGGCATCGCGACGCCCTCAATTGAACCCGATTCCGCTTGACCTTTGGCCCCGTGATCTGTTGAACCGGCCCACGCCCTGCACAGAAGAAATGGCTCCTCGATGGACGATCAGAATAGAAACTTAATTCTGGCCACCGCACTTAGCTTCCTGGTGATCCTGGTCTGGTTCTTGGTGTTTCCGCCGCCAGAAGCCACAAATCCGCAGCCACAATCGCTTGAAACCAGCTCGGTCACGGATGAACAGGGCGACATAGCGCTTGCACCATCCAATTCAGATCCTGCTGCCAGCACGTATACAACCAGCACGGCCCCTGAGCCCGAAGAAGATGATGCGCCTCGGATATCCATCGACACACCAACGTTGGAGGGGACAATCTCTCTCAACGGCGGTCGCATCGACGAATTGCGCCTCAAAAGCTACCGCGAGACGCTGGACGAGGGGTCACCCATCGTGACGCTGCTGTCGCCGGTGGGCACCACAGACCCCTATTATGCCTTGTTCGGCTGGGCCCCGGGCAGCGGCCTCACGCCCGATCAGGTGCCAGGCGCAAACACACGCTGGGAAGTGGCCAGCGGCACCGCACTGGCCCCCGGCGCGCCGATCACCCTGACATGGGATAACGGCGCGGGCCTGATCTTCACCCGCGAAATGAGCATTGACGACAAACTGATGTTCTCCATCGCGCAATCGGTTGAAAACACAGGATCTTCCAGTCACACCCTGGCGTCCTATGGCATCCTGGCCCGGCACAGCCTGCCAGATGACCTGAAGAACTTCTTCATTCTCCATGAAGGCGCCATTCAGAAGATCGACGGCGTTAGGGAATACGTGAAATACGGCAAGCTCGAAACCGTCGGTCAGCACGAAACTTTCACAGTGCAAGAGGCCGGTTGGACCGGGTTCACCGATCACTTTTGGATGACCACCTTGATCCCCGGGCAAGGTGCCGGTCTTAAGATTAGCACGTTCCAGGACCCAAGCCGCGGCATCTACCAGACGACCGCGCAACAACCCACGCAAGCCATCGCACCGGGCGAAACCGTGTCGGCCTCAATCCGGCTATTCGCCGGACCCAAGGAATGGGCGACCATCCGCAACTATCAAAATGACGACGCAAACCCGATCCCCGAGTTTCTCGACACCATTGACTGGGGTTGGTTTTTCTTCCTGACCAAGCCAATCTTTGCGGTTCTGCACTACCTCAATGTGCTCATCGGCAACATGGGCTGGGCCATCATCGGCCTGACGCTGCTTATCAAAATCGTGCTGCTGCCGCTGGCCTATAAATCCTACGTCTCCATGGCCAAGATGAAAGAGCTGCAGCCGCAAATGGAGAAACTCAAGGAGCTGGTCGGTGATGACCGCCAGAAGCTCCAAAAGGAGATGATGAACCTCTACAAGAAGGAAAAGGTAAATCCTGCAGCAGGCTGTTTGCCGATACTTCTCCAGATCCCGATCTTCTTTTCGCTCTACAAGGTGATTTTCGTAACCATCGAACTGCGCCACGCACCTTGGATTGGCTGGATCAAGGACCTCTCCGCACCCGATCCGTCATCGATCTATAATTTTTGGGGCATCTTCCCCTGGGCGGGGCCGGAGCCTGGATCAATCCTCGCTTTGATCTTTATCGGCATTCTACCGCTGTTCTTGGGCATCTCCATGTGGCTGCAGCAAAAGCTCAACCCGGCGCCCACAGATCCCACCCAGCAGATGATTTTCGCCTGGATGCCCTGGGTCTTTATGTTCATGCTGGGCAGCTTTGCCAGCGGCCTCGTGATCTACTGGATCGCCAACAACGTGATCACCTTTGTGCAGCAATACATCATCATGCGCAGCCAGGGATATAAGCCCGACGTGTTTGGAAACATCCGGGAAAGTTTCAAAAAGAAGGCCAAAGCCGAACCCCCGGCTGGTGACAAGTAATGCCGGCGATCCGTGCCATCTGGCGCCACCCGATCAAGGCGCATGGGCGCGAGGCACTGGACAGGATTACGCTTTCAGAAGGCCAGACCATGCCGTGGGACAGGACGTGGGCAGTCGCGCATGAACTCTCTGATGCGGATGGGTCTGAGTGGGCGCATTGCCGCAAGTTTACCCGCGCATCAGAAGTGCCCGCGATCCAGGCCATCACCACGCGCGTCGAGGAAGAGAGCGGCGCTTTGACGTTGCAACACCCCGAGCTGGACGACCTGACATTTGACCCAGACAAAGAGCAAGACGCGTTTCTCGCCTGGGTTCGCCAAATGATGCCGGTCTCCCGCCCGCAATCGGTGCGGCTGGTGCGCAGTGTGAGCCAGGGAATGACGGACACAAACTACCCGTCGGTCAGCCTGATCAACCTCGCCTCCCACGCAGCCGTGGCGCAGGAAACCACGCCGGACCTCTCTGAGCTACGCTGGCGCTGCAATATCCATATGGACGGGCTCAATGCGTGGGAAGAATTTGATTGGGTCGGCAAAACCATCCGCGCCGGCGAGGCTGAACTGCGCATAGAAGAGCCGATCGAGCGCTGCAAGGTGCCCGCCGCGAACCCGATGACAGGCGCGCAAGACACCGACATGGTGGGAACGCTCATGCGTGCGTTTGGGCACATGAATTTCGGGATTTCCGCGGTGGTCACAAAAGCAGGTACGCTGGCCCTCGGTGACAGTGTTGAGCCGCTCTGATGGTGCTGCCCTTTCCGCTGACAGAGGAACCCGATCCCGCAATTCTGGAAACCGGGCGCAAGCTCTTTGCGGGGTCCGTGGATTTCGTCAAAGGCGTGGTGGCCATGTCCGGCCTGCCCGATGCGGATCGGCCAGAGGTGTGCTTTGCCGGTCGGTCAAATGTCGGAAAATCGTCTTTGATCAACGCGTTGACGGGTCGCAAGGCCCTGGCGCGCGCCTCCAACACACCGGGGCGCACGCAAGAAATCAACTATTTCGCGCTCTCAGACAGTCACTATCTGGTGGATCTGCCGGGCTATGGGTATGCCAACGCGCCACTGGCCAAGGTTCAGGCTTGGCAGGCGCTTTTGAAACAGTATCTCTCGGGCCGCGTCACACTGCGCCGCGCCTTCGTGCTGATTGATGCGCGGCACGGGATAAAGCCTGTGGATGAAGAGCTTATGGCCCTGCTCGACAGCGCGGCTGTGACATTTCAATGCGTCCTCACCAAGGCTGACAAGATCAAGGCCAAGGATGAGACGCGCGTTCTTAAACAGGTAAGAGAGCGCCTGGCCACCCACCCGGCTGCATTTCCCGAGCTGATCCTGACATCGAGCGAAAAGGGCACTGGCCTGCCGATACTGCGCTCGACGATTGCCGGTTTGGCCTGACGTCCGCCGCGTCTTCTAGCCCAAAATATCCTCGCCGGAAGCATAACTCTCGTCCTCACCCTTGCGGCACGCCCGATATCGCATCATAAGCCCGCCTCAACACAAGGCACCAACATGAAGACACGAGCCATGCACGAAGATTGGGCGTCCACAGCCAGAACGCTGAGCGAAGCACTGCCAAACATGCAGCGTTATGACGGCGCAATTGTCGTGGTGAAACTCGGCGGCCACGCCATGGGCAGCGATGACGCCATGCACAGTTTTGCCCGGGACATCGTGCTTTTGCGGCAGGTCGGCGTGAACCCGGTCATCGTTCACGGCGGCGGACCGATGATCAATCAGATGCTGGAACGCCTTGATATTAAATCTGATTTCGTCAAGGGAAAGCGCGTGACGGATGCCGCCACGATGGATGTGGTTGAGATGGTCCTCTCAGGGCGCGTGAACAAGCGCATCGTGCAGGCAATCAACGGTCAGGGCGGCAAGGGCGTGGGCCTCTCCGGCAAGGATGCGGGCATGATCACCTGTGATCCGGCCGATCCGTCCCTTGGGTTGGTCGGTGTGCCGTCGAAGGTGAACCCGTCGATCCTGCACACGCTCTTTCGCGATCATGCCATTCCGGTCATCGCGCCCCTGGGGGGCGGCCGAAATGGCGAGACGTTCAACATCAATGGCGATGATGCCGCCGGGGCCGTGGCTGCCGCGCTTAAGGCGGACAGGCTTTTGCTGCTGACGGATGTGGAAGGTGTGAAAGACACTGAAGGCCAAGTCCTGACCCAGCTTTCTGCTCAGCAAATTAAGGACTTAACCGAAAGTGGCGTGATCGCGGGCGGCATGATCCCAAAGACGCAAACCGCCCTGGATGCCATTGAGGCCGGTGTCCGCGCTGTTGTGATCATCGATGGCCGGGCGCCCAATGCCGTGCTGCTTGAGCTCTTCACCGATCAGGGTGCAGGCTCTATGATCCGGGCCGATTAGGCTAATCGACAAAGAGCAGCGCTTGCGCGGCAGATGGAATCGCGTAAGGTCAAACCCGTAACGGCACAAGGACGGACCGATGCAGACGGTGCGTTTATCCTTCAAAGACATAGAGTTACGCGCAAGTCGCGCGCAGCTATGCGTTATGGGTGCGGTCAATGAAGAATTGCCGACAGGCATGAAATCCCTGTTCCTGCTCGGACCGCTTGAGCCGGGCTTTTGGCCGTCATTCACAGCCTCGCCCGAGTATCTTGATGGGCACGCGGATCCGTTGGATCGGTGGTCGTCGCGCGTGGTGGGCGCTTTGGCCCATGATCTGGGCGGGGAGGCGTTTTTTCCCTTTGGTCCGCCACCCTATCAACCCTTTTTCAAATGGGCCCAGCTAAGTGGGCGGGCGCATCAATCGCCGGTGGGATTGCTGGTCCATGACGAGGCTGGCTTGATGGTGTCCTACCGGGGCGCGGTTGGATTTTCTTATGAAATATCAACACCTAAAGCGGGGCCATCGCCATGTGATCATTGCTCTGATCAGCCCTGTTTGACGGCATGTCCGGTGGGTGCGCTGATGGGGGATATGTATGACGTGCCCGGCTGCAAATCGGATCTGACGAGGCCCGGGAACGATTGTTTGAACCGCGGCTGCGCGGTGCGCCGTGCCTGCCCTGTGAGCCGGGAATACGGGCGCGATGAGGCGCAATCGTCTTTTCACATGAAGGCCTTTCAATGAAGCGTCTCCTATTGATGCGTCATGCCAAATCAAGCTGGGATGATCCTCTGGTGGAGGACCATGACAGGCCGCTCAATGGGCGGGGACGCCTGTCAGCGCGGGTTCTGGGCGACTGGCTTCGCGCCCGAAAATACACTCCTGATCAATTGCTTAGCTCGTCAGCGCTGCGCACGAGAGAAACGTTTTCGCGGCTGGGCTTTGTCTGTGATGCACAGTTCAAGAAGGCGCTTTATCTGGCCGATCCGCAAGTTATGATGGACGCGCTACGCGGGGCAAAAGGCGAGACCGTTCTGATGCTGGGCCACAATCCGGGCATCGCATGGTTTGCCCAGAGCATCGTGCAGGTGCCGCCGCCGCATCCGCGGTTTTTCGATTATCCCACATGTGCCACGCTGGTGGCCGAATTTGACGTCACGGATTGGCGTGAGATTGGCACCGGAAGTGGCAGGGCGCTGGATTTCGTCATCCCGCGCGAATTGACCGGATAAGCCCGTGTTACCCCAAGTTGGGGTAAGTTTCGAACGGGCAAAACCCAACTTGTACAACATTCAGGAGACCATGAAAAATGACGGATCATCCAAAACGATCGCTCGGTGGATTGCATGTCTCTGCGCTTGGATTGGGCTGCATGGGGATGAGCGAGTTTTACGGCGCGGCAGAGGATGCCACGTCGCTCGAGGTGCTGGCCCGCGCGCGCGATCTGGGCATCGATTTTTTTGACACGGCCGACACCTATGGCATCGGCCACAATGAAGAGCTAATCGGTCGGTTCATCGCCGAGCGCGGCAAGGATTTTGCTGTGGCCACTAAGTTTGGCATCGTGCGCAAGCGCGGCGAGTATGCGCGTACGATCAACAATGACCCCAGCTATGTGAGAGAGGCCTGTGAGGCGTCGCTGCGGCGGTTGGGGGTGGAGCAGATTGATCTCTACTACCTGCATCGTATGGAAGATGGACGGCCGATTGAAGAACCGATGGAGGCGCTGGCCGGGTTGGTGGCCGAAGGCAAGATTGCGCATATCGGGCTCTGTGAAGTGTCGCCCGAGATGCTGACGCGCGCCTGTGCTGTTCACCAGGTGAGCGCCCTGCAGTCGGAGTATTCGCTTTGGTCGCGCGGGCCGGAGGAGAGCGTTCTGGGGACGTGCCGGACATTGAGCGTGGGGTTTGTGCCCTATGCGCCGCTGGGGCGCGGGTTCCTGACAGGTGCGGTGACGACACTGGACGGCATGGATGAGAAGGATTTTCGCCGAGCAAACCCAAGGTTTTCCGATGAGAACCTGCCGCAGAACCTCGCGTTGGTCGCGCGCGTCAATGAGATGGCCGCGGAGAAGGGCTGTACCGCGGCGCAGCTGGCGTTGGCCTGGGTGCTGGCGCAGGGTCAGGATATTGTGCCGATCCCGGGGACGAAGCGGGTGGCCTATCTGGAGCAGAATGTAGGGGCGTTGGATGTGGCGCTGTCGAGCCGTGATCTTGCACGGTTGGATGAGATCATGCCGGCGGGGGCCGCGGCAGGCGATCGGTACCATGCAGAAGGTATGAAGGGCGTGCATTCGTAAGGGGCGCGAAATCTTTGAAAGATTTCGGTCCGCATTCTTTCAAAGAATGCGGCACCCTGTGGGTGCTGCCGGTTCAGTAGAAAGAAGGGCGGTGCCTGCGTGAGCGAGAGACCCCCGCACGGTGACCTCTTTGATCATGTCTGGGCTGGCATTGCCGCGGGATTTGCGCCACGCAGGGTAATCCAAACCGTCGAGGGGTGCAAAGGTCGCAAGGCCGCGACGGGCGGGTTTGCGCAAGGTGGACCCGGTGTTGATCGGCGCGATTTCGGCGCGGGCCCAAACCGGCCTGAGCAGGCGGAGCGTGTCATAGACCTGCCATTCGCAGGCAAAGCCCAGTTTAAGGCGGGAGTTCAAATGCTGTTCCCCGAAGTGGGGGGAAGGCCAAAAGAACACCCGATTATTGAGCATTTTGAGCCAGTCTGACGGGGTCAGATCATCGTCGAGAGCGTCGCTGAGCTTGGCACATGACAGGCGGTTTTCGGTGATCACGACCGCGGTGCCGTCAGGCAGTGTCACGGGGAGGGAATGGCGGCGGGGCACATCGGGCAGCGCCAGCCCTGCACGCTCGGCGATGTCATGTGCGGTCAGGAGGCCGTGTCTTCTGATCCCGACATGGGCACCTAAAGCAGCAATGCGGAACAGCTTTGGATGCTGCTCCGCGAAGCTTTCAGGCGTGAAAGGCGAGATTAATGACCCAGGATCTGGCTCAGGAAGAGCTTGGTCCGTTCGCTTTGCGGGTTATTGAAGAACTCTTCTGGTTCGTTCTGTTCCACGATCTGGCCTTGGTCCATGAAGATCACGCGGTTGGCGACCTGACGGGCAAAACCC
>ERZ1740068.382-NODE-382-length-23132-cov-8.151883_pt1 | contig 23132 bp, 19 predicted proteins | sample MGYA00581735_ERZ1740068 | MGnify/ENA primary metagenome ERZ1740068 (study PRJEB43018, sample SAMN04849740) | marine metagenome | isolation source: floating plastic debris | place: Pacific Ocean | collected 2008-08-30 | study: EMG produced TPA metagenomics assembly...
ATTTGCCCAATGGTGGTATACCCGCTTAGTATTGGAGCACTGTTGCGTGATCGATTATCTACGCAACGCTTTTCTTTTGCCCGTCCATCATATCTGCTTTGGCTTCCTCAAGGCCAACCCTCGTGAAAGTAGTGGACATCTATTTGTTGTACCTACTTCACTTTGATCGATCTATGAAATTCCCCTTTTTTCTAATCGTCCTGTGGTTATTGCTTTGGTTCGGTCTGTCTTCGACTGGTTACGCCACAGGTTCTGATCCCTTCCAAAGTCAAACCATTCACCCTACTCAACCGAGGTTCCTATACCGGCCCATTGATGTTCAATTAAAACCCCTTCACCGGGTGGGTGCGAGTTTCTGGTTTTTCGACCGGCATTATGTTTTGAAATATGAATACTGGAGGGCTTCTTTTGCCAACTGGCGCCTAATGTTAGATAGCCGGTTAGGGTTTACGGTTTTAGACTTCTTCTCCACCAATTATCAGCCTACCCCCAGACGTTTGAGTTTGACGGAAACTTTGGTGCTGGCGCCTTTTCGATGGCGGATTCGACCTGAGTTTGGTTTAGGAGCAATGGTGTTCTATAACCGCGTGGTATCCGATTATTCGAACCATGAATTCGCAGGTTGGCCTACCGATATTTACACAGCCATAGGCCCTAACCGTTATAATCGAGCTGACTATCGAAGCCGATGGCAGGTGCGTCCTACCGGGAGAATTGTCCTTGTTTTGGACTGGAGCAAAAGAATCACTACCAAGGTGTTGGTAGAAGGTGATCAAGCCTTTGTTACCCAAGGTGGAGGGGGAGGCGTGTTTCAATACCGGTATGTGGCCGAAATTGCAGTTGGTTTAGGAAGAGGGGGAGGAGCTGCCCGATTGTTCAAATGGGGAGCATGAACCGAATTGAAAAAGACCTACTTCTGCTGCACCGGCCGGTGGAAAAACACAAAACCGTTTTTGCGGTACAGCTCCGTTAAATCTTCGCGGCCTTCCAGTTCGTGCGCTTTGTGAATTTTCGTCACGATGTACACCTCCTTATCCGGCTGGCCGTTGATCATCCATCCTTTGAGTTGATTTTTGTCGATCACACCATTTTCGGTGAAGGAGGCAATGGGATCAGCTGGATAATCGGGAGGTGTTTTTTTGGTGTAGAAATACTGCCCATAGCTGCGGTAGCCATGGGTCACAACGTAGCAGTCTTCCCCCACTTTGCTTTCGAAAAATTCCATGGCCGCCCGTTGCGAATAGCCTTCAATGTTGCCGATGTAGAAAATGAGGGTGAGGTTGACAAACACCGCCATGCCGAGAAATAGGGCGCCAAAGGCCCGTTGCACTTGTTGGCGTTTGGACAGCACAAAAAAGGCGATCAGAATGCCCAACAACCACAGGCCCGCTACCGCTTCCAATCCTGTCCATTGAATGTCGGCTTCCAGGTTGGCCCGGGCGAAGGGATCTTTGGAAAAGAGCGGTTCGATGACTTCGATGTTCATGCCCACAAAGGGCAGCACTGTAGTAGCAAAAACGAACAGGCCGCCCACGCTCCACAATCCAATTTTCAAAGCCCGGTTGAGCACCATGCGCCCTTCGATGAGGTGATAGGCCGTGAGCGCAGCCAGGAAGGTGAGCGGGAAATAGGCCATCGAGCTGTAATGCACAATTTTGGATTGCACGATGGTAAACAGCACCAACACCACCCCGAGCAAAACGATCATCCACCGGCGAAAATCGCGGTGGTGTTCTTGCGATTGCTGCACCGGCCAGAGTGCTTTGAGGGCAAACAACGAAATGGGAAAACAACCGATGAGGTTCACCACAAAGTGATAGCCTGGAAAGCCAGCGTGGCCTGCATCGGGGCGTTTAAAGATTTCCCATTGCCGAATGGTGAAATCGATCACAAATTTCGGTCCATTGGCCAAGGTTTCTAAGCCATACCAAATGCCCGTGACCACAAAGGCAGCCAGCACGTACACGACGACCTGAGGGATGCTAAAAAACACCCGAAAGCGCTGAAACACCCAATAGGTGCCAATGGTGAGCCCAGCCAAAAGCAGGGCCACCGGGCCTTTGGTGAGAATGCCGAAACCAACGATTAAACCGCCCGAAAACAGATAGAACCAAGGGGAGTGCTTCAAGGAAATGCCCTCAAAGGCCTGATCGCGCAATTGCGCCCTTCGCCAGCGGTAGAGCACAAAATAGTAGATGCCCAAAAAGATGAACAGGTTGAACCAAGGGTCGATGATGCCCGACTTGAAGTAGAGGTGCGGCAAAACGGAACCCAAATAAGCCCCTGCCCAAAGTAAGCCAAAGCGCTGGTTGTACACCTGCCGCCCAAGGCGAAACAGCAAGACCAGGGTGACGATGCCACAAATGGCGTTGGGAAAACGGGCCGCATATTCACCAACCCCCATCCCTTGCATTGACAGGGCTTGCATCCAAAAAAAGAGTGGAGGTTTTTCGTTGAAAGGAATGAAATCTACGTAAATGCGCGACAGGTCATCGTTGACGACCATTTCACGAGCAATCTCCGCAAAGTTGATCTCGTCCCAATCAAAAAGGTGTACTCCGCCCAGAAAGGGCAAAAAGAAAAAACCACCCAATGCGGCCAGGATCAAGGAGTACTTGATGCCGGGTTTCATTATTTCTTCTTGCCGCTAAAGAGGTTGAGCACCTTGCTCACAAAGTCATCGTTGATGCCCAAGGTCCGTTTTACCGAGGTATATACCGCAATCAACTTTTTGTCCAGCCAAATCAAGATGGCTTTTGCTCCGTCGGTCGGCCGGGCTTTGTAGTTGGTGGTGCGCAAGCGCGGTGCTTTTTCTTCTTCCGTAAAATAGTAGAGGGCAATGGATTTGCGCGACTCTCCTTCGGGGCACATCAGCGGTTCGGGCAGGCCGTGGTACGAATCTTCATCGGTGTTGAAAATCACCGCTCGGTTGTAGATCGGAGAAATTTTCTGCACACAAGCTTTCATTTGGCGGTCCCACAGTTCCAGGTCGCCACCAAATTCTGGCTGCCAATCTTTGTTGAGGTACACCAACAAATTCACCCGCCTGCGCCAGTTGCGTTTGTGTGGATGTACGGTAAAGTCGGCGTGAATGTTGAGAAACCCGCCACGCATACTTTGGTGCAACCCGCCACCTTCGAAGGTATCGTCGGGCAACAGGTTGGGTATACCGGTCAACTCACTCAGGTAAGTACAAAACTCGGGCGTGTTCAAGGCCTTCACCACATCCTGAATGAAGGGCGGCAAGAGCTCCAACTTGTTCAGGCCGTGCTTTTTTTCATTCACGTGCACGTAGTGAATCCATCCTTGGTCTTGCACCCTTGGAAATTCGCCCAAAGCCTTTTCGGCGGCCCATTCCTCCAGAAAATCTTCTAAAGAAATGTGGGGGTAAGGAGGTTCGCTGTGGTAGCGTTTTTTATCGTCTCCGAGGCGCTTGTTCCAGCGCTTGAGGTCGATGATGGTTTGGGTAGAAGTCGATACCGCGTCCATACGCGAAGATTTGTGGTTCGAACAAAGATAGTTCGATTCGGTATATGAAATGGGAGAGAAAGAGGTAGGTTTTCCCCCAGCGATGTTAAAAACCTAAGCAGGAGAGGAAGGCCGATTTTCTTCGTCTTCGTCGGTACTTTCGGGGGTTCCGTTTTCCTGGTCAAGGTCAGTGTCTGGCACTTCGTCTGTCTCATTTTCCGGTATAGCGTCTGTGGGCTGAGGATCAGACTCAGGCATTTCTTCCGGCGTTGTGGTGTTGGTCTCGCTTTCGGTCTCAGTGGCTTGATGTTGTGCAATGGCCGCTTCCGCAACAGCCACATCCACTTTAGACTTGCCCAATAGCAAGCGTTCCAGGATGCCTTTTCGGTCTTTGTTGATGAGTGCATAGGTCATCACCCCGCTGGTGGCGAGTATGACGTACAATAAAATCCCCTGGTTGAAATTATCGGTTTGCAAAGTGGCCGGAATGGAAAAGAACAAAAGGATGGTGATCAAGCCCCTTGGAGCAATGAATACCTCGGGAAACAACTGATTCTTTACAAACAAGCGCAACGTACCGATGCGGGTAAAATAGACAAAAGCCAAAATCACCAGGCTCACCAAAATGGCACTTACACTCACCAGATCGCCCAGTTTGATGGTGATGCCGAAAATCACAAAAAAGAAGGTGCGCACCACAAAAGCCGCTTCACCAGTCACCAGCTTGCTGTCGTTGAGAATGGAAGTCATGTTTTCGTCTTTCACCAGGCCTTTCAGAATGCCCCTGAAAAACAGCCGGTAGTTGTTGATGACCAAACCAAATACCAGGATAATCAGCAGGGCCGACAAGTGCATTGTTTTGGCCACCGCATAGAGCAAAAAGAGCACCGCCAACAGCAGGGCAAATTTGGCGTGCGACCGAATGTTTTGAAACACCAATACTATGCCGTAGCTCACCGCCAGGGAGACTAAAATGGTAAGTACAATGCTCAGGCCGGTTTCAGCAAATACCGAGGTGCTTTCATTGCTTTGCAGCAAAGCGATCACCAAATAGAAAAACACAATGCCCAGGATGTCTGAAAAGGTGCTCTCGTAGATCATGAACTCCTTTTTTTCTTCCGATAGCGATAATATACTGGGGATCACAATGGCACTACTCAGAATAGAAAGCGGAATGGCGTAGAGCAGAGAATTCAAAAAGCCGACGTCCAGCACCACATTGAGTACTCCGGCAATGGTAAAGCCACAAGCCAGCAAACCAATCAAGGCGGTGCCAAAGGCTTTGAAAATCAGGCCCCGCTTTTCCCGCTTCAGCTCAAGGTCCAGGGCTGCTTCCAATACAATCATGATCAGTCCAACGATCCCCAGCACTTCGAGTATGGGAAACCAATCGTAATTCCCAATACCCGTTAAATCTCCGGTGAGGTTCAGGATGATTCCCAGCACGATCAACATCAGCACCGAAGGCACATTGGTTTTTTTGGCCAGCAGGTTGAAGATGTAGGAGAGAATCAGGATCAGCGATGCTCCGATGATGATGAAGTAGGGGTCTATATTTGCCATTGTCGTGGAATAAATCCGTTGGTTGCCGTCGATTGTTTGCCCAGGTTAAGGCGGTGTTTTTGGGGTGCTTTCCTGGCGATTTTGGAAGCCCGTGCCGCACAAGATAGCGTAAAAGGGTAAAAAAATGATCTAATTCCAGAGGAGCTTTCTTACCATGAAACGGCCGGTTGAACGGACGATATCGGCAATTCCTACCGGATAAAGCACCGCCCAAAGGGCAATGGCAGGCAACACCAAACGATCCCCCTGGTAATAGGAAAAACCAGAAATCAAAAGGTAAAAAAGGCAAAGTAAACTCAAATAAAAGACCACCAACAACCGCTTCCATTGCCTTTGAACCGCTAAAAGCATCAGCCAAAAGACCACCAAACCGATCATCCACCGGTGCAGCGAATAGTAGTGTCCATTCAGGGTTTCCATGTAGGAGTAGTAGATAGGATGCTCCACTTTGGCGGGAAACTTCAAATAGCTGCACTCCTCTTGTAAGTTGTCCTGCACCGTGGTCCAATAGGTGGTGAGAGCCGCCTCCGAATGCTGGCTGAGGTAATCCAATTGATCCGAAAAGTTCATGGCCTTGCTTTTGTCCACGGCGGCTTCGTGTGAAATGCCCTCCTGGGTTTCTATCAGGCGGGTCATATAGTATAGGCGAAACGTATTGCCCCCGATCTCGGAAACCTGCCAGGTATCGTGGCGTACCTTCATCAGCGTCACCTGGACCAGCACTGGACTGATGGCAAGCAGCAAAAACAACCACCGGCGGGGCTGAGTCAATAACGTCTTGTGGTGCAAAACCACAGCACCGGCCACCGTGCACAAGAACGGGAGATAGAAGCTGGGCCGGGTGCAAGTGAGTAACGCTAGCAGGCCCAATACCCACAACGCCAGTCGAAAGTGATCCATTTGTCGCCAACGTTTGGCGAGTAGCCAGGCGAGTGCCGCCAACATAAAAGTAGTGGTCACCTCCGTTAGCGCGTGCAAAGTCATCGCGATGAGCGAAAGGTTGCTCAACAACAGTGCTGCTGAGACATAGCCAACGATCCAACGTTCGGAGAAACGAAAGGACGCCCAAAAAACCAGCTGAACGGTGCCCAACCACAGCAACAAATGCAAGCCCCAGGTACCCCAAACACCGCCTAAAGTATCCGAGATGGCCAGGAGTATGGGATAAAACAAGGGTCGGATACGGGTATAGCCGGTGTATTTTCCCTCGGTCAACCAGGTGACCACTTTTTGGTGTCCCGTGGCATCCCGGCTGGCGTACATTACCTCCTCCGAAACACCTACGTGCAAATGGCTGTACACCCACGCATACACCAAAATCGAAACACCCAACAAGAGGCCAAAGTGCCACCAATGTGCTCTTGGCGTTGCTCTTAAAACGGAAATGCGTGTGGCGAAAGGCACAGGGGTAAATGCTTGAGCCGCAAAATACCACCAAAAAACAACGTTTTACAAACTGCCATCAAGCGGGTCAAGCACTAACCCGCAATAAATTGTCATAATCGAGTTCTACCACCAGGTCTTTCACCTGGTAATGGAGGTCCAGGTATTGGGCAATGCGGTGGCGCAACGCGGCAAAAGAGGCCGGGTCGATGGCGCCCACCACCAACTTAAGTGAGCCGGAATAGAAACCAGATCCCAGTTCCCTGATTTTAAGTTCACGCACCTCCAACACCTCTTGAAAATGCTCCATCAGGTATTGCTCGATCTGTTCCGGATCAATCTCCTCCGGGGTACTGTCCAGCAAAATGCGCAGCGATGTCCGAATCAGACCAACCGCCCATTTGCCCACCACTACCGCAATCACCAGACTCAAAATGGTGTCGATCACAAACCAATTGGTGTAATAAATCACCACACCGCCGGCAATGATCATCACCGATGAAAACGTATCTGCCAGCAGGTGCAGGTAAGCGCTTCGGGTGTTCAGGTTTTCCAGGCCGCTGCGCGACAAAATCCAGGCGGTGAGCAAGTTCACCATCAAGCCAATGATGGCCACCACAATCATTTCGGAGCCCATCACTTCCTGGCGCTCAAAAAAGCGGTCCAAACTGGTGTAGAGAATGTGCAGTGTGAATCCGGCCAAGCCAATTCCGTTGATGAAAGCGGCCACCGTTTCCACCCGACGAAATCCATTGGGAAATTTGCGGTTAGCGGGTCGCATCGCCAGGTCAGCCGCCAGAAATGAAATGAAAAGCGAAGCCGCATGCGAGAGCATATGCAAAGCATCGCTGTACAGCATCAAGCTTCCGGTCATCCGGCTGGCCACCAGCTCCGCAATCATGGTAATGATCGAGATGGTAATGCACACCACCAAAGCGTGCTTTTGTTTCAGGTTACGTTCAGCAAACGAGCGGTGCGCCACGTTGGCTTCTACAGGGTTTTCAATACTTCTTTCCATAACAAGAAAATGGAGGGTCAATAACTTCCACCTATCGGACGGTTGTTCCAATCCGGATGGTTTTCAAAAACCGGCAATTGTGCCGGAACACGAGTCATTCCTGTGGTATCGGTCAAGGATTCCATGAAAGAAACCAGGGCGCTTTGTTCTGCTGGTGTCAACCCCAGCCGGTCTTCAGGCAAGGTTTGGTTGGGGATGTTCAAGCCCATACCCGCTCCACCACCGCGGTTGTAAAAATCCACCACCGATTGCAGGTCTGGGTAGGCGCCATTGTGCATGTAAGGAGCGGTGAGGCCAATGTTGCGCAGGGTAGGGGTTTTGAAGGAATTTTTGTAAAAGTGAGCGTGGTCTTTTGGTCGGCCGTTAGCATAGCGCCCCAAATCAGCGTCCAATTCCAGGTTGCTGGTATCCGCTTGGGCAGGTACCCCCAACACCTCCGATTCAGTATCTTCAAAATCGGGTGGAACCAGGCCGGCAAAAGTGGGTGGGAAGTGACAAGTACCACAAGCCGCTTTGCCCATAAATACATTGAATCCCTGGCGAATCTCCGGAGCAATGCGTTCGGTTTCCCCCCGCAGGTATTGATCGAAAGGAGAATTGAAAGAATTCAGCGAAAGCACATACGATTCCAAAGCCGCCATGAGCGTGAAGCGGGTAATGGCCTGCTTTACTTGTGGAAAAGCCTTTCGAAAGCGCGCTTGGTATTCTTCACTTTGCTGCAGCCGGTCAATGACTTTACCTACCGTCATGTCGAACTCCTGGTCGTTCAAAATCACCTGCTCTGCCTGGTTTTCCAATTCCTCTGAACGGAGGTCGTGAAAAAACCGTTTGGCAAAAACCGCATTCAAAATCGTAGGAGCGTTGCGGTCGACGGTTCCCTTTTTGTCCATCGCCAGACTTTTGGCCAGTCCATCGGTAAATCCCTTTTGAGGATTGTGGCAGGAAGCGCAGGAACGTTGCAGGTTTTTGGAGAGCACCGGATCGAAAAACAACAGTTTCCCTAACGCGCGAACGCCCTCCCGGTCGTCCTTGCGGGACAATTTAGCGAAGTAGTAAGGATTGAAAAACTGCGCATCGAACCACGCGCGGTTGCGGTAGTTCAACGGTTGTTGGGCGTTGCTCACCTCATCAATGGTTTCAATGCCGGTAGCAAGGTGAAGGTCCAGCACCAGGCCATAGAGTGGATGGAGAAAGGTGCGGGTAAATTCCAGGCGGTCAAAAGTGTCAAAATCCTGGTGGTTGGCCAAGTAGATTTCTCCGGCTTCAAACCGGTGTTCCAGCTCCTGGCGCAACTTTTTCTGGTCTTCAGGTAGCCAATTGTAATACGCTCGGGTAGCCTGATGAACCGTAGCAAAAGCAGCTTGAGCCTCCGGCAATGCATGTGCAGACGCGGGAGTGTCGAAGCCGGAGAGCCCAAGGGTAGCAATGCGTACCAGTTCAAAACGTATGGCTTCTAGGATGTTGCGGTCAGCGATATAGGTTGCGTTTTGGAAAGCATGAATCGCTTTGAACCTGCTTTTGAGAGTCTTACAATGTTGTTGAATCACTTCCCGTTCGGAAAAGGGATCATCAGAAAAAATAAGTTCGTCCAGCACCTGCAGCCCCTCTGGCTCCAAAATGCTCAAACTGGGTGCGTGCCGCTCCAAAGCGAGGAGCGGAGCGCCATTGAGGTGGTCTTTGGTGGCTTGCGGATCCAGATGAGCCACCAAAAACTCAACGCGTTTATAGTGAATTCGGGTAGCTTTCAGAGCCGCTTGAAGATCAATCGTCCAAACCTCATTTGCACGGGTGCGATGAGCGGCTGTATGCAATTGGTCAATAGACATGGCCAATTGGTTCAAGTGACGCCGATAATCGCTTACAACTGTATCGTGAGGCGTTTGTACCTCCGGGGCAGCCCGGCGGAAAGCCATCAACACCAGACCAAGGGCCACCAATAAGAGAGAGACAGCAACGGTAAACTTTTTCACAGCAAGGGAGGTAAAAACCGGGCCCGGTGGAACGCCGGACCCGGAACATTCAGCAATGGTTTTCGAAGGGCCTATAGAATCACCAATTTGCGGGTTTCACCGTCCGCATTTTGGATGAAGTAGTTGCCCGGCTCTAAGTGCTCTACGTTGATCATATTCACGTTGCGTTGCACCATGATGCGCTTTCCGGTAACGTCATACAAAGCCACATCAGTAGTCTTGTTGAACCGCAGGGTGCGAAAAGCAGGGTTGGGGTAGATGGAGAAGGCCGCATCTGCATCGGTCACTTCGTCTACACTCACCGGATCGTAGATGATTTGATCCCAGCCGTTGATCGCATACGTCAACGAGTGGTTGTAGGGATAAGGGTTGGTGGAAGCCGGGTGCTGTGCGTTGATCAAAATGGTTTTGCCATCGGGGGTAAACGTAGCCCCGGTGATCTCAGCACCTTGTGGCACGATCGAAATCCGCACCAAATCGTTGATGGTAGGGTTGGAAATGTTGAGGTCGAGCAGAAACGCCTCGCAAGTGCGGTTGGTCACGTCTCCCGGTACCCGACCGTGTGAAGTACCGTTCAAATCTTCTTGAACGATCATCCAACTCTGTCCATGCACATATCCGACAGAAAGACCATCGGGGTTGGACAAGTGCTTGTCGGGATAGAGGTTGGCCGGAACCGAATCTAAAGCGTAGTAAGGACCTCCCTCCAAAAAAACGCTTACCTCTTCGGTGTTAGGATCGTATTTCAACACCCGTCCGTAGTAATCCCAATAGTCGCTACCGTTGATATCGAACCCTTGTTGCGTAGCACGGTCGATGTTGTGAGGAGCGTGAACCGCACCATCGTTGAACTCGTCGGCCCAACGGCCACCCGGGTTGTCGCGGCCCGTTTCGGTCATGTACACCATGCCCGTGTTGCGATCGGTGGCCACCCACTCCAAACGGTTGAACATCGTAGCGCCAGCGTCCACTGCCTCGTCGGCCCAGTTCAACATTTTGTTGAAGTCAGCATTGTCGATTTCTACCCATTTGTTGGGGTCATCGTGCTTGTAGACGTAGGTAGTACCGGAGGTAAAATCTCCTGGCGTATCGGCCACAAACTTGGTGAAGAAACCAGGGGTAGCATCGGCACCCAAGTACACCGTTTGGTTGTCGTTGGCCGTGGCACCGCCTTCAAAGGGTTGGCGGCCCCAGTTGTACTGCTTGCGCACCGCTTTGGCTTCAACCGGATCAATCTCTACCATCCAGTTGAAGTTTTGAAACTTGCGCACCGTTTCGCCATCGGCCGCAGCAATGTCGGAAGCAATGGTATAATCTGTTGTATCCAATACTCCGTTTCCACCCGCGTAGATGCTGGGGTTGCTGGTGCGGAACCACTCTTCAGCCGTAAACACCCGACCGTCAGGAGTCACCATACCGCCACAGTTCATTCCGGTTTCGCCAACGGTGTTGACAAAATCAACGTTGAAAAATTTCCCCTGACGGCCATCGGAAAGGGTTTGTTCAACGAGGATCAAGGTATCGTTACCCGGATCGCGGGTTACCTTGAAAACCGTCATTCCGCCACCATCACCAATCTTAGGATCGTGTTGGATGCGCTCGTGGTTCACACTCACCCAGCCCAGGTCACTGGAGTTGGTGTCTTCGGTGAAACCAATGAAATCGTGCCATTCTTTGGCAGGCACTTCGCCATCGGGGTTGCCATTGGTATCTACCACCTGCACCATGTCGTTTCCACCCACAAACAGCACCTGATAGGTGAGGGGCGAGGGCGGCAATACCACTTGCGTGTTGGTAAATGTGGGATTGATTTCCGGACTAAAAACAAATTGTCCGAAGGAGCTACCAGCTGCTAAAATTAGAGCAGCAGCAGATAAGTAAATCTTTTTCATGTTGGGATGATGATTTGCATGAATTAGAAATAGTTCGAATTACTACTAAGGGTAAGAACGAGGTCTTTCGACACCGCAAATCAAAACCACCCACATTACTGTGTGCTTAGAGGAGAGTTACCAGTAAGTTAGCGGTTAGGAAAATCTAAAATTGACCTCTGGTGGGAATGGAGGTATTTTTGGGGACAAAGTAGTCCACAGAAAAGGCAAAGTGCTACGGGCGAACGTTAAGCCAGTTTAAAGAATTTGTGCTAGTAGGCGATTCTTTTTTCGCAGTGTTAAAAACCGGTTAGGCCACCAAGCCCTTTGGCTATGAGTTAACACTAAGCCAATCGGTATAGCGCTTCTGCAAAGTGATGAGAAACAGCGTGGTAGGAAATGTAATGGAGTAGAAGGCGTGTTAAACCCTCAACAATGGAAGGTTTACTTTTCGAAAGTAACCGATTTGATAATGGCTTCCACCTCCCGCAAATACTCCCTTTTGTCGAATTGAGGTGCGTAAGCGTACCCTTCCATAAACACCAAACGGTTATTGACCGGGTCCACCGTGACGAGTGAAACAAACGGGCCGCCCATTTTGCTGGCCGCTTCACAAAAGCACCACAAGCCTCTGGTTTCCATGGCGTAATTGCCCCTGAAATCTACCGGAAGCATTTGGGGCGGGAGTTCATCCCCATAGAATGTTTGCATGAAGGCATCATCGGTGCTGCCGGTCACCACCAGACCATTAATAGAGTCGCGCACCTGCATGATGTATTCTTCCGACAATTGCGTGGTATCCTGGTAGTCTTCGAAGTACACCACCACCCCTTGGTTAATTTGATGTTGATAGCCTCCTTGCGTGCGGTCGCGTTCAAGCCACAACCAAAACAAGTTGTCTTTTTCGAGCGCAAGGTCCATGGCCTTGGGCACCACCATGTTCAACCCGTATTTCTTTTTGATCTTCTCGCCAGCTGATGGGTTGCCAAACTTCTGGTTGTATTCCACAATGCGGGAAAGCTCTTTGTTGGTAAAATACACCGGCAACTGATCGGCTTCTTCTTTCAGCACCTGCAAGGCACCGAGTTCGTTGGGAGAAGTCACCTGTACCACGTACTGGCCCTTGGCCCACACATTTTTTCGCCGTTCCAGTTTAGGGCCGTCTGCCGAATATTTCGGATCGATATCGATCAGGAACAAGTTGCGGTGTTTGTTGTACAAGCGCCCGAAATTGGCCTGCGGTATGGCTACTAACTTAAAGCTGGGTTCGGGCTGTGGCAAACCATAAATCACACTTCCGAGCGATTTGCGGAGGATTTGGCCCATCTCCCCTTCCCAGTAATTTTGATTGATGACCACCACCATTTCCCAGGCTGCCCCGGTATGGCCGGGTTTGTTGGAGCCTCCACCTCCGGTGGAACTGCTGCAAGAGTGAAAAAGGGTAGCGATGGAAAAAAGAAGGACGATGGCGAGAGCAGAAAGGTAGCGCATGCGAGTGGTTTCAGGTTAACTGCCAACTCCCACAATGATTCGGGTTCCCGGTTTGAGGTTGCGGCTGTTAAGGTTTCGGTTCAACCGCTGCAAATCCTTTACCGAAATTCCCTCTTTGCGGGAAATATCCCACAAGGTATCACCTTTTTGGATGCGATAGTATACATAATTGCCCTCAGTTGTCTTTTGAGCCGTAATAGTAGAGGCCGCCTTGGCCGGAGCTTTTTTGCGCTTTTTTTCCGGAGTGTATACAATCAGCCGTTGCCCCGGCTTAATGCGCGTAGAGCGCAAGCCGTTCCAGGCCTTCAGGTTGCTCACCGAACAATTGTAGCGGTTGGCAATGGCTCCCAAATATTCGCCCCGGCGAACGATGTGCGTCTGGCGGGTTTCCGAAGGTGCCGAGGGAGCCGAAGATCCCGCCGTACTGGCGTATTGCTTTTTCTCTTGTTGGTACAAACTGTCGGCATTGGTCACAAACAGGCCAATTTTTTCACGGGGCAACACCAGTGTACGGGTGGTTTTCGATTTGGGCAGCACGCCCCGGCGATAAGCCGGATTCAGCAACTCCAATTCCTCCTTAGAGATGTCGAGCTTTTCTGAAAGCAAAGCAAACGAAATGCGGTCTGTCACCTGAACGGTATCTACGGCCGCATAGGTCACTTGTGGAGCAATGGGACGAATGTTGTGCTCCGTAGCATAAGCCATCACGTAGTTAACCGCAATGAAGGCAGGCACGTAGCCGCGGGTTTCCCGGGGCAGGTAGGGCCACAAGTCCCAATAATTGCGTTTGCCGCCCGACCGGCGAATGGCACGGTTGACGTTGCCCGGCCCACAATTGTAGGCCGCCAAAACCAGGTCCCAATTGCCATACATGCCATAGAGAAATTCAAAGTACTGGCAAGCCGCTTCGGTAGAGAGGTAGGGGTCTTGGCGTTCGTCATAATAAGAGGTGACACCCAAGCCATACATCCGACCGGTGCCGTACATAAATTGCCACAGGCCCACAGCTCCCGACCGCGATCGCGCCACCGGATTGAGGGCCGACTCCACCATGGCGAGGTACTTGAACTCGAGGGGAAGGTTGTAGCGGTCCAACGTTTCTTCAAACATCGGAAAGTACTGTTCACTCAAACCCATCATGCGGGCGGTCAAGTTCCGTCTGCGATTGGCATAGAGGCGGATAAAACCTCTCACACTGTTGTTGTACACCAGGTTGAATGGGGTTTCCTCGTTCAGTTCAGCCAGCCGTTGTGCCAGGACCGAATCTGCATATTCGGGAATAGAATCGGCCGCAAAACCCATGGGGTGAGGGGCCAGCGAGTCGGTTGCAGGGGATTGAAACCACGCATGGGTCAACAAGCTATCGAGGGCAGCCACCACCGGATCGTCCGGGGCCATGGTCCACACCACTTCGGCCGAATCGGCCGTCAGCGAATCGGTAACCATACTATCTATAGCGGTTGTTTCCTGGGCTTGTAGTGAAGGCACTACGAATAGGGTAGCCAGCCCGAGCAACACGTTTTTTACAGTCATATAAAAGCAATAGCCGACTCCCAAAACCGGGAGCCGATTTCGACAAGGCTCAAAAAACGCCATAAAAACAGGCCGCTCGGAAGCCCTGGCGGCTCAATTATCAACGTTTTGGTGTTTATTATCCCGATGGTGCAAGGAAGAAATCCTATGCTTGGGGTAGGGATAAGTAGCAGTAGTTTGGCGAAAGCCAGAAGGAAAATGAACTTTCCCTAACGCTCTTAACTTACGATTGGGAAAAGATATTGTTCATCAGGTAACTCGAAAAGCCGAGCATCGGTCCTTCTTCAAACGGACGGGCCAATACCTGCAAGCCCAGTGGCATGTCGTGGCGATCGTTGCCCATGGGAACCGACACTGCGGGTACTCCGGCCAGATTGGCCTGAACCGTAAAAATGTCTTCAAGGTACATGGCAATTGGGTCTTGTGCATTGGCATTCAACTCAAAAGCCGAGTGAGGGGTGGTCGGCAACACCATGAAATCATGGTCTTGGAGCACTTCGAGGGTAAAATCCCGAATGAGGCGCCTCACTTTTTGTGCCTTTGAATAATAAGCATCGTAATAACCGGCACTCAATACAAAAGTGCCCAACATGATCCTGCGTTTCACCTCTTTGCCAAAACCTTCGGTGCGGGTGTTGATGTAGGTGGAGGGAATGTCACTGGCATCTTCACTGCGGAAGCCGTAGTGCACCCCGTCATAGCGACTGAGGTTCGAAGAAGCCTCGGCAGTAGACAACACGAAATAGGTTGGTACCACATAGTCGATGTAAGGAAAATCGACTCCGGTAACCTCATACCCTTCTGCCTTCAGCCGGTCAAGGGTTTGTAGCGTGCGCTCTTTCACCTCCTGATCCAAACCAGGTTGCTCCAATGCGTTTTTGAGATAGGCTACTTTTTTGGGCCCCTGTTCTTTTAGCTGTGCGGTGTAAGGTGCAACGGGTTGTAAGGCAGCGGTGCTGTCGTAGGCATCGGCTCCGGCCATGATTTCGAGCAGCAGTGCCGCATCTTCGGGCTGGTGCGTAAAAGGGCCGATTTGGTCAAACGAAGAGGCGTAGGCAATCAAGCCGTGGCGAGACACCCGCCCATAGGTGGGCTTCAAACCTACCACACCACAAAAAGAGGCGGGTTGGCGAATGCTCCCTCCGGTATCAGATCCCAGCGAAGCAAAACACAATTGGGCTTGTACGGCCACGGCGGAACCACCCGAGGAGCCGCCCGGCACTTTGCCGGTATCCTGCGCATTGAGCACGGGACCGAAGGCTGAATTTTCGTTGGAGCTGCCCATGGCAAACTCATCGCAATTGAGCCGCCCGATAATGATGGCGTCTTCAGCCAGCAGGCGTTCTACTGCGGTGGCCGAAAACAAGGATTCGAATTCTCCTAATATTTTGGAAGCTGCGGTCAGGCGGTGGCCTTGGTAGCAGATGTTGTCTTTCAGACCGATTACCATACCGGCCAATCGACCTCCGTTTCCGGCCTTGATTTTGGCGTCTACCTCCTGTGCCCGTTGTCGGGCTTCGACAGCATATACTTCTAAAAAAGCGTTGAGCGAGGCGTGCGCTTCAATGCGATCCAGGTAATGTTCTACTAATTGAATGCAATTGACCGAACCCTCAGCGAGGTCGCGCTGGAGGTGGGCGAAAGAGGTATAGGCTTTCAAAGGAAAGGTGTGAAGGGTGAACGGAAACGAAACGGAGTTACTTGTCGACTTTCTTAGGGTCGTCTTCTCCGTTAGTAGCGTCTTTGAATTCTTTGATGCCCTTGCCCAAACCTTTCATCAATTCGGGTAGCTTGCGGCCTCCAAAGAGCAGCAATACAATAGCAACAATCAGAATAACTTGCCAGGGACCAATCGACCCCAATAGTAATAGCGATAAAAGCGTCATAATTTGAGCTTTGAATGTAGTGCAAAATTAGGGTTTTTCCCTTGGATTGCCGCGCAGACTGGTCGGGATTCGGAAATGCATCAATAGAGACGTCAACCCTCCGCTCAAAACCGTATCTTCTCCCTTCAATCCAAAAACCACGATCTGATGTCAAAATATGAAGAAATGCTGGCCACTTTCAAAGAAGAGATGGAGGGCATGGGCCTGGCCTACCAAGAAGAAATGTACCATGGAATAGTTGACCACCTTGGTCCGTCGATCTACGATCGGGATGCGGCATTGGTTGCCTGCTCTGACGATAGTGAGCTCCAACACATCAAAGAGCATTTTATCAAAGGTAAATTGGGTGTGGACGACGACGAATTGGCCGATAAAGTGATTCAGGAAGTGTGCCACGCCCTGGGCGAAAGCAACCGCAACAAGCACCGGCCCACTTTTTACTACCTCGTAGCATCCATCCTTCAGAAGGGAGAGGTGTTTTTCACACCCGATCATTTATCGGATGATCCCTCTTGAACTTTGAGTAGAAAGATGCGTGTGGCGTAGCATCAAATTCACGCAACGTCTTTCAATCACTGTATTGAAGCTTAGCGTTACGTGTGACTTAGGAAAAGAAGAAAGTAGGTAGTGTATGCAGGGATTGATGGATAACCGATCGTAGTTCCATCCCCCTTGGCTTCTCGACTCCGCTCGAAGACCGGGGGCCCGGACATTGAGCGGAGCCGAAATGGTAGGGAATTCACATCCCCAAATTCTAAAAGGATCAACTTGGTAGTACTGACTTAGGAAAGTCAGAAAATGCATGTGATATTTGATGGATAACCGATCGTAGTTCCATCCCCCTTGGCTTCTCGACTCATCCGGTAGGCTGACACGGTTCGCTCGAAGACCGGGGGCATGGACATTGAAAAGGGCACCGAATCCACTCAAGCGCACTCGATGTGACGGGGGCCTTTTGATAAATTCCTCATTGGGGAACCATATTGCCTTTGGTGGAGCAAACCAGTAGGTCATAAAACAGCCCAACACCTGTCCGGTGGAGTCACACCTCATTCTCATGTTTACCCAAAAAGCATTAAAATTGAGTATGCCTCGGATTGGGATGCTTTGGGTATTGGTGTTGGGGAGCTTTTGTGGCTGGGCTTCTTCCCACGATACAGTAGATTTTAATCGTGGAAAGCAGTGGTTTAACCAGCACCAGGATAGTCTTGCCGAAGCGGTGTTTGTTCGCCTGGTGCAGGAATCCGACAATTTATCGACCGACCAGCTGGGCGAGGCCCATTACTACCTCATGCAAATGGCTTGGGACCAAGACCGTTTTGCGGAGGCTTTGGCGCAAGGCGATTCCGCCTTAGTCCGGTTTCAGAATACCGATAATGCCTATTGGCAAGGGCGTACGCGCTACACCTTGTGCATGAAATACTTGATTTTGGGGAGCTACGAAACGGCTCTTGAACAAATTCAAGGCGCTTACGATCAATTCGAACGGGCCCGCGATACCGCCCAAATGATCTGGTCGCTGGGTCGCAAGGGAATTGTATTTCATGATATCGGAAAATACGGCAAGGGACTGGCTACTTGTGCCGAAGCGGAGGCTTTGGAAGATCGTTACACTCAAAAATCGGTGGACCGCCGGGTGATGATTTGGGGCATCACGGCCATCAATCACGACGATGGCGGCCATCCGGAAAAAGCAGTGGAACTCTACCGACAGATTTTGGCTTTGGAAAACGAGCTAAGCGCTCGAACCGAAATTGTGCGCACCTACAACAACCTGGGCAATTCTTTGCGAAAGTTGGGCCGGTTTGAAGAGGCGATGAGTTACCTGCAGTTGCACCTCGAAGCCTCCGAAAAGCAAGGTTTCCGCTATGGAGTGGCTACCGCCAAAACCAACCTGGGTGCGATTGCTGCCGAACAAGGCCGTTTAGAAGAAGCTCAAGATCTGTTGGATGAAGCAGAAGCAATTTCGTACGCCATTCGCGATACGGAGAAAATTTTGGATGTTTTGGAACAACAACGGTTGTTGCAGGAAAAACGCGGTGCAGATGGCCGGGCCCTGGCCTACCTAAAGCGCTACAATGCGGTGAAAGATTCGGTCTACAGTTTGGACAACCGGCGGCAGGTTCAACTTTTGGAAACCCGCTACAAAGCGGAGAAAAAGGAACAAGAAATTGCGCTGAAAGATGCCCGGCTGGACCGCCAGCAGGCGCAACTGAAAACCACCCGGGTGCTGCTTTGGGCCTCGGGCTTGGGTTTGGTCTTGGTGGCCATCATCGCTTTGTTGACCCGCAACCGCATTCAGCGGAAACAAGAACTGGCCCTGCAGCAGCAACGTACCCGGGCCAAAGAGGCAGAGGTGCAGGCCGCCCTGGATTCGCAGGAGCAGGAACGGGCCCGCTATGCCCGCGATTTGCACGACGGCTTTGGGCAACTGATTTCCATCTTGAAGCTCAACCTGAGCAGTTTGAACCGTGAAAACCACGCGGAACTTGGGGAATCCGAGCGGGTCTTGGCGGAGATGTCGGTAGAATTGAAGCGCATCTGTTTTGATATGAAGCCACAAACCTTGGTCGACCATGGCTTGCAAGCGGCCCTTTTGGAATTTGCTACCCGGGTAAATGCTACCGGAAAATTGCAGGTGCAGACGGACTTTTTTGGCCTCGAACACCGCTTATCGATGGAGCAGGAAGTGGCCCTTTTTCGCATCGTACAAGAGTGGATCAACAACATTTTGAAGTATTCAGAAGCGCAAGAGGTGACCTTACAAGTGACCCGCGATGAAGGAGAATTGACCCTCCTGGTGGAAGACAATGGGCAGGGGTTTGATCCACAGTTGTTAGAAAGCGGCACCGGCAACGGGTGGCGCAACATTCGTTCCCGCGTAGACGGGATCGGAGGCGATTTGGAACTTTCGACCCGGCCGGACATTCCGGGCACCAGCTTGATTGTGGACGTGCCTTTATCGGTTTCCTGAGCCAACGGGAGGCCCAAAAACTGTAGATTAGTAGTACGATCTACGATTGCAATGAAAGTTTTTCTGGTTGACGATCATGCCATTTTACTCAACGGCCTGGTGCGGATTCTTGAGGCAGAACCGGGCATCGAGGTGTTGGGTACTGCCGGTTCGGTAAAAGAACTGTTGGAACGCCTGGAAGGCTTGCAACCGGAGGTCCTGATTTCCGATTATTCTTTACCGGACGGAACCGGACTTGGCATTGTGCGAAAAACCAAGGAGTCGCACCCCGGTATGAAGGTGATTGTGCTGAGCATGCACGAAGAAGTACACCTGGTGAAAGAGGTGTTGAAAGAGGGCGTTTCAGGTTACATCCTGAAAAAAGATTCCCACAACGAATTGATCCGCGCGGTGTGGGCCGCTGTAGAAGGAAAAACCTATCTGAGTCCGGATATCAGCCAAATGCTCGTTCAACAGCTTTCAGCTCCTGAGCCCAAGGTGTTGCTCACGCCCCGCGAACGGGAGGTGCTGCGCCTTTTAATAGAAGAACAAACCAACAAGCAAATCGGAGAGCGGTTGTGCATCAGCGAACGCACGGTAGAAACCCACCGGAAAAACATTTTTCGGAAAACCGGAACGCACAACATGATTGCCTTGGTAAAATACGCCTACGCCAACCAACTCCTTTAAAGCTTCCCTCCACTTTGCGATTCTATCTTATCCGTAATTCACGGTAGATGAATTTACCGTAAGCCCGGTATGGTGCTGCGAAGGCCTGTTTTCAACATTTGTTGTTGTACAAAAACAGGCAAATTATGAAAAACGTTATGCTGCTTTTCAGCTTGCTGATCGTGCCCATCTGGGTGCTCGGGCAAGTGAAAGACATGGAAAAGGGCCGTTCTTACGAATCGGGCAAATCCATAACCGACCTCGACCTCAAAAAGGATTTCGACACGCAGATTAAAATTCTGAAAAAGAACAAAAAGCTCATTGTGCTGCGCGGTGCATTGCACTTTAAAACCATTGATGTGGGGGCGGCCCGCATCGGAAAGGGCCAGGGAGCGACCAATTCGGTAAGCTATGCCATTTTGGAAGGCGTATCCGAAACCACGAAAAAAGAGATCACACAAGCCTATCACGACATGCTGGTGCGGAAGCTCACTGCACTCGGGTATTCTTTTGTGGACCAAAATCAGCTGGAAACTTCCAACAAATACGAGTTTCTAAGCGAGAAGGCTTACGACAACGACATGGGCAACAAAACGATCGGTCGTTACCAGGTGGCGACTGCAGGCAATTATCCGGTGTTTAAGCCCGCGATGGGCAACATGAGCGTGTATCAGGCCAGCCTCAAAATGAGCAAGCAGCTGGATGTTCCGCTACTGAGTTTCGATGCCATCATCGATTTTGCCCGCTTTGACATTGATGCCAAGCGCTGGAAAACGCCCGGCTATGGTCCGGGTTACGATTTTCAAACCACCCGTTCCGATGTCAATATTTTGCCTCAAATCGGGATCCAAAGCTACAATGGCATGCAAATGAACCCCATTAGTTCGGGCCTTTCTCTTACGGACGAAAACGGGCGCTACGACTTCGTACACTTGAAAAAGAACATGTATGTGGTAGAAAATTATGCCACCGACATTGATACCTACCAGGGAAAAATGCCGGAGAGCATGAAGCGGATTGTGACCATCAACCAGCAAACGACGGGCACTTTCGTGGTGAAGGCAGACGAAGAAAAGTACAAGCGCCTGGTGTTGGAAGCGCTGGACGCTTTTTCCGATTACCTCATTGCTTCCATCGAAGCCAAGATATAAGCCTCCTTCACTTTTTCGTTCCTGGCTCCTGAAGCGTATTGGTAGGGTAGCGAGGAGCATCACCGAATTCTTTTTGATCATGCATCGACTCCAATATTTTCCTCTGGTTAGTGCCCTTGTTGGCCTCCTCCTATTTGCTGCTTGCAGCAAAGACGACGATTCCGACCCCGAGCCAGCAACCCCTGTCAACCCGTCTTTGCCTGCGGCCATTGCCGGGAGCACGGCCAACCTCGAATTTACAACGGCCAATCCGGGGGCACCCTACAGCCTGGGCGATCAGGTGCTGTTTACCTTTTCTACCTCTGGCGCAATGGCCATCGATATTGACCCCAGCGCCAACAATGGCAACGAAGTTAGCGTAGCCACCCTCACCTTGGTGGGCTCCGAATACCAGTGGGAAGATACGGGTAACGGCTACCGCTACACCCTGTCGCTCAATCCCGACGAGAGCATCAACGAGGTAAACGTCAGTGACCTTAGCAATGCCTTTTTAGGCCAATTTACCCCCGTTGGTGCCGGGGCGGCCAACCTCACGCTGGTGAAAAACCTGGCTGGCACTTATACCGTCACTGCCGTGAATGTGGGTGCCCACACCCGCATGACGGTCACCATTGATGCCGATGGCAACATCGATTTCGATACCGGTTTGCAGTTGGTTACAGAAGATTACGAACTCATTTCGGACCGTTTGGATGTATTGAATGCCATTTTCATCGACATGGCGCCTTATCCCTCGGAGCCTTACCCGCGCATCGAATTGTATGTAGACCCCGGTACCCAGGCACTCCATGAAGTGCATTATGCCCCGCAATACCCCAACGGTGGAGGCGGTGGCGTGGAGATTATGGTAAACTGAGCCTGTTTGTTTACCGCCCGAGGTGCGGGAGTGCGGCCGGCTTGCACTCCCGATTTGGGTTGATTGTTGAACTGAAAACCCCGGACCGCTGAAAGGCTTCCGGGGTTGTTTTTGATGGGTTAAATGGAGGGGTCGGTCCTCAAAAGCTTCCTTTTTTGCAATTTCTTATCAAGCGCAGGTAACCAATTCATCAGGTTGCATTATATCCACAACTCCAAGTTGACGGAGGAACTCACTACTTCCGAATTTAACCCCTACTGAAATGCAACGATTGTATGTTGGCGCCACACTTGGCCTTCTATTCTGCTTACTGAACTTCACCGCTTGTCAGAAAGACGAGGGAGTTGATTTTGTGGATGAACCCGAACCGATAACCCTCAACAACCCGGACCTCCCGGCCAACCTTTCGGGAACAGAGGTGACCCTTAAATTTACCAACAACCTGGGTAGGGCACCCTTTAAATTTGGACAAGAAGCGCTGTTTACGTTTTCCGAATTCGGCGAAATGTTCATTGATAGCGACCCGAACCGTTTTGACGGCAACGAAATCGAAATGAGCACCCTGGTGTTGGTCGGCTCCGACTACCAATGGGAAGATACGCCGAGCCGACATCGGTATACCTTGGTGCTCCATGCAGATGAGCGCATCAAAGCGGTAAACGTGAGTGATTTGAACGACAACCTTTTGGGACAATTCACACCCCTTGATCCGTCGGATAATCACCTTGATTTGGTCAAGTACCTCGCAGGAACGTATTCGGTAGACTACGTGGATAGGGGCATTCACACCCGCCGAACGATCACCATCGAACCCAACGGAAACATCGATTTCGATGATGGAGTGTATTTTACTGCCAGCGATTATCAGCGCATTAGAAACAACTTGAATACCCTGAACCGTTTCACCATTCATGTCTCTCCTTACCCATCGTATCCCAGTCCAATGCTCGAATTAATACTCGACAAAACGACCTGGAAACTATCACGGGTGTTGTACCTACCAAAGATACCAGGCTGGGAAGACGCGGTTACCCTTTGGGTTGACTGATGTAGCATGCTTCAGTAAGTGTCTATCCCCTTGGCCCATCGGCTCAGCCAGTAGGCTGCCACGGTCCGCTCGAAGACCGGAGGGCACGGACATTGAAAAAAATAACCCCCTTGGCCCATCGGCTCCGCTCAGGGACCGGGGGCATTGACATTGAAAAGGTCACCAAATCCACTCAAGCCAGGACATTGAGCGGAGCCGAAATGGGAGGGATTAACACCCCCAAACTCTTAAAGGATCAACTTGGTAATAGTGACTTAAGAAAGTCAGAAAGT
>ERZ1740068.383-NODE-383-length-23093-cov-5.562375_pt1 | contig 23093 bp, 22 predicted proteins | sample MGYA00581735_ERZ1740068 | MGnify/ENA primary metagenome ERZ1740068 (study PRJEB43018, sample SAMN04849740) | marine metagenome | isolation source: floating plastic debris | place: Pacific Ocean | collected 2008-08-30 | study: EMG produced TPA metagenomics assembly...
AAGAATGTCTCCTAATCAGACGGCCTAAAACATCAACAAGAAACGTTTCAAACGTTTCGAAACGTTCCCGAAATGCCAATTCAATCAAAAAGGAAACTGCCATGGATGTACGAAGAGAAGGATATGAAATGCGGAAGAGAAGAGCCCAGAGGAGAAAGCCCCAAGCACAAAAGCAGAAAGCTGCCCACATAGCTCAACCCAAGGTTGTCCCGACAGAGCCAAAGCCCACATTTGCCAAATCGGTATCAGAAGCCGAAAACGACGAACTGAAAGCCTTCCTCAAGCACCCTCTCACTAAAGCAGCCCTAATCGTAGGTGGCTTATGGGTAACTCTTTACATGTCTTCCTATATGCTCAATGCAGCAGCGAAAGCGGCCAACTCTTTCCACAATTTCAAACAGGCCGCCCTCCGAAACAGAGTAGGCAAATGAAGCCGTTATAACGTTTCGAAACGTTACAACGGCTATTTCAAGCATCCAGCAAAGTCAAACAAATCAGATTAGAAAGAGAGGAATAGCTATGTATACAATGGAGTGTGAGTTCTGCCAAAAGCAATTCAACAGTAGTCGAAGTAATGCAAGGTTTTGTTCATCTACTTGCCGAGTAAGGAATCACAAGGCTAAAAAAGAGGAAATGAAACCATCACCTACTTACCAACCCAAATTCGCTGCCCCCCTTGACGGCGAAACTCAACGCGCAAGACTGCATCAAGAAATCAAACGTTTGAGGTATAAATCCCAGATCTTACTCAAGAATTGGAAAGCGGTCTCCGCGGAGAAAAAATTAACCAAATACCAAATAAATCAAATTCAGGAAGCAATCAAATTTGCTGAGTTTGAAGTTTCCAAGTTAGAAGCCCAGCAAGATCGTTTGGCACAAAGAGAATCTTCGATTCGAAAAGAAATTGCAATCCTCGAGCCCAAACACCCATCCGACTCTCTTACTACTGAAGCGATTCGCAATTCCATCCACGTACAAGGCTTAATAGAAGAATTGCCCCAAATTGCCAGGGCAGTAGAAAGCAAATACCATAGCATCGACAAGTACAAAAGAAGGTTGGTCATTTTAGAGCTCGATCTAAAAGAGGAATCGAATTGGTTGCAAAATTTGAACGATGACTTTAAAGAGTTGGACACACACTATCGCCAGGCCATTGAAAAAATTGAACGACTAAAACAACAGCTTCACCGACCTGTTCGCACCTACACCCACCCAATGCAATCAACACCTACCTCCCCTACTCGCATCAATAAGAACAAGTCATCCAATCTTGATGAAATTGGCGCAGGAGATCTTCAAGAAATGATCTTCGAAACCTTCACCCTTTCCGGTGAACTCGGAGCCTTCTTAGGCCACTTGGATCGCAACAAAACCTGTTTCGCCTTAACAGGTGATTCCGGTGCCGGAAAGTCCCACTTCTCTTTCGAAATCGCCAACTTATTTATCACCGATCAAGGTTTCCGGGTCAAGTACTTTTCCCTCGAAGAAGGTGTCGGCAGATTAACCCAAGAGAAAGTAGCGAAATACAGTTTCGGCAACGAACTGAGCCTTGCGGCCAAAGGCACCATCGAAGACGTTAGAGCCGCAGCTAAAGAATACCCCATGGTCATCGTGGACAGTTTCAACTCACTTGGAGCAAAGGCCGAAGAGTTTGAACGGCTCCGAATGGATTTCCCGCAGACTATCTTCCTACTTATTTTTCAGAAAACTACTGCTGGAACGATTCGAGGTGGCTCGGCTATCAAGTACAATAGTTCTGCTACTATTGATGTGGTTAGGCGAGATGGGGAACGTGTGGCTATTATGGAGAAGGGGCGTTATGGGACTATTGGTTGGGAGTATTCAATTTCGGAGAGGAGGATAATAAACTCAGTTTAAAGCATAAGGTGCAGTATTTTAACACAAGGATTTTTTCAATCGCTATACAAAACAAATCGCCCCCCTTGTCGTCACCAACAAATATCAATGCTCCTCGAAAAATTTGCCCTTCCGCTTCCTAATATTCCTATCAAGTCAAACCGAGGATAGCCCATTAATAAGGCTGATAACTAAACTTAAAGTCAACTACGTCAACGATAAACATGACAAACCAGGGCAAAAAACCCTAACAAATTAGGATTCCAGCATTGCCACTTCCTATTGACCTTTGTGTCAGTACAAATCAAAACAATTACAATGAGCGTATCTACTCTTTACAAAAACGGCAAGGAAGATTACTATCTTCATGTAAATGAAAATCTGCCAGGTCTTTATCAAGTCGAATCCTATAGCATTGGAACAACTCCAAATGCAGCAGGGAACTACCCCGTAACTGTAAGTTTTAACGTAATCATCTCACAGGGGCCTAACTCAGAAATAAGAACCAATTCAACAAAGGTGGTCGATTTAAACGAGTTACCATTTGACTTGAAAAAACCCATTACCATTGATGTGATCTTAGAAGATCTATCTGGAAGGGTAACTATAACAGGTGGAGGACAACTTTCTCAAAATGATGCAATCAATGTCTCAAGACCGGGTGGCTTCTAAAAAAGTTCATCTTAAAGCCAAAAGAAAAACCCCAACCAATAAGAATCAGCCACTTGTAAGGTTTTATCCTTGGGGCACCTCTTTAATCATTTTTTTCCTGCTGGTGCCTTACAATGGCCACTGCCAAAAGGATCAAAAGGACAGCCTGCGTTTTGCCCTAAGCAAAACACAGGCTGATTCTGTTCGTGCAATTATTTACAATGAACTTGCGTGGCTTGAATTGTCTAACAACCTTGATTCAAGCACTTATTGGGCCCATCTGGCCCTTTCAATCTCAAAACCTAATGATCTTCTCAATGAGTTAGCACTTGCTGAAAATGTACTAGGCAATGTTGCCCTAATTCAAGGTAAATCAGACAGTGCTATCGAACATTTTAACCGCGGCCTTAACGCAAGAAAAGTACTTGGGAATCCTCAAAAAATCGGATGGAGCTACAATAACATAGGAAATTATTATCGCCAGGTTGGAAACTATCCACTCGCTCTCGTAAATTTTCTTGAGGCAGAAAAAAGCCTCCTCGCAGCTTCCGATGAAAAAGAATTGATTGGTGTTTATAACAACCTTGGCATTACTTATCGTGAGCTCGGCCAATACCCTAAAGCCTTAGAAGCCCTCAACACCTGTCTTGCACTTGCCCACAAACAGAATCTTCCTCTCAAAATTGGTGAAGCCTATCTTTCAATAGGTGTTTATTTCGAAACTACTGGTCAATTCATCGCTGCTATGCAGCACTATCAAAAAGCTGCGCAACTATTCCAAACAATCAATAGAAAGCAATATCTGGCTAGAACATTGCACAATATTGGAAGCTTGTATTTTCAAATTGGACAATCAGATAGCGCACTCCACGCTTTATTTGAGTCTGTTTCCATTAAAGAATCTGAAGGATATTTTGCCGATCTCCCCTCTACCTATAACAATATTGGTGTTGTATTAATGGAGTCCGGAAACTTAACACGCGCCAAGACATACTTCCGTCAAGCATTAAATGAACACAAACGGTATAAAAACCAAGAAGCAGTTGCTGATGGTTTTCTAAATCTCCACGAAGTTTATCTACTTGAAGAACAATCAGACTCTGCCCTACTTTACGCCAAAAAGGCCCTTAACATTGCAACTAACCAACATCTTGCCCTCCTACAGTTAGAAGCTTTTGAGCGTATTTCCAACCTAATGGATCAAAAAGGATTGTTTGATTCAGCCTTTTTCTACCTAAAGGCGTATGCAACACTTGCAGACACTTTAAAAGACCAATTTACAGGCTCTGTAGCCCTTCAGTTTGCCCTTGAACAAAAAGAAAACGAACGCAAAATCCAGGAAACCGAATTACTTCAACAAAAGGAACTCAATGCCAAGCAAAAAAACATTATTTATTTAATAGCAATTGTACTACTGCTGCTTCTATTAGCCGGAATTCAAACATTAAGAGTTCTTCTTCAACGAAAGCGCAGACTTCGAATTGAGAAGGAGCAAAAGGAACTAGAAGTGCATTCGCTTAACGCGGTTTTGAATGTTCAACAGGAAGAGCGTGAACGAATTGCCGGAGATCTTCACAATACAATGGGGGCTACTCTTTCAGCACTCAAAGGACAATTCCGAAAATCAAATCCTTCGGACCAGGAAGTGTTTCAAAAAGCCTGTAGTACCATAGATTATCTGATCGAGCATATTCGCGAGGTTTCACACAACTTGAATTCAGGGCTCCTAAAAAAGCAAGGCCTTTTCAGAGCTTTAGAAGAATTAATAGATGGCGTAGAGCGATCAACCGATTTAGAAATAGAATTTAATGCTCCTGAATCTTTTGAAGACGTTAATATCGATCTTCAAGACATTGCATACAAAATTGTAAAAGAGCTCATCAACAACGTGATTAAACACGCTCATGCGTCTTGGCTATCTGTAAATCTTTTGAGGAATAATGGCAACCTAAATATCATTGTAGAGGACAATGGAGTTGAATTCAAAGCGGATCAAATTCAAGAAGGCCTTGGATTTAAAAGTATCCGTTCAAGGTTGTCGACCATAAACGGAGAGTTGCAAATTGACTCGGGCAATGGTGGGGGCACGAGCATAATAATCGATATTCCCACAACCTGACAGAATATGAAAAAAAGAATCCTAATTGCCGATGACCATAAGATGATGGTGGATGGGCTAAAATCAATTTTGGAGGGAAACGATCGCTATGAAGTAACTGCGACTTGCAGTAGTGGCGCAGAGACGCTTGAGCGACTGAAGGTGGAACCAATTGATATTGCAGTACTCGACATCGAAATGGGCAACCCAACAGGTATTGAAATCACGGAGTGGCTTTCAGAAAACAAACCAGAAACAAAGGTTTTGATTTTATCCATGCACAAAACCGAATCCTATATTGCGGATGTTCTTGCCTTAGGAGCTTCCGGCTATATTCTCAAACACCTGGGCGAGGACGAATTGATTGACGCCTTGGATACCGTTGTAAACGGCGACAGATTTTTTAGCCAGGAAATCAGAGACATGATGTTTCAGGTGTTCTCAAGACAAGCAAGACGGGAGAAACAAGGTGGTAAATTAAATATCACAAAACGGGAGCGCGACATAATAGGGGAATTAGTAAAGGGAAAAACCAGCCAGCAAGTCGCCGATACCTTGTACATTCAAAAAAGCACAGTAGAATCTCATAAAAAGAACCTCTATTCTAAAACCAAGACAAAAACGCTTAGCGCATTGATGGTGTGGGCCTCAAAGAATGAGGATTTATGGAAGATTTGACGAAAACTAAAAAGTAAGCACCCTATTACCACTCACCCTAACTTACTTAATCCCTCTCCTAATTATTTAGGATAAAAAACCATAATTCTACCCTACTGATATTCCTCTTCGGCCATTATAGTTTTGTCTAAAATTAATTATTTAGACATGGCCACATTTTTACAAAAATTCCAAAACAACCCGAGGAAGAAGATCGATAGACTTGTTTTCACCATCTTACCAGAAGATCGAGAGGAACTCTTCAAGAGCAAAATTCAACCAACAATAGAGGCTATTGAGTACCGTAATTCACCAATGGATTGCCACTCATACCTGGACAACCGTGGTCCTGGAAATTTGTTGGATTTCATCATAGAAAAAATCCAACAAGCCAACATTGTTGTAGCAGACATTACCGGGTTCAACGCCAGTGTGATGTTCGAATTGGGGCTCGTAATGTCTCGAAAGGAAAACGTCATTATAATTTGTGAAAACGCCACTGGAGCAAAGAACGAACTTCCTTTCAACATCAAGCACGAAAAAGTGCACTTCTACGACTTAGAAAATCCATCAGGCCCTGAAACAACAATTGAGGAAATCCTGAAAGAACAAGTCCAATTCCATTTAACAGAATCATTATCAGGGCCTCGGTTCAATAGTCAGGAAGCGCAAAAACTCATGAAAGATGCCATCGATTTGAGGAAATCAGGCAAAGGTGAATTAGCGCTTTATGCTTTCAAAGACATGGTAAAACTGGAAAAGGGCAACTGGTACATTTACTACGAATGGGGTATCACTTTACGAATCATTAAGGACTACAAAGAAGCAGAGAAGCAACTCAACCTTGCACTTCAACAACCAAGTACCTCAAACAAAGACAAAGCACAGGTTTATATCGAATTAGCACGGGTTAACCAAGAGGGCAATAATTTGGAGGAAGCCGGTGCTTGTTTTGACAAAGCCGAAACCCTGGACTCCAACAACGCTGATCTGTATGAGGCTTGGGCTGACTATCACGATTCTCTCGGGGAATATGGCAAGGCCATGGAAAAAATCAAACATGCTTACACAATCAAGCAAACCCGGCTTTTGAAGATCAAATTGGCTTACTATGTCGAGAAGTTTTCGGAGGAAAACTTCAAAATGACATTTGCCCAATTCTTACGGCTACAAGATTCTCAACAAACGAATTTTAATAATCGTAGAAATCGGCATGAGCAGGGGCCAATCCGGCCAAATGGGAATTGGGAAAATTGGGCAAAATCTCACATGCCAGAAAGAAACAAACCCTTCCTGACTGAAGGGAAAATCATTAGAAATCAACCAAATGGAGTTCTTGTTGCCTTGGATGAGCACGTTACCGGACTCATTCCCGCTAAAAAATTACCTGGAAACTTCGGCCATATGGATCGATTTGCTCCTGGTAAACAAGTGAAAGTCGCCATCTACTGGATTGACAAAAACAAACGCCACGTTTTTCTTAGCCTTCAACCAGAATAACCTCAAAAAATCCATTCCATGAAAACCACCATTCCTGAAATCCACCTGTATGGAACTAAGACCCTCGAAACTCTGTTCGATTGCTTGAGCTTGTTTAATGCCGGACATCCAAAAATTCTGCTGAAGGCCTATGGTGCCAACATCAACAAAGGCACGGAGATTGCCCAAATCATGAAAGAGGAATTTGGGTTTCGAATCTTGCAATCGAGCCTGAGTTCTTTTCGGTTTGAAGGGGTTCCGATCCCCGTGATTGAAATCCCATTGTCTATTCCATCAAAAACGCAACTCGACCACCCCAACGAAGAGCCAAGATCCCAGATCGATCCGGATTATGGTAAATCGGGTTTTGTAAGTTATGCTAGCTATCAATTACTATTCTCCTGGTTAATCCAACAGCACGGGAACCTCGAAATCAGGGTTCCTTCCCGGAGTAGAAGTGGTGAGCGGAATTTTGAAAAAATAGTCACCGTACAGCCCAAAAGCCACTCTTGGAATTGCCAGATCGCATCCACCAGTGATTTTAAACGTCATTCAGAATCGCTAACCAAAGCCTTTCAAAGGGCAGGACTGGTTTGGCCCACGAACTGGATGGACATTGCCAAACGCCTTTCTCAACATGATGATGTGATCATTGGCCTTGACACCAACACCTTTTACAATTGCGCCATCACACAGCACATCTTACCTGCCATCTCAATCGTTGAGCAAAAACCCTATACGCACACTCCCAACTGGTTGCTTTTTGTAGTTCCAAGCACGGTAATGTATGAATTGGAAGAAGCCGCAAACAAGCGCAACGATAAGGGTTTTCTTTTGCGCAATGGCCGAGCAGCGTTCCGAGGATTACAGGAAATTCTTGAGCTGAGTGAGAACATCGACATCCCAGGAGTATCTCTCCTGATCTCGGGCGAAACCGATCCGATTCTAGATGCCCGAGCAGACATTTCAGGCATACGAAAAGACCTGATTAGAATGTACAACAACATGAATCATGGCCGGACGAATAGTTTCATGGAACGCAAAAGTGCTTCTGGCGACATGGCCATTCGCAACCAGTTCAAAAACTTTCTCCGTCAAATCGATTTCCACAAAGGCACCTATTTTCTAACCTCTGATAAATCAAACGCAGCTCTGGCAATGGCAGAAGGCCTTCGCCCTATTTATATTACCCCTCCAACCCGTCTCGGCCAGTTGGTTGAACCCATTCAATTAAGAGACGATGAAGGAAAATCAATACTGGACATGCAAGTACCAATTGGCAATGTGCTCTATGAGATGGCCGTAACATTTGGCGAAATAATGCTAAAATGCGGACCGATAGAGGTTTCTATCTCCTGCGATGGTAGGGGCGCGGCCATGGACCATTGGCTCCACAAACGACTCCTGATCGACCGCAATTCGATGGAATTTTTGCTCAAAAATTATAAGGGTCGTTTCAATATTAAAAAGGCTGCCCAGCAATGGAAAAGATTTGTCAGCGACTTTGAAAACATAGATTGGTTAAGCGAAACCAAAGAGAATTTCTCTTAATCCATTGAAGTGCTATTCAAATGAAAAAGATTTTCCAGTGGGCCGCACAATTTGCGTTTCTCAGGCCTTACAACTCTCGCTTACTTACACCAGGTGCAAATCTTTGGTTAATTGGTGTCTTGATCATCATTTCGATCATGGCACTTTCCGAAGGCATAATTTGGAGCTTACTCTTTAACTTTTTGCTGGCAAGGGCCATTGATTCGCCTATACGGTGGATAATGTGCACAGGCATAGGAATTATCGTCTTCAGCGTCATTTGGTTACTAGATACCTCCTTTGCCACCCTTGACACCACTGAACAGTCGGGGCAAAAATCCAAATCCTTCCTCGGATTAAGCCAAGACCGCATCAAACGTTTATGGCTTCCCCTACTTTTTCGAATTGCCATAGTAGTAGGCTCACTGGTTATCACCATGCCTGCCATGACCAAGCTCACGGTTGCCCCTGACATTGAAGCCTACTTGAAGAAAGAGAACATTGCCATTCAAAAAGAAGCCCGTGACAAGATCGAAAAAGGGTACGACCAAAAACTGTTTTTACTTGACTCACTTATTCTCAACAAAAACAATGAGGTCACCCGAGAAATAGCAGGAAAGGGCATTACAAGCTCCAAAGGACGAGGCTCCACTGCGAAGGCCCTTGAAAAGGAATTGGAGGACCTTAAGCAGGAAAAAGAGAATACGAAATTGGAACAACAACAAGTACTTTCTGATTTTGATAAAATGAGCCCCGAGGAATTGGAGCGGATCTACGGTGTGCAATATGTAATCCAATCTGCTGGTGAAATCAACCGTGTGGCCAACTTACTTTCCGACAAAAAAAGCTACCAGGATATGGAACGCATCAGCATGGCTTTCCTGGCCCTCCTTTTCCTAGCGCTCGTTCTATTCAAAGTATTTGCTCCACGCAGTGTTAAAATCTACTTCAACGAACAGCTACAAGATTTTTATTCCGCCTATCTATCCAAACAAATCCAACCCCATCTCACCCAAGGTTTGGGAAATAACCAAGGCCTTAGTCATGGAGAGCTCACGGCATACCAGGTGGAAGAATTTTGGAAGGACACCTATCAAAAAAGACTACGGGAACACCAAAAGGAAACTCAACCAAACGACAAACTGAAAAGCTCGGTGGCAGAATTGAGTTCCAATGCCACCACTTGGCAACATGAACTTGATGAACATTTACACAATAAAAACGAGGCCAAAGACAAGCATGATAAACTGGTAACTGACCTTCTTGAAAACAAGGAAAAAACTGAACGGGCCGAAGAGCAAGTTGAACAGTACGAGTCAAAGCTGGATGCGCTTAACCAAAGCCGAAGATCAGGAGCATTGACTACACAAGATTTGGTAATAGCCAATCGCGAGCAGCAAGAAATAGAAAGAGAGATTAAAGTATTACAAGAAGAATTACTCCGATTAAGGTTGGAGCGAAACCAATTGGAGGCAAAAAAAGAACGTATGGAATTTTTGATCAAACAGATCAATGAAGCGTTAACAATTCTTCAGGACAATTTCAAGAACCTCAACGAAGCTAAAGGCCGGTTTCGCGATGCTATTATTGGCAATGTAGAAGATTTACTTGACGATTAAACGACAAAACTAATACTCAATCAACAGCATTTTCTTAACCAATATAATAAGGCCACATACATCAGTCAAAAATTCCAGTATCATGCCTGCATCGAAACCAGACTTTTTCTATTATGAACGAGCCATCGCCCCGCATCAATGCACCTACTTCTTAGAGAATGGTAAATGCCAATTGAAGCAACAAGCCAAGCTTCGGAAAATACCTGACTTTTTAAATAGCGTAGATGACGGAAAATGTATTTTTCTATCCCCTGCCAAAAAACTGTCCAGATCCTGCCCAGAATTTGTTCAAACCCCAATTTTAGCCGGATCGGAAAAAGTGAAGAAACAACTTCCCAAAGACCGATCTGATCATGACCGATACGTACTCAAAGGAAAATACATACCGATCAACCACCCGCTCCAAAAAGACATCGACGATCCGATCAAAAACACATATTACCATTGTGCCGAACAAGGATTGATTCACGAAAGTTTTTGCGAGATATGCCCAACCCACCTGAGCGATGCATTTACCGCACGCAGGCCAAAGCAAGATCGAACACCCGACAGTTGCAGAAGAAATGTATTTGGGTGCGGAAAAATTCATAATGGCCAGACACTTTGGTTAGAACAATACCAATTTGACCTTGAAGTCTTTCAACACAACCGTCAGCACTCGCAATACGATTGGAACTTTGTAAAGATGCCAGCCGAGCCTACAAATTGGCTTCATCGCTATAGCAAACCCCATGAATACAAACAGGAAGATAAGGGCGTATGCCGCCGTTGTGGTCCCGAAAAATCTGGAAAGGTTCATCTGTGTTGTTATGATGGATGCGGCACCAGAAACTTATGCGAAAAATGCATAAACGATCCGAACTGGATTCGGCAAAATAATGGTTCGGTTGAGGTGAGCTTTACCTGCCCGGATTGCGGCACCTCTTCTGCTCCCTTCAACTTTGGCACTCATGGCACCAATGCCTCTATTCATGCCAATGGAAAGGCATCCAGAGAATTTTTAATGCTTGCCACCAAGCCTTCTCCTTTTGTCCCTGTGGATTTTGCCAATCTGATGGACACCATCGCATCCGGATCCTCTTATGAGGATCGCCTAAGAATGTCCAATTTTTCGGATCAATCAGAAATTTCGGCCATATTGAACAACGACAGCATTTCCATGTCGCGCTATTTTCTGGAACAGCCACCTTTATTGGAACCCAAAGCCACCGTAATCAAGGAGGGGCTATCCCGTGGACTTTACCTTTATTCATTGGGTGAAAAACGGGCCTACATTTTTGTTCCCGACCTAGGTGATTGGCCACCTCTACAACTACTCGATGCCGCTAAGGGAGATTATTTCGATTGCACAATTAGCTATGGCATGGGGGACACTGCTATGGCTATCAGGCTTCAAACTCACCTGGAAAATCTCGGCCTGAGGGTATTCCTCATTAATGTAAAAGATAACCAAGGTGACCCACTATGGGGATTGCGCTTCAAAGAGGCTTTGTTTTACAGTAACCACTTTATTCCCTTGCTGAGCAAGGACTACATCCAGCGTCCTGGATCAGCAATGGAGTTGTATGAAGCCCTCAAAATTCATCTCGGACATTTTGATTCAGACTCCACATTTTTGCATTTCATCCTTCCTGTTCTACTGGAAAAAGAGGTCCTTCAAAGCATTAAAAACGCTACCTCAAAATGGCTCCGATCCGAAATTCCCTTCAGCAATGAAGAAAAAGAGGGAGAAGAACGGAAGCATCGTTTTCATCGAGACGCTTTCAATTGGGCCCTTGTTCCCTTTTTTCTTGACTTCGAATCGCTGGGTTTGTCGAAAGGAGTTGAGGCCATCGAGCTCTTTCTCCTTTACTCCGTCTATCCAGGCCTTAAGGGTGCAGGCCTTCAGCATCTTGCGAATTTATTTTTAGGTATTTGCAATCTTCCCGCAATAGGCACTGCCCTCGTCTTTTCATCTATCGATGATGACGATTTAGTCCACCTTGTTACCCTATCTCCTCAAAAGAAGCGCTTTCGCTATTTCAACACAGTCAGCATCAATAATTTCGACATCACTCCGTGCCCTCTTGAAGAAGCCCTCAATAAGTTCTGAGCATCACTCAAGAGATCATTCCTCCTTTACAAAGTACCCCTATTTATTAGGAGACAAAAACCGGCAATATAAGGATAGCTATTCCTTTTCAAACTCTGGAAATTTGGTTTGAAATTTTAAATCATTCATCAAAACCAGATTTCAGTTTTACATGGAGTTATTTACCGAGAATTATTTCCGCACTTATCGCAACCAAAATTTGCGTGGACTTTCCGGATTGAAAAATTCAGCCAAAAATGAAGGCCAAAGTTATAATCCTCAATTCGATGTATTCTTAAGTCATAGCACTTTGGATAAAGAAGTAATTGAAGGCATTTGGCAGTTCCTAAGCGACCGTGGGCTCAAGGTTTACGTTTATTGGATTGTCGATCCGAAACTTGCTCACGGAGTTGTAGACAAGTCAAATGCCGAACTCCTTCGTCTAAGAATGGATCAAAGCAAATCGCTGATCTACGCTTCTTCTCCCAACGCCGAAGGATCAAGCTGGATGTCCTGGGAAGTTGGCTATATGGATGGAAGGACTCCTCGTAAGTGTGCGATTTTACCCGTAGTAAAACATTCCCAGGAATCCTTCCATGATCGGGAGTTCATGGACCTATACCCCAAAATAGAATTGGAAAGGCTCGCTTACGCTGACAAGCCTATAATATTCGGTGGAACCTGGGAGTCAAAAACGGTAGAAACCTGGGCAAGACAAACTGTAAATCTTTAAAAACCTACCCATATGCCTAGAAAAGCACTAATCATTGGCATTAATGAATATGATGTAGCCGGAGAGCTCTACGGTTGCGTCAATGATGCCAACCGAATGTATGAAATCCTTCACCGACATGAAACTGGTGAGAGGAATTTTGATTGTACAGTAATTACTACTAAGGTTTCTGATTCTGATGGAAACACTACTCCAGTAAAAAAAACAAAACACGACACTACAACGAAAGGAATAAAAAGCGCCATTGAAAATCTGTTTTCTGGCGAGGAAGATGTCTCACTTCTTTATTTCAGTGGCCATGGAGACATCCGAAGCTATGGTGGCTACTTGGCTACAAAAAACAGTGAAAAATACCAAGAAGGAGTTCCAATGAGCGAAGTTTTAGAAATGGCCAACCGAGCCGTTTTTGAAAATCGTCACAAGGAAGTTGTAATCATCCTGGACTGCTGCTACAGCGGCAAAATCGGAAATCCTACGGGAATTGCATCACAAACTACTACTATTAACAAAGGAATTTCCATTTTGACTTCCTCACAAGATTATCAAGTCTCAAGTGAAGAAAATAAAAGGGGAGTTTTTTCCTCAATTATTACAGAAGCCTTGAACGGTTCTGCATCCGATATTCTTGGCCAAGTGACTGTGGCTGCATTATACAGATTTGCAGATCAACTATTATCATCATGGGATGGCCAAAGACCAGTTTTCATTGCTCATAATTCCCAAATGATTGTGTTAAGAAAATGTACGGAAAAACTACCATTAAACCTGCTTTTAGAGTTGCCTACACTATTCCCAGATAGAGAGAAAAACTTTGACTCAACAAAACGTTCAGTCGGCCCTTTTCGGTTTGAGCTAAATCCCTCATTTGAGCCCCTATCAGATTCTCCCGATCCAGCCAACTGCGAGACGTTTGCGAAACTCCAAAAATTAAACCGGTTTGGGCTTGTAGTTCCTTATGAATTAGAGGAACATGAATCACACATGTATTTTGCTGCAATGAAAAGCACAGGCTGCGAACTAACATTGCTTGGTGAGTTTTATCGGAAGCTTGCAGATGAAGAAAGAATTTAAAAAACTAACAATCATGTCAAAAACCTATCCCCTATTCATCAGCCACTCCTGGACCTACGAAGAGCATTACGAGAGCCTTGAATCAAGACTAAATACCAGACCTGGGTTCTATTGGAGAAATTACTCTGTACCAAAAGATGATCCAATCCACAATGCTCCAAATAAGGATTTACTCTACGCGGCAATAAGGAGGCAAATGGCCCCGTGCTCCGTCATCATTATTCTCGCGGGAGTATATTCAACTTACAGCACCTGGATTCAAAGAGAAATACAAATTGCAAACAAAGAATTCGCAAACCCCAAACCAATTCTTGCCATCCAGACCTTAGGAGCTCAACGAATCTCCTCAGTTGTTTCTGAAAATGCCAACCTGATAGTAAAATGGCACATCGAATCAGTGATTGACGGAATTAAGCAATTAACCTAATCAACCATGGATAAAGCTGAGCTATTAGAGCAATATAAGCTCTTTTTAGAGTTGACTGATCGAGGCACCAATCGGCGGGAACGATCCAGCAGATTTTACCTCTCTACACTATCCATATTAGTGACGGTTTCAAGCGGGCTGCATGAAATCACCCTACCGAATAATCAGCTTGATCTGCGTTTATTGCTATCAATGCTATCACTCATGCTTTGCGCACTATGGTGGTTTCATATTCGGTCATTCCGCAAGCTTAACCAGGCAAAATTCAAAGTTATCGAAGAAATCGAAAGCCAACTTGCCTTTCCGTGCTACCAAAGGGAGTGGGAATTAATCCAACAAGAAAAGGGCTTTAAGGCTTATATAGGCATTTCACGCATTGAACAGGTAGTTCCGGTGATGTTAGGTGTCCTTTTGTGCTTTTTTCTCCTCCGTTCAATTTTTTAATCCTTGGTCGCTTTTCCAGACTTCTGGATTCCAAATTAAAATAGAAATGGAACCCCATTTAATCAACAAAAATTCACTTTCATGAAATATCCAAAAAAGATTTTCATCAGTTACGACTTTAGCAACAATCCCTTTCGAGGAGAAGTCGAAAAATGGTTAAAAGAAGCGGGACATTCTGTCATCGTTGTAAAAGAAAAAAAACTTCATCCTGAACCGGATAAGCAAGGACAAGCAAGGATAAACGAGCAACTACAAAGCGCTGATCGTTTGGTGGTTTTGCTGGGCGATAATACGCATAACCGCCCTTGGGTAGATTATGAAGTTGCAGTTGCTAAAAGCATAGGCCTTCCCGTCATCTGTGTGCGACTACCAAACACTACCGGAGCCGCCCCTAAAGAAGTGCGCAACCTTCCTGAAATACCTTATGAAAGAGAGGCTATCCTAAACGCAGTAGGCAGTTAGTCGGTTCACGACTTGACGTTAAATCTAAGCAATAGGTAGGCAGCAAAGTTTCGAAGTATCTGCTGATTGCTGTCGCCTATTGCTGAGAGCCTCAAGCAAAAAATCACTTGCCAACTAATACAATTGCACCTAACTCAATTCTAACTGCTCTCTATTCAAATTACCAACATCCAAGATGCCCCAAACCTTTCACCATTTCAACCTTTTTATTTCCAGTCCAGATGAAGCAAAAGCCGAACGCAAAATCATTCAACGTGCCGTTGCCCAATGGAACAAATGGTCCGGCAAAAGCATAGGCGCACAAATTGATTGTTTCACTGGCGCAGATGTGGCCACCGGCCACTACGAAGAGCACCCTATTGAAACAATTCTTCAGCAATTTTTTGAAGAAAAAGACATCCATTTTGTGGTAGGTATTTTCAAAACTCAGATAGGATCGGCCACGGAAAGTCATGTATCGGGAACAGTGATGGAATTGGAGACAGGGATCGCAAAAAACGCCATTGTAATGCCTTATTTTGCAACCAACTTCAGAACAGACCTCAATCAATTGAATGGAAGGCAGATCGACAATATCAAACAATTTAGAAAGCAATTTGAACAAACCGGTATCACTGGTACATTTGATACGCCCGAGGTATTGAAGGAACGATTACTCGACGACTTAAATTACCACACTAAAAAATTGCTGTCAGGGGAAAAAGAAGAAGCTGTTCAGCCCCTCTCAACCATCCCCGAGCCCGATTCGATCGAAGGGAATTTCCAACCACATGCGGATATTTTAAAAAAGCTTGAAGATAATTTTCCGAATTACTGGAAACGAGTATTCGGCCTGTTGAACCCTAATGGCTTTGTGGCTCCGAATGGGATGAAAATTATACCTGAAGACCAAAAAGAGAAAGCCAAACAACTACAGGTTACTATTCGCAAATGGGAAAGAGAAATTACGAAATATACCAAGGAGTTCAATGAACAAATCAGGGATGTATTTGATCAATCTGCGCAAACTTTCAAGAACGAATTATTTGCAAAATACCTGTGGACAGTGGAAGGCTCGCTTTCCAAAACCTGGGACCGGGAATTGGACGATTACCGACAAGCTTTTTATGCCCACGACGAAGGAGACATCCAAAATACGGTGGGTCGGATTGTTGAGGCTGCAGAGGATTATATCCACCATCCCCCCACAAAGGTTCGTCAACAAAAAGTGGCACAGCCGGAAGACCTGGAATTGATCCGTGTTTGCAACTCTACCACCCGAATTAAAGTGGTCATTGGCTACGGCATCCGCTCAGAGATTCTATACAAATTTAATCCCCAATATTTTCCAATGATGACCCGCAGGAGCATCTGGGGTCTTTTTTTTCTGGCCAATGAAGCGGATGAGTTAGTGCGCGATGATGAAACGGACAAAGGGTTTCGTACCAAACACAATTGGGAATACGATTATGCTCGGTTTACCTACTACAACAACAAGATATTCGATTTATTGAAGCACTACTGTGCGCAACATAAGGTGAAACTCAATGAATCCATTCGGTTTGGATATGTGAATGAATTTCTGATTGAAATTCACAAGACCCATAAAGCTGAGATTAAAGACTTTACCACCCCTCGATTAATTACCCTCAAAAAATGAAACCCTACCTGCAACCGCTGAAACAACATTTCCCAGAAATCAAGCAGTTGAAGGATTTTCAGCAAGTCAGCATAGAACATCTACTTGAAGGAAAAAACCAATTGACTATTGTACCTACTGGCAAGGGCAAATCACTTATTTTTCAACTTGCCGCACTCGCTATGCCCGGTATGACCATTGTGGTTTCCCCTTTGATCGCTTTGATGCGAGAACAGGTTAAATTCCTAAAGGAGAAAGGAATTTATGCGGAGATGCTGGGTGGCAACTTCAAACAACAACGTGCGCTTTTGCGCTCCTTTTCCTCGAACCCTCCCAAGCTTTTATATGTAAGTCCTGAAAGATTACAAAATTTCTTTTTTCGGGCTGCGCTAAAACATAGCAAGACCAGCATTCCACTTATTGCCATTGATGAAGCCCACAGCATCAGCCAATGGGGCATTCAATTTCGGCCGGAGTACGACCGAATCCCGTCTTTTTTAGCTTTTCTGAAAGAAATAGGGCAAAAACCAGTGCTTTTAGGACTCACCGCTACACTTGGTCAATCTGCGCAAGCCGATATATGCAAGTCCTTTGGGATTTTGGAAGAACATGTTTTCATCCACAATGAAATCGTGCGCGAAGAGCTACATCTTCATTTTGAGCAGTTTGAAGTAGCTGATGAAACTAAAAAGAAAGACCGCATCCGGGAACTGCTGCTTGACCAACGTCACCAAAAAATACTGATCTATTTCTACCAGCGTAGGAAATGCGAAAAAATCGCCAATTGGATCAATTCAAAATTGGACGCCTCAGGAAGGCACGCAGATTATTTCCACGCCAAGAGGTTCAATAAAGATAAAGATGCTGTTTACAAGCAATTTAAAGCAGGAACAACGAATGTACTGTGCGCCACCAGTGCCTTTGGCATGGGCATGAACATTCCAGACATCGATACAGTCATCTTCTACCATTTACCTTTTTCAGTAGAAGAGTTTTATCAGATGGCTGGCAGGGCTGCACGAAAAAAGGATTTGTATGCAGACTGCTATTTGTTATGGTCGGAAAAGAACTTCGAGCACAAACGAAAAAAACAAATCCCAGAAGGTCAATACGGTGTTGAAGACTTTCAAAAGGCGTTCAAACGATTAGGTTTAGCAGGTCAAAAAGGAAAAGAAGTGTTCAAGCAATGGAACGACCTAATCGGCCAGGATTTACACCATTTCAAAGTATTGTTCGAAAAGCACGGAGTGCTGCAAACAATAGGTGAGTTAAACGGCATCCCCAAAGACGTCCAATTAAAAAAGCCCCAACCCGAATGGGACCTACTCCTAAGCAAAAGCAAACGTCATCTGGATTGGATCCAATTGGCCGATAATGGCAACAGGGAACTTCAAGCGGTTATCGACTGGGTGTGGCAGCAAGAGCTTAAGGGCAACATCAAAGAGCTTGACCCCGATGGCAAAAAAATCTTTTACCGCTCCAATTATAATTCACTTCCACTTAGCAAGGTCTTTGCACTTGCCGAAGAAGCTGAAAAAATAACCCAATTCCGGATAGAACAGATCAACCTTCTATACCAACTGGTTAGAAGTAAAGATCAATCTAATGATTTCATCCAAAAACTATTAGGCCCACCTCTCAATTCAAAATCTTAATGAGCTTTCTTGATTTTCTATTTACAACACCCGAAGTAAAACGGAAGCGTATTTTCATCAGTTTCGCCATGGAAGACAAGCAATACCGAGACTTCCTGGTAAAACAGGCCCGACAAGAAAAATCGCCATTTGATTTTGTGGATATGTCGGTAAAACAACCTTGGAAACAAAGTGAATGGAAACGCAAATGTCGAACTAAGATCAAGGGATGTGATGGGGTTATTGTGTTGCTGAGCAAAAACACCTATCATGCCAGTGGTGCACGGTGGGAAATGAAATGTGCCAACGAAGAGCACATTCCAATGGTGGGCATGCACATCAAAAAGAATGACAAAGGCGCCAAACCACCTGAGCTCAATCGCAAAAAGGTTATTATCTGGTCTTGGGATAATCTGGAACGAGTGATTGAATCGTTCTAAAGGAAAGAAGGACGTCCGTTACATTCATATTAAGCAATGGAAAACTCGGCTCAAATCGGGATCAACATTAGAAAGTTACTCAAAACAGGAATTACAGCGAGCAAACCTCAGCTTTTCTATTTCCCGTTGGATGATTGCATAATTTGCTAATCTAACAACTTATTGCCTTCAACCTTCTAACCACTTACAAAACCTTAAAATCAACTCAAGGTTTACACTCATTCTATTTTACACAATTCAAATTCTCATACTTATCCAAAATGAAATATGCGGGAGAATCAGGCCCTTCATGAGGCTCTCAGATTAAATAATCTTCCATAATCAATACATTTTAATTAAAACAAATTCCATCACAAAAAATGGCACAAAATATTAAGCCTTCACTCTTTATTGGATGCTCAACTGAAGCATTAGATATAGCCAAAACAATAAAAAATAAAATTAGCGATGAAGTTGAGGTAACCATATGGTCCCATGGTACATTCCAAAGTTCAGGTGGTGTTCTCCAAACCTTAATGAGTACACCAGGCATGTACGATTTTGGACTTTTGCTCCTCACCCCAGATGATAAAGTTGAAATGAGAAAGGAAAATGAGTCGACTCAACAATATTCCGTAGCAAGAGATAATGTTTTGTTTGAGTATGGGCTATTCTTAGGGCAAATGGGCCAAAACCGTACCTTGATATTAAAGGAAGAATCTGTTGACCTACCAACCGATTTCTTGCCCAAAGGACCAAAAGAAGGCGTAAAGGATGCAAGCAATATCGCGACTGCGGAATTCAACTTAATTCCCACCCCAACGAATAAGGGAAATAGGTTTCAAGCTGACCCCAAATCTCTTAAAGAGGCATGTGACAAATTGCTATTATCGATCCAAGAAAAAAACAAATCATATGATTTCCGATTTATACCATCAACTGCATTAGCTATTAGTTATTTCAATAATTTCTTGTTTCCTGTTATCAAAAAAATGCTCGACAACTCTGAGAATATGCTTAAGGAGCATAGATGCAAGAAGTTCTGTTTTCACCTATTACTCCCAAAGAACATTACAGCTCCTAATTGGGAAATTAATGAATGGGCTAAAATAAAGTTCAATCTTGATAGTTTCAAGGTTCCAGGAAATTGGCGATCATTCGAATTTTACAGATACCCTGAAGAATTTGAGAAAGGAGTGCTCCATGTAGCTGATGTGCCCACCGTTTTGACTACTCTTCATACAACCGTTGAGAACTATATTGGAGGCGATAAACAAAAAGGATTTAAAGAGAAAAGAAGCATTGAGGAAAAAGAACTCCGAAACTTCGAGCTCACGATAAACAAGCTAATTGAGGCGAAATCACTTCCCAATGGAATAATCACTATTGATAGATTCGAAATCGGAAATGAAGAGGTTTAGCTAAACGAACCAATTAAACAGAAATATCTGTTGGTCATAACTCAATCACTCTTGGCAAGAACAACTCACAAATTGCTACACCAAAATCAGGATACTACTCAAATTAAAAACTATGCGAGGAATAATCCGACTTCTAAGGGAGCTAATGGGAGACATATCATCTCTTTGGGACGACATCGGTGACCTATTTTCTATTGGGTTAGAATTACTTCAAGATTACCCTTGGATTGGTGGAACAATGTTGGTTTTAGCCACAATCGTTTTTGTTACAGTTTTTGTCTCAACAACTTGGGACTTCATATTGAGGTGAAAAAAAATAGAAAAGCCCCAAAAACTACTACTGAGAACTCTGAATCCGTAGTTGACGACAAGCATGAAAAACAACCTATTTAAGTTATTGAATACAGAATGAATGATTTAAAAACTTTGTTTGCTCGTACAAACCAAAGTGAACCTGGGTATGTGTTCGTTCTAATTCCATTTCGCAAGCCATTTGACAGAATCTACTTTTCCATTATCAAACCTGCGATTGAAAGCCAAGGCCTCTCCTGTATTCGGGGAGATGCAATTTACTCCAATAAAACAATCATGGGAGATGTCTGGGAAGGTATTCAAAAAGCTGAAATAATCCTTTCCGATTTAACAGATCGCAGCCCCAATGTCATGTATGAATTAGGGCTTTCTCACGCTATTTGGAGGAAGACAATTCTAATTGCTCAAAACTTAACAGACGTCCCTTATGACCTACGCTCTTTGAGAGTGTTGAACTATAGTTTAAATTCTTTGGATACATTATCCAAAGATCTTAAAAAAGCAATTCAGTCACTCAAAGCACTTCCCATCGAAGACCCGGTTCAACATACGGTAGAAACTGTTAAGTCGGAGCATGTATTTTGCGGGAATGACATATCCAACTCAGATTATAATTGGAAGTTTTGGATTAACCGAGTTGAAAGAGAACTTATTTTACTTGGCCCAACTCTTAGAAAGTGGTTAGGAGACAGTGAAATAAGAGCAAACCTGATAACACTAATCAAAAAAGGGATTAAAGTAAATGTCATATTGAGTGATTGGGCACCAATTGAGGCCTTCGGAGGAACTGGAGTTTTTGACCTTTACAGCAGTTCTATGGAAATTATTAAGCTTAAAAATGCAATTTCAAGCGAATCAAGAGCAAACTTTCGAGAGTATTTCCACAATAGCGTTTCTACACTCTCCGGTGTATTATGTGATCCAGAAGAGAGTAATGGCACATTGGTTTTGACTCCAAGACTCGCCATACAACACAATTCAGAAAATCGCCTTTTCTTCCTTATCGAGAAATAAATTCATCCTACGATTTTCAATTCATTCAAAAATGAACTATTCATGATAAGAAATATTGGAAGATCAAAACAGGCAGAACAAATGGTTAACGAATTTGAAAACCGAAACTCTTCTTCTCCTTCAAAAGAGGGCAAGAACAGTTAATTAGAATCAGGAGGCAGTCACTCCTTCGTAGGCACCAACAACTCCCGAATATCAACATCCAATATCTCCGCGATGCGCTTCAGGTCTTTGAGGTGAGGTTGCGACCGGTTGTTACACATAGAGGTAACCGTATTTGGATTTTTGTCGAGTTGGGCTGCGAGTTCTTTTTGACTCATTCCCTTGATGACAAGGACTTCTTTGATGCGATTGATGCGATCTGTCATGGTTCAAAGATATTTCTTTGTGGTGCCTTTTTCATCTCCCGAAACACCAAGCCATCGGTTTAACAGATGATTCAATCGATCATACAAATACATCCATTGGTTTAACCAATGATAATATTTTCAAAAATCATCGTTTTAACGTATCATTGTATTGGCTATACCAATACAACAATCAACAAAACAGATGATTTGATATGAAAAACAGAGACTTGATCATTAACCTGATCCAGAAGGATTTGAAACACAATCAACTTGTTCTTAACCTCAATGGAATTGGCTTGGACTGCAATGGGTATTATGACCTTTCGATGCTTCGGACGGTGGCGAAGCTTATGGGCATCAAGGAAGGGAGCATTTCCGATCAGTTTGGTGACCTATATGAAAGCTATATGCAAGAATCAGTGCAAAACGTTATCACTCACAACCCAAAGTCGTTTGCCGATATGGCCACTAAGTGCTATGAGAGCCTGTTAGCCTGTGTAGACATTGAGGATCGACAAAACAGCATCAAGCGTTCGTGATTATCAAATCATTGAAGACTGGTAACCAATCCTCCACCTCTCTCCTATCGGTTTCAAACGGTTATCTTTGTTCTGGCCTTTTGGGTGGCAAAGGACATTACCCTGATAATCATCCTACTATCGCAAAGAAAAGACAGATGAATCCAATGAATTTCTTTAGCAGATTCGTCACCATTCTGTCACCCAAACAATTTAATCAACTGAAAATCAATCTATCTTTACATTCTGTATTGAGAAATAAAACTGCCTAACCACTGGGTTGGGGAATGACAATTAAAACGATGAAAAAGTAGCTTCATCCCCAACTTCACACAAACCTTTATCTTCACTGCCAAACATCATTACTCCTTGCTATGAAAGCACGCTTACTCACTGCCTTATTCACCATTACCTACATCACGCTCGGTTTTGGACAATCCAAAGTCATGACGCCGGAGCAGCTCATTGAATTGAACCGGGTTTCTTCGGTTGGTTTGACCGAAGATGGCCAACGGGTGATTTACAAAACTTCCAGCATTGATTTAAAAACCGAAAAAAAGGCCACCAAATACTTTTCAGTGCCGGTGGAAGGCGGAACGCCGAATCAATTGCAGGCGATCGATGGATTGGTGCGGGATGAAGCGGTGTCGCCAGATGGCCAATGGAAGTTGACCACGAAAGACATCAAGATTCAGAAGGTGAGCGGCA
>ERZ1740068.384-NODE-384-length-22972-cov-23.992626_pt1 | contig 22972 bp, 20 predicted proteins | sample MGYA00581735_ERZ1740068 | MGnify/ENA primary metagenome ERZ1740068 (study PRJEB43018, sample SAMN04849740) | marine metagenome | isolation source: floating plastic debris | place: Pacific Ocean | collected 2008-08-30 | study: EMG produced TPA metagenomics...
CAATTCATTGCTGACTCATCTATTCTCTTCCTCACCACTTTAGACGGCCAGTGCCTACATGGGCACTGCATCGACGGGAGAGGAGGTGTACTACGAGTGGATGGACTTTCTTTGCGGCGATTTACCCTTGGATGATTCCTGCTGGCGATCGCCGACGGTGAGCTACACGATCGGGGCGGATTCCGTACTCGCGGAGACGGACTGCGATAACAACGTGTTCTCGACCGTCTGGACTGGCGGCGAGGTGGTCGCAGAGAATATGGCTCCGCAGTCCGAAGCGATCGCCGAGATCATCTCGCTCGCCTGCTATGCCGCTACGGGCAGATAGCCCAAACTGTCGCAATCGTTCCCACGATCCGCGTGGACAACGCAATCCCCAGACGCTCTGCGTCGCTCCTGCCCACAACTGAACGCAGAGCGTCTTTAACGACATTCCTCTCAGAGCATGGGAACGAAAGGCTCGTGGCTAATCCCAAAGGCTGTCGATTAGATCCTGAACCGTCAGCTCCAGTCCCTTCGCGAAACTGGGAACCAACAGCCGATCGCCCGGTCGGTCGAAATACTGCGTCCGCCGATCGGTTGTATGGACGAACACCGTCAAATCTTCCGGATCGATGAGCCAGCCCAGCTCGCAGCCAAAATCCAAGCAGTGCAAAATATTCTTCGTCGGGCGCGTCGGTTGCCGGTCTGGCGACAGAATCTCGATCGTCCAGTCCGGCGCGCGATCGAACTGGTTTGCCACACTGCCATCCGGGTCGCGTGGGATGTTCTCCCAAGCGAACACCGCAATATCCGACACGATCGACCGATCGCCAAACGTACAGCGCAACTCCGTCCCCGCACACGCGATACGCGGTTTACGTAGCACCGCATTAATCCGCGCCGTCAGCTCCGACTGGAGGTAACTGTGCTTGCCTTGGGGCATAGGTTTCTGAAGGACTTCGCCCGTGTGGTATTCGCTCGCCGGTTTGATCTCCGGTCGATCGAGAAATTGTTGCAGCGTTAACGGCGCAAGTTGAGCTCGGGTCATGATTCGAGCCGTGGCTTGGCAGGTTTTCACCACGGTTGTGCCCCAATTATCGTTGCAAATCGCGGATACGGCTTCCTCGCCAGCGTGGAAAAACGAGGTGCGACTTCGGTCAAGCGACCAACAGATCCATGACAATCGCGGCGATCGCAAGTTTCCCGAAACGTCGCCGGAGAGCTAGCAAAATGCAGTGAAGCCAGAAAACACCCGTGCTATAACGGGGGCGTCCCGGCCTTTCCATGCAGCCAACACAGCTCGCGACAAACGCAGCGGAGGAAACCTAGGTGTCGTCTGAAAAACAGACCGTACTCGTCACCGGCGGAGCGGGCTATATCGGCTCTCATGCCGTCCTCGCTCTGAAAGAAAGCGGCTATAACGTCGTCATCCTCGACAATCTCGTTTACGGTCACCGCGACATCGTCGAAAACGTCCTCAAAGTAGAGCTGATCGTCGGAGACACCACCGATCGCGAACTGCTCGATCGCCTCTTCGCCGAGCGCGACATCTGCGCCGTCATGCACTTCGCGGCTTACATCGCCGTCGGCGAGTCCGTCGCCGAACCGGGCAAGTATTACCAAAACAACGTCCACGGCACGCTGACCCTGCTCGAGGCGATGATCGCCGCCGATATCAAGCGCTTCGTGTTCTCGTCCACCTGCGCGATCTACGGCGTACCGAAGGAAATCCCGCTGATCGAGACTCATCCGAAAACGCCGCTCAGCCCCTACGCTTCGAGCAAGCTGATGGTGGAGCAAATCCTGGCGGACTTCGATATTGCCTATGGCCTGAAGTCCTCGATTTTTCGCTACTTCAATGCTTCGGGCGCGCACCCCAACGCCCAACTCGGCGAAGACCACAGCCCGGAAACCCATCTGATTCCGCTGGTTTTGCAGGCTGCGATGGGTCGCCGCGACAATATCGCCATCTTCGGCACGGACTACGACACGCCCGACGGTACCTGCATTCGCGACTATATTCACGTCTGCGATCTGGCGTCGGCACACGTGCTGGGGCTGGAGTACCTAATAAATGGCGGTGAAACTGAAGCGTTTAACCTGGGTAACGGTAATGGCTTCTCGGTGCGCGAGGCGATCGAGGTGGCGAAGCGCGTCACGAATTGCGAGATTGCCGTTGTGGAAAAAGAGCGCCGACCGGGCGACGCGACGGTGCTGCTCGGCAGCGCCGAAAAAGCTAAGAAACTGCTCGGATGGAACCCGAAATACCCCGAATTAAGCGATATCATTGCCCACGCTTGGCAGTGGCATCAGGTTCGACACGGCGACGCTTAGACGCCGAATCCGCGAATCCGTCACAGCTCCGCCAGCGTCTCACCCCCACTCCCAGGCACGATCCGCCAATGACCGAATCTCCACCGCAGATTTCCGCCATCATTTGTACGCACAATCGCGACGACTATCTCGGCGCGGCGATCGATACGCTTCTCGCGCAGGACTGCGCCGACTACGGCATCGAATTCGAGGTCATCGCGATCGACAATGGCTCGACGGACAACACGAAATCCGTCGTCGAAGCGCGGATGCCCCACCCGCGTTTGCGCTATGTCTACGAACCGACCCTGGGGCTCTCGACAGCGCGCAACACCGGCGCGCGCGAAGCCAAGGCCGAACTGCTGGCCTATCTAGATGACGACGCCGAAGCAACGCCCTACTGGCTGCGAACGCTGCACGAAGCCTACGAGAAGAATGAGAAATTGGCGATCGCCGGTGGGCGCGTCACGCTAATCTGGCCGCCGGATATCGACCCGCCGCCCTGGCTCTCGGACAACCTGGCGGGAAATCTGGGCGCTTACGATCTGGGCGATCTGCCGGTGAAGATCGCCAAACCCGGCCTGACACCGCGCGGCTTGAATTATTCGCTGCGGCGGAGTTTCCTCGACTCGATCGGCGGCTTCGATCCGAACCTCGGGCGCGTCGGTAAGAATCTGCTCTCCAACGAGGAGCTGTTTATGACCGAGGCGGCGCTTAAGGCCGGTTGGGACGTGATGTATCTACCCAACGCCCTGGTGGCGCACAACGTCGCGCCCGAGCGCACCGTGCGATCGTGGTTCGTGAAGCGGGGCTGGTGGCAGGGCATCAGCGAGTGCTACCGCGAGCAGGTGGCCGGGCGCGCGGGCTGGCGGCAGGTCAGTCGCGGCCTCGAGCGGATGGCGCGGGGGCTTTACAACTGCCTGCGCTACTGGAACGATCCGGCGCGCCGCTTCGACAATTGGGTCTACGCCTACTCACAGATCGGTTACCTGCGGGCCACCTTCACTAATATGCTGGCGCGCTAGACTTGGCGACGGAATGCCGCAGCTTCCCGGAGCATTTCTCACGAGCATTTCGCGCGTCTTCCGTGCTTTACCTGCCTGTTTTTCGTCCCGAAAGCGACGCCAAACGGGCGTGATACAGTTTCGATACCTTCATCCGACAACGTCATGACTGCTCCAAGCGCCAAGGTTCCCGTTTCCGTCCTGATTCCGGCTAAAAACGAAGAATCGAACCTACCCGCCTGCCTCGAAAGCGTGGCGCGTGCCGATGAAGTGATCGTGGTCGATTCCCAAAGTGAAGACCGCAGCGAAGAAATCTGCAAGCAGTACGGCGCGGAAGTCGTGCAGTTTTATTTCAATGGCAGTTGGCCGAAGAAGAAAAATTGGGCGCTGGAGAACGTCGAGTTTCGCAACGAGTGGGTGCTGATCGTGGACTGCGACGAGCGGATTACTGACGCGTCTTGGGATGAGATGGATGCCGCGATTCGCTCCGATAAGCACGACGGCTGGTACATCAACCGCCGCGTGTTTTTCCTGGGGAAGTGGATCAAGCACGGCGGCAAGTATCCCGACTGGAACCTGCGCTTTTTCAAGCACGCGATCGGGCGCTACGAAAACCTCAAGACCGAGGACGTGCAGAACACCGGCGATAACGAAGTTCACGAGCACGTCGTCCTGGACTCGAAGCGCGAGGCGGGCTACCTGAAAGAAGACATGATGCACGAAGATTTTCGGAGCATCTATCACTGGCTGTTGCGCCACAATCGTTACTCCAACTGGGAGGCGCGGATTTACTACAACCTGCTCACCGGTCAGGGCGACGATGGCACGATCGGGGCGAATTTCTTCGGCGATGACGTGCAGCGCAAGCGCTTCTTGAAGAAAATCTGGGTGCGTTTGCCGTTTAAACCGACGTTGCGCTTCATCCTGTTCTACTTCTTGCAGCTCGGGATTCTCGATGGCAAGGCGGGCTACATTTACGCGCGGCTGATCGCCCAGTATGAGTATCAGATCGGCGTCAAGCTATTCGAGCTGCGCTTCGGTGGTCAGCTCAACAAACAGGCCAACAAGCCGAAGTACGTTCCGAAAGCGTAGAGCGCAAAACGACAGAATAAAATGACTCAAGAGAAGCGAGAAAACATTCACGCAGCCGCTTCGCCCAGTGACTGCGTTCGTATGGCGAAGCGAAACGGCTGGAAGCTGAAGCGCACGCGCCCGAACGGCGATCGCATCCTCTCGACGGACTGCATCTTTGAAGGCAAGCAAACTACGTTCGAGGACACTACCTACGATGACTGACGGTATTTTGATTGTTTATCTGTGTGCGGAAGACCAAGAGTGGATTTTGGTTCCTTCCGGTGATGGGACACAAGACAGCTACACCCGCGTTATTCAGGAATCCTACTCGTGGGATGCTTCGCAGACAGCGAGCGTGGGCGAGCGACTGACAAAGCACGAAATCGTTGGGGCACGGGAGCGGCGCGTAATCCCGTCAGAGTGGATTGTGACGGAAGTGGAGAGCTACAATCCGTTGGGTGATCGACAAGGGTTTGGGACAGTTGTTTTGGCGTACTGCGAGCGCCAGCCGCTAACGGCTGAAGAAAGCGAAGAACAAAGCTACGTGACGGACGTACAAGTTCCCGCCTTCGTTTAGCGATGCCAGACTTGACTTCTCCGAGTGCCGATCGCGCTCCGCTCGACGCGAGATCCTGGACGGATCTGAGTCGCTACGACCAGTCGGACTACGATCGCGGACGTCCGGGTTGGTATGTCCTGCTGTGGTGGTTGGTGCAGGCGGTGGTGTTTCCGCTGAGTTTGCATAATACGAGCGGGCTGCGCTGCGCGGTGCTGCGGGCGTTCGGTGCGAAGATCGGGCGTAATGTCTTGATTCGTCCGACGGCGCGGTTTACCTATCCGTGGAAGGTGACGATCGGGGCGGAAAGCTGGATCGGTGACGATGTGGTGTTCTATAGCCTCGATCGCATCGAAATCGGCGCGCACTGCGTCATTTCGCAAAAGTCCTATCTCTGTACCGGCAGTCACGATCTGACAGACCCCACCTTTTCGCTGCAAGTCGCGCCGATCGTCGTCGGTAATGGCGCTTGGGTTGCGACGGACTGCTTTGTCGCTCCGGGCGTGACGATCGGCGCGAATACTGTTGTCGGCGCGCGCAGCAGCGTCTTCCGCGACCTACCCGCCGGGAAAATCTGCATCGGCAACCCCTGTAAACCCCGGCGCGATCGAGTTGTGAGAACGCCATAGCACCACGCCGGAGGCAACGCCGGTATACCGGGCTCGAACTGCACGACTTAGATGTATTACGCTACGTAAATCTCTCGGGCAGAAAAAATACTGAAGCGCGGATGAATTACAACACGATTGAAACTTCCCCCCTGGATTGGGTGGGCGATGTTCTGGCGATCGGGATTTTTGCCGATTGCTTTGAAGAGGACGCAACGCTGAGCGACGATGTGAAGGCGCTGGACGAGAAACTAGCGGGCACGATCGCCGAGCTGATCGACGAAACGAAATTCAAGGGCGCGACCGGCAGCGGTGTCGTTACCCGCGTCGGTGGTGGCAGTGCGATCCGCAAAGTGGCGCTAATCGGCCTCGGCACAGAAGAGGATGCGACGCTCGAGACCTGGCGCGGCGCGGCGGCGAAGGCGGCAAAAACCGCGATCGGCGCAAAGGGCAAAACCCTGGCATTGCACCTACCCGCTGGCGATGCAGCGGAGATGACTCAGGCGATCGTTGAAGGCGTCGAGCTGGGCACGTTTAAAGACGAGCGTTTCAAGTCCAAATCCGACGATGACGACACCAGTACGCCCGACCTCGATCGCATCGATCTATTCGCACCCCTCGGTGATGCAGCGGCGATCGCCAAAGCCCGCCAGATTGCCAGCGGCACGATCTACGCCCGCGAGCTGGTCGCCGCTCCGGCCAATGCCCTCGACCCCGTCAGCTTCGCTGAAAGCATCGAAGCTATGGCAAACGAGTACGGCTTGGAGCTGACGATCCTAGAACAGAAAGAGTGCGAAGAGCGCGGCATGGGGGCGTTCCTCGGAGTGGCGCGCGCCTCGGATCTGCCGCCGAAGTTCGTCCACCTGGTGTACAAGCCCGAAGGTGAGGCCCGTAAGAAGCTGGCGATCGTCGGTAAGGGTCTGACGTTCGACTCCGGTGGTCTGAACCTAAAACCGTCCGGCAGCGGTATCGATACGATGAAGATCGATATGGGCGGCGCGGGCGCGACCTTTGGTGCGGCGAAGACGATCGCGCAACTCAAGCCAGACGTGGAGGTTCACTTTATTTCCGCGATCACCGAGAACATGATTAGCGGCGATGCGATGCGCCCCGGCGATATCCTCACGGCCTCGAACGGTAAGACGATCGAAGTCAACAACACCGACGCAGAGGGTCGCCTGACGTTGGCCGACGCGCTGGTTTACGCCGATGCGCTCGGTGTCGATGCGATCGTCGATCTGGCAACGCTGACCGGAGCCTGCGTGGTGGCGCTGGGTAACAGCATCGCCGGTCTGTGGAGCGACACCGACGAGCTCGCCGACGGCCTGGTGGCAGCGGGCAAAATGGCAGGCGAGAAATTCTGGCGCATGCCCATGGAAGAGAGCTACTTCAGCGCCATGAAGTCCAGCCACGCCGATATGAAGAACACCGGCTCGCGGGCGGGCGGTTCGATTACGGCGGCGCTGTTCCTCAAGAAGTTCGTTAAGGATACGCCCTGGGCGCACTTGGATATCGCCGCGCCGGTGTGGAGCGATAAAGGCGGCCCGTATACGCCGTCGGGCGCGACGGGCTTCGCGGTTCGCACGCTAGTGAACTGGGTGATGTCGTAGCTCGCCTCGATCGCTGACCGGTCGATCGAGATGCGGTGTTGGGTTTGCGTTGCAGATCCGACACCGCGTTTTTATTTGCTCGCCTGGATTTGTTGCCTACAGTAATGACAGAGACAACACCCCAGCATCATGACGAAGACACAGTGGACGGCTGCGAATATTCCAGATCAAACCGGGCGACGGGTCATTATCACCGGAGCTACGAGCGGTATCGGTAAAGAAGCTGCATGGGCGCTGGCACGAAAAAAGGCGTCGGTCATCATCGCGGCGCGGAACGTCACGAAGGCGACGCGGGTGGTGGCGGAGATTCGCAAGTACGGCCCGAATGCCGATCTCACCGTGCGCGAGCTGGATCTGACGAGTCTGGCGTCGATCGCGGCCTTTTCGCAGTCCATCCTGGCGGAGTTCGATCGGCTCGACGTGCTGATCAATAATGCGGGAATTATGATGTGCCCCTACTCCAAAACCGATGATGGCTTTGAGATTCAGATGGGGACGAACCACTTCGGTCACTTTGCGCTAACGGGGCAGTTGCTGCCGCTGTTGCAGAAGACGCAAGGTTCGCGGGTGGTGAATGTTTCGAGCATGGCCCACGCTTGGGGAAATCTTGACTTCTCCGATCTGAGCTGGGAGTCGCGGAAGTACGACACGATGAAGGCTTACGGCGATAGCAAGCTGGCGAATCTGTATTTCACCTACGAGCTGGTGCGGAAGCTGAAGGAGGGCAATAACCCGATCGTGACGGCGGCGCATCCGGGCTGGACGGCGACGGAGTTGCAGCGCCATTCGGGGCCTGCGGATTTTCTCACGCAGTTTTTCGCGCAGAAAGCCGATATGGGCGCATTGCCGACGCTGCGGGCTGGGTTTGATGAGGCGGTGGAGTCGGGGGATTATTTCGGGCCATCGGGATTTTTGGAGATGCGGGGTGCGCCGGTGAAGGTGAATTCGACCGATCGGGCACAGGATGCTGAGGCGGCGGCGGAGTTGTGGCAGCGATCGGAGGAGTTGACGGGGGTGTCTTATTAGGGCGCTGTATCGACAAGCGCTGCGTGTTGGGGAGTGGTCGAGCTTTGGCTGCGCTAGGCTGGGGCAAAGTTGGTGCTGGGCAACGCTATGACCACTCCGTTTGATTCTGAGACGATCGCAGCTCTCGCAGGCCAAATCGATACCGAGCTGGCAGGGTTACAACAGTCGAAATCGCTATCGGTGCAGAAGAGCCTGGAGGAACCGGACGCGCCGCTGGCGAAGCAGGTGTCGGAAATCGAGAAGATCGCGAAGGAGCCCGCACCGAGTTTTCTGCGAAAGTTTCGTAAGGCGGCGAAGGCGGATCTGTGCGAGAAGGGCGGGATTTTGAACGCACAGTGGGAGCAGTGGAAGGATTTGGCGAGCGGGGATGTGGTGAAGAGTTTCGGGCCGATTTTGGTGGGGCTGGGATTTACGGGGGCGCTGTTGGAGGTGATGGTGGTGGCGCTGGGGACGATCGTGATTCACATCGGGCTGAAGGCGTTTTGCGAGGAGTTTGGAGAATAAGCACGAGCGTTGTGTCGTAGGGGCGTCACGGCAGTGCGCCCGCGATACTGTGCGAGCGTCACCGGCTTGCGGGCGCATTGCCATGCGCCCCTACGGTTTGTGTCGTTCCAGGCCAAATTGATTCGTTAAATTGGGGATATTCCCTGCGGAGCTTTGCGAATGAGCCTCGAGCTGAATCTGATTTTCAACAATCCCGAGCAGTTTGTTTTGCAAGCTCCGACGGGGAAGCTCAAGACCCTGGATTTCAAAAATCCGATCGCCCCGGCAGACCTGCAAGACATCCGCTGGTATCTCGAAACTTATCCAGGCGAGTACACAACAGACGTAGACGACGATCTCGCCCAACGTATCAAAGGGCGGCTATCGGAATGGGGGACGGCGCTATTTAACGCAACGCTGGCGCAGTTCGACGCGCAGGAAGCGTTTCACGAATTTTTCCGTAACAAGCAGCCCGGTCGAGTGCTGACGATCGGCGCAAGCCACCCGCAGATTTTGGCGCTGCCCTGGGAGTTGCTGCACGCGCCCAACCGCAACTTTTTGGTACACAGCAAGCCGCGTATCTCGATTCGCCGTCAGTTCAACGCTTCGGGGTCGCTAGATGTGGCGGACTTCGAGCCGCAGGAAACGGTGCGGGTGCTGATGGTGGTCAGTCGTCCCAGCGGGGCGGGGTTCATCGATCCGCGCGGGGATGCACTGGCGATGTTGGTGGCGATCGAGCGCGAAGGCCGGGGCAAGGTCGAGATGGAGTTTTTGCGTCCGGCAACGCTAGAGGCACTGATCGATCGCATCGAAGACGATCGCCAACCGCAGATCGATATCATCCACTTCGACGGGCATGGCGTTTACGACCCGGACGGGCGCTGGTTCGAGGAAGCCAAACGCAGCAACGGTTTAGATCTGACGCGATCGACCGCAGCCGACGCGGCGAATATGGGCTATCTGCTGTTCGAGGACGAAAACGGCGACAATGCCTTGATTAGCGCCGAAAAGCTGGGGTCGATGTTGCAGGAGCAGGAGATCGGGCTGATGGTGCTGTCGGCTTGTCAGTCGGCGTCGGTGGGGACAGCACAGGGCGACGAGGCGGGGGACGACGAGCAAGGGGCGATGGGTAGCGTGGCAGCGCGGTTGACCCATAGCGGTATTCCGGCGGTGTTGGCGATGACCCACTCGGTGTTGGTGACGACGACGCAGTTGCTGTTCGAGAAATTTTACGGCGAGCTGGTGCGCGGGCGGGGCATGGGGGAGGCGCTGGATAATGCGCGGCGTCATCTGTTTATGAATCAAAAACGGGGTCTGAGATTACGGGGGATCGAGCAGAAGGAGATTGACCTCCCACTTGATGATTGGTTTGTACCGGTGCTGTACCAGGCGGGGGCGGATACGCCGTTGCTGGTCGAGTCGGATATCGCACTGGAACCGGATAGCTCGTCAGAGCTGGGCTGGGGCAATCTGCCGGACGTGCAAGAGGCGGGCTTTTGGGGTCGGAGCCGGGAGCTTTGGAAGATCGATCGCTGGTTCGCGCAAAAAACGCGGCGGCTGACGGTTAGCGGCTTCGGCGGGCAGGGCAAGACCTATCTGGCGCTGGAGGCGGGGCGCTGGCTGCATCGCACGGGGATGTTTTCGCGGGTGTGTTTTATCGACTACAGCCGGTATCAGGGGAGCGACCCGGTGAGCTATGGGGTCAGCGTGTTGGCGACGGTGTTGGACTGCAATTTGCTCGATCGGGCGGCGGCGACGGCGGAACTGCGCGATCGTCGCGGGGCGGTGCTGTTGATTTTGGATAATTTGGAGGCGCTGGAACCGGAGCCGCTGCGGGAGCTGTTGGATGCGGCGAAGGGGTGGTCGGAAGCGGGGAAAACGCGGGTGTTGCTGACGACGCGGCAGGGGAGTTTGGCTATCCGACGGAGGGGAGTTTCGCGCACCGGCAGTTGCGGTTGCAGGGGTTGGGGAGCGAGAAGTATCCGCAGGACGCGCTGGATTACGTGGGGGCGCTATGGGCGTTGCCGTCGGCGGGGTCGCAGCCGCAGCCGGAGCGAGGGGCGTTGGTGAAGCTGCTGAAGCTGGTGGAGTTTCATCCGCTGTCGATATCGCTGCTGGTGCGGCAACTGCAGGAGCGGCGGATCGCGGCGGTGGGGCAGCGGTTGGCGCAGCTGTTGATGGAGGTTCCGGCGACGGCGGAGGAGGGGGCGAATCCGCTGGTGGCGTCGTTGCTGTTGTCGTTGGATCGGTTGGATGCGGGAGTGAAGCGGTGGTTGCCGAGGTTGGGGGTGTTTGCTGGTGGGGCGTTTGAGGATGATCTGCAGGCAATTCTGGAGATTGAGGCGGCGGACTGGCGACCGATTCGGGGTCAGCTCGAAGCGACGGGGCTGATTCAGGCAGAAGTGTTGCCGAATATCGCGTCGCCGTTTCTGAAGTTTCACCCGACGCTGGCTCCGGTGCTGTGGGCGCAGCTTGGAGAAATGGAGCAAACGGAGCTGCGAAATCGCCACGCCCAGCGCTACTATCTGGTCTCTTACTGGCTATACACGGAAGACGACAAAAATCCTCTCGCCACCCGCGCGATCGCTCGTCGGGAGCTGCCGAACCTAATGCAAGCAGTGAACCGCGCGATCGCCACCACCGACTCCGACGCCTCACAGTTCGTCACGTGCGTCAACCGATTCCTGATTATTTGCGGCTTTGGTCAAGATCGGGCAGCACTGACGAAGCAGATGGAGCAGTTGAATGAAGAGGTAGGGTCGCACACTTGGTTTCTGAAACTGACCAACCAGGGGGAAGCGCTGAGGGCTGCAGAACAAGTGATGCCTGCGCGGGCGATCTTCGAGCAGGTACTAGCAGGGTTGGGGAAAATGCCGAGCTACGCTCGCTGCAACACGCTACGTCGCATCGGGCAGTGTTTGGTGGCGCAGGGGCAGACGGCACAGGCGGTGGAGCGATATCGGGCGGCGATCGTGGAATCGGAACGGCTGGAGCCAAGCGATGGATTGAAGCGACAGCGGGGAACGCTGCACGCAGACTTGGGGGATGTGCTGACGGACATGGGAGAGTTTGCGGCGGCGCGACTGGCTTACGAGACGGCGGGGGAGCTTGTGCGGGAAGTGGGCGATGATCGCAGTGAAGTCGTTATCGAATTTCAGCTCGGAACGCTGGCGATGCTTCAGCATGATCTGCAAGATGCCGCCACGCGTTACCAAAGGGCGCTGCAAGCCTTCCGGCAGCTAAACGAACCGGAGATGGAAGCAAAAGCCTGGCATCAACTAGGCAATGTGTATTGCATGGCGAAGGACTGGGAGGCCGCCGAGCACCGCTACCGGGAGGCGGCGGCGCTATTTGAAGCGCAAGGCAATTTGGCAGGAGCGGCGAAAACGTTGCATCAGTTGGCGGTAGTGATCGAAGGAGCGGGACGAGTGGAGGCGGCGGCTGCTTGGTATGAGAAAGCGATCGAGGCATTCCAAAAAGTTCGGGATTTCGGCCACTTATCTAAAACCCTTAACAACCTCGCCAACCTGCTGCAAAGCCAGCCCAACCCAAGCCCCGACGACCTCGCCACCGCCCGCCAGCACGCCGAAACCGCCTTGGAAATCATGCAAACTCTCGACCCCGCCGCCGCTCAAATCTGGAAAAACTACAGCCTCCTGGGGGTGATCGCCGAGAAGCAGGGACGCCAGCCCGAAGCGCGAGCTTATCGCCAGCAGGCACGGCAAGCCAAAGCCAACTACGCCGGGACTCAGCACGAGCTGAAGCGGTTCGCCCCGCTGATTGCCGGTGTCGTGCAGGCCGTGGACGACGCCGAAGCGCGGGAACAGCTCTTGCCCACTTTGGAAGACATGGCACAGCGCGGCTGGACACACTTAATCGCCGCCATTCGCCAAATCCTAAACGGCGAACGAGACGCAGCGACCCTCTGGGACTCGCTCGATATGGAAGACTCGATGATTATCCAAACCATCCTGCAAGGCATCGCCGACCCCGCCACCCTCCAGCCCCTCCTCGACGATCCTCGGTAGGGTGTGTTTTGGCCTCTGCAAATCCTCCCCCGCCGCGATCGATGCCCCCCGCCAAAACGCACCGCAACCCCGATCGCCCTTGCCTCGATATCCTCGGTGCGTTACGGCCATCCCACCTCGATCGGCTGTCCGTAAATTGTCGCGGCCGCAACACACCCTACCGTTAACTATCTCCGACGGACACACCCTACCGTTTCCATTGATTTCATCCCCAACCCTCAAGTCCAACCCCCCACAAACATCCGAGCCATCAAACGCGGCCAAACCATCCAGCACCTCGAACCCCTCGGTTTGCCCGACGGCGAGATCGGCCTCTCGATCGATCCAGCAGACCCTCCCGCCATCCGAAACATCCTGGAACGCCATCCAAAAGTGACGACACGACGACCACATCGAAACCCTCGGCCTCAATTCGCCCGATCGAGCTGCCGTTCGATCGCGTCGCACGCCACCGCCACGCCATCCTCCGCTTGCAGCACTGCCTCTACTTCAGCGGCCTTCTCGGCATAGCTAGGGTTTTCGATCAGCTCGCGCAAAACCTCAGTCGCGCGCGCCGCAGAGTAGCGTTTCCGCGCGATCGTCCGCGAAGTCCCCAGACACTCGGCGCGCGATGCATTGTCCGGCTGGTCGAGGGTGTAGGGTACGATCGCGGTCGGCCGCCCCGATTTGAGACCCTGCGCGGTCGTGCCGATGCCGCCCTGATGGACGATCGCCAGCGCGCGCGGGAACAGCGCCGAGTAGGGCGCGTACTCGCAGGCGAGGATGCTTTCCGGCAGGTCGGCAGGCACGGGATTGTCTCCCAACACCAGCACGGCACGCCGCCGGAGAGCGATCGCCGCTTTCGCGCTGTCCGCGTAAAACTCCCCCGGCGCTTTGACCGCCGCCGACCCGAGGGTAAACACCAGTGGCGGCTCGCCCGCCTCGAGGAACGCCTCCAGCTCCGGCGGCATCTTTTTGCTGCTGCCGTCATAGAACGTAAAACCTGCCGTGACGGTGTTGGGCGGCCAGTCGGGTTGGGGGTCGGCGATCGCGGACGAGAACAGCGCCAAAACCAGATGTGGCGAATATTTGTCGTTGCCGACGATCGGGTGGCTAATTTTGGGCAGCCCCAACTCGCGGCGCAGCACGTACACGGGCTTTGTCCACAGCGACGTAACGAACTTGATGGCGTTTATCGCCAGGCTGTTAACGGTTGGCCCGAAGCGGTGAAACTCAGCGAGGAAAGGCTGGGCGGCGTTGACGAACGGCTCGTAAACCGAGAAGAAAGTTTGCGGCGATAGCGTAAAGCTCGCCCAGGGCAGCTTCTGCACTTCAGCGACGATCGGGGCGGCGTAGACGACTTCGTGGGCGATGAGGAAGTCGGCATCTTTCGCGATCGCGGTCAGGTCTGCGACGGTCTCGCGGAGGTTACCGATAATCAAGTCCTTGAGAACGGCTTCCGCGCCGGTTTGCGGGTTCATAATCCGCGAGATCGTCTCGGGTTCTTCGGGTAGTTCGGGGCGGATGGCGTGAAACGTGAGGCCGAGCGCTGCGACTTTCGGGCGGTAGCGTTCGACGCTGGCGATCGTGATGTGGTGGCCGCGATCGCGCAGACCGAGCCCCAGGGCGATCGCGGGGTGGAGGTCTCCCAACGAGCCCCAGGTTGCGATGACGATTCGACTCATAGCTTTTACCTCTCGATGCACCGAGTTGTCTGGCGAACGGCGCACCGCCGCGCGCTACTAGAGACTCCCAGCTTGCAAATTCTTGTTTTTACTCCAGCACCGGCTCAATCCGACGCGAACAGTGCCTCGAGGTCGAGCGATCGTGCGAACTCGTCGGTAATCGCGTCGATCGCCTCCTCGCGCTCGGCGCGGTGATTGCCGATGCCGGTCGGGAGCGCCGTAAAGCCCCGCTGCTGGCGCAGGCGATTGAGCCAGGTGCGCCGCCAGGGGCCGCTGTCGAACACGCCGTGCAGGTTGACGCCCCAGACCGCGCCGTAGCGATCGACCGAGCCCAGCCGCGCTTCGTCGAAAATCGGCTGGACGTTTTTCGTGTCCATCACCTGGGTGCGAGTCTGGTGGCGCTCGTAGCCGCTGACCATCAGGCCCTCCTGGGGCTGGAGCGAGGCGGTCGTGCGCTGGCTGGCGATGCGCTTGTTGCCGATAACCGTCCGCACGGGCAAAATTCCCAGGCCCTGATGCCGCCCTTCGATGCCCTCGATGCCCTCGGGATCGGCGATCGTCTCGCCCAGCATGTGGTAGCCGCCGAGAATGCCGAACACCGTGCCACCAGCGGATACGTAGTCGCGGATTTCCTGGGCCATACTCGACTCCTGTAAGGTGCGCAGGTCGGCGATCGTCGATCGCGAACTGGGCACGATCGCCGCGTCGGGGTAACCGAGGCTATCTCCCGGCTTGAGGTATTTCACCGTCACGCTAGGCTCGGCTTCTAGAGGCTCGAAATCTGCAAAGCTGGCTGTTCGAGGCAGGCAAATCGCGGCGATCGTCAGCTTGTTGCCCTCGCGAGAGGTAGTGCGCTCGAAGCGCTGGCCGAGGGTCTGGCGGGGCCGCTCGAACAGGTCGTTGCGGCGGGGAATGACGCCCAGCACCGGAAGCTGCGTCCGGGCGCGGAAGTTCGCGAGGCCGCGCTCGAGCAGCCGGAGCGAGCCGTCGAACTTGTTCACGATCAGTCCGGCGAGACGGTCGCGATCTTCCGGAGCCATCAGCTCCAAAGTGCCGATCGCGTGAGCGATCGCGCCGCCGCGTCCGCCATCGACCACCAGCACCGTCCGTGCGTCCAGGTAGCGCGACACCTGCATACTCGCCAGGTCGCCATCCTCCAGGCTGACATCGACGGGATTGCCCGACCCCTCGCAAACCAGCGCGTCGTACTGCGCCACGAGCTGGTTCAGGCAGGACTGAACGAGCGCCCAAGACTCTTGGCGGTGAAGGCCGTAGAAGTCGGCCAGATCGCAGACTCCGCGCTGCTGTCCGCCGATGTGGACGCGCACGTTCGGGCTGCTTTCGGGCTCGAGCCAAATCGGCGCGATATTCAACGATGGCTGCAGCCCCGCTGCCCAGGCTTGGAGCGCTTGGGCGTAGGGAATGCGATGGCCGCTGTCGGTCAGATAGGTGGCACGGGAAATGTTGTGCGCTTTAAAGGGGGTGACGCGCTGGCGCTGTCGGGCGAGCAAGCGACAGAGCACCATCGAAATCGTCGATTTTCCGACATTGGAGGAGGCTCCCAGCACGACGATCGATTTCATTCGCTTCCTCTAGATGTCAATTAAATAGGTGTCAGTCGGACGTCAATCGTTCGGGCGCGGATGCAGCATCAAGCGCTGGTTTCGGCACGATCGTAGCTCAGATCGTCCGGAGCCTGAAGGCGAGATCGCGGCATATTTTTACTGATATTTCTCCGGCAATACACAAATATAGCGGCGCGCGGGCCAAATCTTTGCACCGCTTCCATACGGCTCAAACGCGGCGCGATCCGGACGAGGTCGAGTCATCTGCCGCGCGCGACAGCCGAGTAAGTGCCCGCGCACCAGCCCGCGCTCCAGTGGCTTTCAGGCTTCGTAATACAATCGGTACGCATCGCTGTCCCGATACGACATCCCGCCATGTCAATTTTGCACGGTAGCTGGCTCGAGTTCGATCGCGCGCTGTTCGTCTGGGGTGAAACCTGGCGCTCGGACGCCCGTTCGGATGCCCATACCGCCGAGGCAACGCGCACCGACACCGTAACCGATCATCCTTCGGCGCTGGCGATCGCCGACCTGTGGGTGCAGATGCGATCGCGTCATGGGGGGCTGCGGAAGACCATCGAGAACTGGGGCGATCTCAGCGCCTGCGTCGGTGCGCTAGAAGCGATCGTCGCCCTCCAGGCTGCCGCACGTGGCGACGGAGACGGCGAATCCAGCGCCGATCGCGAAGACGAGCTAGACGATTTGCTCGTATCGGTTCCGGGGATCGTACCTGCCATGCGCGTGCTGTGGTTGCCGATGCGGGTGGGCCGCGATCGCGCCGTACCTCAAGCCTCGTTCGAGCCGTTCGCAGATGGCGATCTCGAAACAGGCGGCTCGGGTAATTCAGAACTCAGCGATAAAAACGGCGCGGCGGACGATACGAGCGACAGTGCCAAACCGGCGATCGAGTTGCAGCCTTGGCAGGTGCAGGGTTTTATCCTCGACGCCAGCCGGGCGATCGAGCTGCTCGACGCACTGCCGCTGGGTAGTTTGGACGGCAGTTTGGACGGTGCGACGGCGTTCGTCGGATCGGATCTGCGCTTTTGGTCGCAGGTGTCGCGCTGGACGCTGGACGTGCTGGCGCGGGGCAAAGTCGTGCCGGAATTGCAGGCCAACGGCGACGGCGGCTTGATGGCGCGCTGGCGTCCCTTGCTCGACAGCGCCCGCGACACCGATCGCCGGGTGGAGTTCGGTAAGTCGATGCCCCTGGCCGCGCGCGCCACGGAGCTGAGCGGCGCGGTGCAGCAGCCCCCGGCCCGCAACACTCTGGTGGGATTTCTCGACGCGGCGATCGACGCGCGGATGCGTCTGGCACTGGCCGACTGCGAGCTGCCCTCGGCCAATGCGACTATCGTCTCTTGGGCCAGGGCGCTGACCTCGGACGATCGCCGCGTCGCCCTGGACTTGCAGGCCGCCAAGCCCTTGGGCAAAACTCTGGAAACCTGGACGGAGCCGATCCGAGACTTTCTCGACGGGCGCGCCGACTTTCGCACCGCGATCGCCGTGACGCCGCCCAACGCCGGTCGAGACTCCTGGAAGCTGAGTTATGGGTTGCAGGCGATCGACGATCCCGACTTTTTTGTCGATGCGGGCACGATTTGGAACAATCCGGTCGAGACACTTCACCTGAGCGGACGGACGATCGAGCGACCCCAGGAAACCTTCCTCAGCGGCCTCGGTCGCGCCGCTCAGCTCTACCCGGCGATCGAGGCCGGACTCGACGTCGCCCGCCCGATCGGCCATAAGCTCAACCCGATCGAAGCCTACGAATTTCTCAAAAGTCACCGCTGGCGGCTGAGCGAAAACGGCCTCGGCGTAATTTTGCCCGAAAATCTGGCCCGCGCCGAAGCCCAGTCCAGTCGCCTCGGCCTCAGCATCAAAGCCCTACCGCCCCAGGGCAAGCGCCTCGGCCTTAACGGCCTGCTGAACTTCGAGTGGGAACTGACGATCGCCGGTCAAACCATTTCTCAGGAGGAATTCACCCGCCTGATTTCCCAAGGCAGCCCTCTCGTCGAGGTCAACGGCTCCTGGGTCGAACTGCGGATGGCCGACGTGCGCGCCGCCAACGAGTTCTTCACCCAGCGCCAGGAGCGCACCCTGTCTCTCGAAGACGCCCTGCGGATGAGCAGCGGCGACACCCAGACGATCGATAAGCTGCCGGTACTCGACTTCGAGGCGTCCGGCGCGCTCCACGAGCTGCTCGACACCCTCTCCGGCAAACGCACGATCGAGCCTGTTGCCACGACCACCGACTTTCGCGGCACGCTGCGACCTTACCAAGCGCGCGGTGTCGGCTGGATGCGCTTCCTGGAGCGTTGGGGTCTGGGGGCTTGCCTCGCAGACGATATGGGCCTCGGTAAAACCGTCCAGACGATCGCCTTCCTGCTCTCGCTCAAAGACGACGGCAGCCTCGATAAGCCCGTGCTGCTGGTTTGCCCCACTTCGGTGCTGGGCAACTGGGAGCGCGAAGTTCGCAAATTCGCGCGAGGACTTTCGACGATCGTCCACCACGGCGATCGGCGCGCCAAGGGCAAAAGCTTCGCCAAAGCCGTTGCCAAATTCGTCGGCGGCGCGCCCCTGGTGCTGACCAGCTACGCCCTGGCCCAGCGCGACCTGAAAACGCTCCAGCAAGTTTCCTGGCGCGCCCTGATTCTCGACGAAGCCCAAAATATCAAAAATGCCGGGGCCAAGCAGTCCAAAGCCGTCCGCGAGTTGGACGCCGAGTTTCGCCTCGCGCTCACCGGCACGCCTGTCGAAAATCGCCTCTCGGAGCTGTGGTCGATTCTCGATTTCCTCAATCCGGGCTACCTGGGAACGCAGGCGTTTTTCAAAAAGCGTTTTGTCGCCCCGATCGAAAAATACGGCGACACCGACTCGCTGCGTACCCTGCGATCGCTCGTCCAGCCGTTTATCTTGCGCCGCCTGAAAACCGATAAGACGATTATCCAAGACCTGCCCGAAAAGCAGGAAATGACCGTCTTTTGTCCGCTCACCGACATGCAGGCTGCCGTTTATCAAAAAACCGTCGAAACGGCGATGGCGAAAATCGAAGCAAGCGACGGCATCGAGCGTCACGGCAACGTCCTGGCGCTGCTCACCAAGCTCAAGCAAATCTGCAACCACCCAGAACTGCTCGGACTCAAGGGCCGCAAGAAAAAGCCGACGATCGACGAAACCTTCGATCGCAGCTCCGGCAAGCTCCAGCGCCTCGCCGCCATGCTCGAAGAGGCCGTCGCCGAAGGCGATCGCGCCTTGATCTTCACTCAGTTCGCCGAGTGGGGCAAAGTGTTGCAGCCTTATCTAGAGCAGCAGCTCGGGCGCGAAACGATCTTCCTCTACGGCGCGACGCGGCGCGCCCAGCGCGAGGCGATGCTCGATCGCTTTCAGCACGACCCTCAAGGCCCGCCGATCGCTATCCTCTCGCTGAAGGCAGGCGGTACGGGGCTCAACCTGACCCGTGCCAACCACGTCTTCCACTTCGATCGCTGGTGGAACCCTGCCGTGGAAAACCAGGCCACCGATCGCGTCTTTCGCATCGGCCAAACCCGCAACGTCCAGGTTCATAAATTCGTCTGTACCGGAACCCTCGAAGAACGCATCCACGAGCTAATCGAGAGCAAGCAAGCCCTGGCCGAGCAAGCCGTCGGTGCGGGCGAGTCCTGGCTGACGGAGCTGGACACCGACAGTTTGCGAAACCTGCTGCTGCTCGATCGCGAAGCGGCGATCGAATCGGCGTAGACTGCGATGCCGAAGCTTATCGCGCGCGGCGAGGTCGGGTTCGCAAGGGGCGATTGGTACAATTGTGTTGCCTAGATTGTATTTTCTCGATCGGCGCACATCGCTCGCGACGCGCGATCGATATCTCGACAACGCTTCAGTGTGAGCAGTGACTTAACTATGAGCACGATTTTGATTGTGGAAGACAGCAATCCACAGCGCGAAATGATGGCAGGTCTCCTGAAAAAAAAGGGGATGCGCGTCGTGCAGGCGAAAGGCGGCGACGAAGCGCTGACCTACATCAAGTCCGCCGTACCCGACTTGGTGATCCTCGATATCGTGATGCCGACCCCGAACGGCTACGACGTGTGCCGCAAGCTCAAGGCCAACCCCAGCACCAGCGCAGTGCCGGTGATCATGTGTTCGTGCAAAAGCGAAGAATTCGATCGCTACTGGGGTATGAAAGTTGGCGCAGACGCCTACATCGCGAAGCCGTTTCACCCGGACGAGCTGGTTAGCGCCGTGCAGCAGCTTTTGGTTTAGAGGCAAGATGGCCAAAGTAACAGAAGCCGGAGACGTAACGCTCGGTCAGCTCGAGGATGAGTTCGGCTTACAGCGTACGCATGCCATCGACTTCTTCCCGGAGTGGCAGGGTGGCGTACTGCTGACCGAACTGGAGCGCGAGTATCTCAATCGTGTTAGAGCGAACTTCGAGGCGCAGCTCAAGGAACCACCTCTGCTCGAAGACGGCGTCAAGATGGTGGTGCTGTCGCCGCTGTTAGACTTGGCCGGGTTTTACCAACAGCCGTTCAAAATCCAGACGGAAGCGAGCATCGAGATTTCCGCTGAAGACGGCGGGACGATCGTACGGGGGCGCATCGATATTTTGGTGTTGCTCGATCGGCTGTGGCTCCTGGCGATCGAGTCGAAGCGCAGCGACTTCGCGGTGACGCGGGCGCTTCCACAGGCGCTGGCGTATATGCGCGCGCAGCCCACCGGGCGATCGGCGTCGTTCGGCCTCATCGCCAACGGGAACGAGTTTTTGTTCGTGAAGCTGGATTTGGCATCGGGGCAGTACGGGCTATCGCGGTTGTTTTCGCTGGTGAATCCGGGGAACGAGCTGGTGGAGGTGCTGGGGGTTTTGCGTGAGATGGGCGCGCGGGACGGGGCGGCGTAGTTCTGTCGATCGTCGGGCGATCGAGTGTTCGTCGAGGCTACGAATGACGGTTGCTGACGCTGCACGACTATTTTGGCGCGACGAATCCCGACCACGAGTTTACACAGCAGCGAGAAATGCAGCCGCCAGCAGTCAAGGTCGATGCACCGAACAATCTGAACCGCTATCGTCGTTTGATTCCCAAATTCGTCGGGCGCGATCGGGCGATGAGCGACCTGAGCGAGAAGGTGGCGGAAGCGGGAACGGTGGCGATCGCCGAAATCCTCCACGAATATAGCGACGGAGAAATCCCCGAAATGCCCGGAGGCTCGATCGCAGCCGCATCTCGACCAACTGGATATCGAGCCGATCTGTAAAAATGTGGGCATCCGCCCCGGACACCTCACAATGCTCCGCCAAAAGCTCGCACAGCTCCGCCAGCGCCTCCTCGCTGCGATCGGCCTCGGCATCCTCGCCACCGCCATAATTCTCGTCGCCGACTACCTCTTTAACGACGACCCTGCTGTCAGGATTCCGGCCGATCGACCTGCGACCCGGTTGCTGGCGATACCGCCGCTGCTCGAACCCACTGACGAAGACGGCGTTGCCCGCTACCACCTCGACCTCCACGCTGCCAGTCATAACTTCCTGCCCGATCGCGCCACCCCGACATTTGCCTATAACCAAACCAGCATCCTCGGCCCCACGCTGCGCCTCCGCCAGGGCGATCGCATTGCCATCGACGTCACCAACCACCTCGACGAAGACACCACCACCCACTGGCACGGTGCCGACCTGCCCGCTGCTGCCGACGGTGGCGCACACAGCCTAATTCACCCCGGCCAAACCTGGACGGCGGAGTTCGATGTCATCCAAGAGGCCGCCACCCTCTGGTATCACCCCCACGTCAAGTACCACACTGCCGAGCAGGTCTATCGCGGCGCGGCTGGCCTGATGATTATCGACGACGATAATCCCAGCGCCCGATCGCTCCCCAGCACCTACGGCGTAGACGATATCCCGCTGATTCTCCAAGACAAAGACTTTACCAAAACCAGCGAGCTGGACTTTACGCTCACCAACTACGGTAAGGGATACTATTACCCGACGCTGACGGCGAACGGCACGATCGATCCGTACCTCAGCGTGCCTGCCGGTCTCGTGCGCCTGCGCCTGCTTAACGGCAGCCAGGCGCGGCTGTATCACTTCAGCCTCGACGCCGGGAAGACGATGACGAAAATTGCGTCGGAGGGCGGCTATCTGAACCGACCGTTGGAGCTAGAGCGACTGACGCTTTCGCCGGGCGATCGCGCTGAAATTGTCGTCGATCTCAGCGACGTCGATCGACTCGTTCTGCTCGATGACTCCTTCGGGCGTGTCTTAGAGCTGCGTGCCGATCCGACCCTGGTCGCCGTCACGACCCCGCTCCCCGATCGGCTTAACGACATCGAACGCATCGATCCGAGCGAAGTCGATCGCAGCCGCGAGTTTGTCTTCGACAGCGTGGGCAAAGGTTGGGGCATCAACGGCAAGCAAATGGAGATGGCGCGCATCGACGACACGATCCGCTTCGGCGACACCGAGCGCTGGACGCTGCAATCCGTCTCCGGCTGGCACGTCTTCCACGTCCACCAAACCCAGTTCCAGGTGCTCTCTCGCAACGGGCAACCACCGGAGCCCGCCGATCGAGGCTGGGAGGACACAATTTTCTTCAAGAATCGCGACAAAATCGAAATTCTGGCGCGCTTCGACACCTACGCCAATCCCGAGATTCCCTACATGCTGCACTGTCATATCCTCGACCACGAGGATACGGGCATGATGAGTCAGTTCGAGATCGTCAAAGACCTTTGAGATCTCTATTCGGGGAGGTATTCTGAATCGAAAATTTCGTCGAGCGTGAAGGGATTTTGTGGGGGGAATATCGATCGCGACAACCCAGTTTCGTCCGCCGTGAGCTTCAGCGCGTCGATGTAAGACTTGTCTAGATTCGCAATCGCATAAGGCTTCAGACTGGGACTATCCTCGATATCTTGTGCGATTCGTCGACGGTGTTCGCGCAGCGTCGATCGCCAACTGTTCGATCACTTTTCGGGCTGAAACGCATACTTCAGCAAGTGCATCAGAACGACGACTAGTGCAGCGTCAGCTTTTAATCTTCGGGTAAATGGAGGAAAGCTTGCCTC
>ERZ1740068.385-NODE-385-length-22901-cov-5.828022_pt1 | contig 22901 bp, 18 predicted proteins | sample MGYA00581735_ERZ1740068 | MGnify/ENA primary metagenome ERZ1740068 (study PRJEB43018, sample SAMN04849740) | marine metagenome | isolation source: floating plastic debris | place: Pacific Ocean | collected 2008-08-30 | study: EMG produced TPA metagenomics assembly...
TTTCTTTCAAATCCACCAACCCATTGTGCATATGTTCGAGTTTTCACCCGAACATTTTTTACGGATCTTGTATAGTGAATTTCAATGTTTCCCATAGTACCACATATCGTACATGGTTCGTCGAATTAAGATCGAGTTAAGCTATTCGTCCATGATTGGCGTAATAGTTTATCTAGGTTATATTTCATCTTTACGTTAAATCTTTGGTCGATAGGTAACATTCGTTTAATTATTAGGACGAAAAATAGTAAGTTTTTTGCCTTTTTCATTTACAAATTTTAAGTCTCGGCCAAATTTGGAAAATGCTTTCCTTATAGATTTAAGTTTAAATTTACGAGCCAAGGTTAGCGCGCAAGAGTAGTGAAGGAACCTAACAATTGATGATAACTCGTTTCTATTGTGGACGAAGCTGTAGTAATTTAAAATCCCCCGAATTCTACTGTTAAAATAATTTACAATTTGCGGATGTGTTAGAGGTATACAATTAGTTTTCCCAATAGAGAAAAACTCACCCTTGCTACTTCGTGTTACAAAACCTAAATTTTTGAGCTTGATTAATAACTCTTCAATAGGAGCGTGCATTACGATTCGCGGTGCAAATCTTTGCTTGATGGTGGTATTTTTCTTCACTAATCTTGTAGATTTGAAGTGATCTTCCGTATTCTTTCGAATAAAAAAGTCAGCTCCTAGGAAGCGACATTTGCCTTTCCTAAGAGAAGTGATGCGGGTTTTTCCGAAATTTAGAGATAATCCTAAACTTTGGAGTTTATTAGACACTTTGCTACGAATAGCTTTTGCGTCTTCATGTGACCCAGCTACTAAAATTATCCAGTCATCAGCGTATCTAACATAAAATAATCGTTTAAAATTTTCATCATGGAAGTCCTTAGATGGAGTTTTTAAACATAGGTTAATAAGCTTTTTTCTATTTTTGGGGTTCGTTTCGGTTTTTATTTTGTACCTTAATTTTCGATATTCTAGATTAGCCTTGCGTTTTTTTCCTATGTTGTATTCAACTTTCAGCTTTTCATTAATAAATTTATCCAATTCGTGTAGAACTATGTTACAAAATAGTGAACTCAATGCAATGCCTTGTGGGGTACCTATTTTAGACTTATGGACTTGTGCCTTAAGTTTGAATTTTTTGAGGTCATCATTTAGAACATAACCTGCATTTAAGATTTTTTTTATTAAAGAGAGCGTAGCTGGGCAATCAACTTCTCGGCTTATTCCTTTTAATATCAATTGATGTGGTATATTGTCAAAACAACTTTTGATATCGCCTCCTATTACCCAAGAATAACTGGAGGCGTTCCCAATTTTTAACTGCAGGTATTTTAGAGCTGTGTGACAGCTTCTGCCTACTCTAAAACCGTGACTACAGTCTAAGAATTTTTCCTCAAAAATAATCGATAGGACCATTTCCATGGCCTTTTGAACTATCTTTTCGCGAGGATTGCTAACACCTAAGGCGCGTAATTCTTTTTTTCCAGGTTTTGATATCATAACTCTTTTAACGGGTTTTATTTCGAAATTTCCACTCAAGACATCTTTTGAGATCTTTTGTATACTTTTCAGACTGATCCCGTCAAGATTTTCATTATCTATACCTTTTGCTAAAATTCCCGAATTACTTTTTATCAATAAGTAAGCAGTTTTAAGTGTAGAAGGGGAACCGATGATCTGAATTAAATTCCCATATCTTCCATCTTTGTTTCTGCACTTTTTAACCTGTTGATTCATTTTCGTGATCAAAACCCTTTCATCCAGATTGATTGAAAGAATTTTATTTGAAAATGATCGGCGAAAACACACAACTGGTAAGTTTATCTGCATACCTTCCCTGATGCACCAAGTACTATGTATGCTCCGTTTTCCTCCTAAGAGGTTAAATCCCGTAGTTCTTAAATTGTTTCGGTTTTTTAGTCTATTAGACTTAGGTCTTTGCGCTCTCATATCTTCTTTTTGAAGTGCTGTGTTGGTATTTTCCTGGTTAGCAACCTGTACGCATGAAGCTAACCACCAATCAACATGGCCATTAATATGAGGTGACCAATAGGATAATGAAGTCCCAGCCGAACGTATCAAATTTCTTAACGTAACCTTATCTAAAATCGCCTCAGATAGTCTAAATATACTCATATAATATCTCAATCTGCTCTCACTCGATGCTTTTCCACGATCTTAATTGATCGCTACCTCGAGAAGGCTTCTGACTTTCTTTAAGAAAAATGAATTCAGGTGTAGCTGACTAACTACACAACGAAACAACAAGCGCAACGGCGCACCGTAAACCATTCCTAAATAACCAAAAATTGGTTTTTTAGCAGCACTTACAATAACGTGACTTATAATTCCAAAGCCCGGTAAAATAAGAATGTAAACTTCAGGATCGGGATAGATTACGCTCTCACGAGTGTAGCCCCCCACAGAACCGTACAAGCACCTCTCGATGCATACGGCTCTTGACAAGATTATTCCTTGAGTTTCAAAGTGGTTTTATGACATGATTTGTGAACTAATTGTAAGTTATTTACATCTTTTAAACTTGGATCACCAACATCTAATTGAGAAACCCTCTTTAAATGGTGAATTTCAAGATTTTCAGAGATAAGATAACCCAAACTTTGTCCACATATACAACATAACCCTTTTTGTTTTTTATACAGCAAACTCCATTTATCAACACTTTTTTCTTTGCTACGCTGTTTTACCACTTTTAAGTTATATTCATTAAATAACGAATCATCAATATAATAAGTAGATTTAACTAAAGCTTTACTAGGGGAAAACATTTGAGCAGGTACTTGCTTGTTTAATTGACTTAATAACAATATCCAAGCTACCGACCCTTTTCGCTTCATCGTATCTTTATTTACGGAATTAACAGTTCCATGAAATTGCCATGTTCGTCCTGATGGTGTATGGACGCCTTGAAAATAACGGCTTACAAGATTTTTTGTAGAAACTTTTTTGTACTTTCTTCGTAAATAACGCCATATTCTATACCAAATGTAATGATCCAATCTCGAAAATATTCTTAAAGTCCCTATCCCAAAATAATTTCCCCAACCTCGTATTATGGGATTGAGAATATTTACCAAACGATATGGCGAAACATTTAAATTACTCTTTATAGTTTCTTTAATTCTATTTTTAAAAGATTGAACTTTTGATTTAGACGGATAGACATATAACCCGCTTCGAACGGAATTTTTATTATGTTTTCTCTGCATAGTTATTTTAGAAAATCTTTTTTCTAAAATGTAATGGAAGGTGAATCCAAGATAGTCAAACTTTGCGTTGTTTTCCCATTTTAAAACTTTACTTTTTATTGGGTTTTTGTTTAATCCCCGTTCTTGAAGAAAAATATCAATTTTATCACTTATTATTTCAGCCTGCTCTTTATCGTTAACAACTACGATAAAATCATCTGCATACCGAACAATAGAGCTGGTAAGAGTTTTTCTTACAATTGACGAACTTTTATTATAAGTTAAGCCTTTACTAACGTAATAGTTAAACTTCTCTTCATCAAAAGCAGTCACTTTATTAGGAACAGTTATGTCTTGTAAACCATTTAAAGCAAAGTTAGCAAGTGAAGGTCCAATAACGCTACCTTGTGGAAACCCTGAAATTGGAGTTTCGTATTCACCTTGATAAATTATCTCACCAGATAACCAGTCTCTCAATATGTTAACAAAATTATTTGGAAATGGATAGTTCCTCAATAACCAATCGTGATTAACTTTATCAAAGAACTTTTCTATATCAATATTAAGTATATACTTACTGTGTGTAAAGTATCTTTTGTCATTACGACGTCTTTGATGCGCTGGCTTTACACTTAACAATTTACTTAATAAACCTATAGCCTGATAAGGATTGCGACCTTTTCTAAATCCAAAACTATTATTATCTGCATGTACGTCAATAATAGGTTCAAGAACTTGAACAAACAGTGCTTGCACTATTCGATCCTTAATTGTAGGAATTCCTAAGGAACGTACATCGTTTTTACTTTTTGGAATATATACTCTACGAATTTGGTCAACTTTGTAGTGTTTTAAATTATTATACTTCAATATTTCTAAGTAATCAAGTAAATTTTCACGCTTTAATGTTAAGTTGTCTACTCCTGGTGTAAGATTACCAGATGATCTGTAGACATACTCAACAGCAAAAACTCTTAGATCTAATTTAGTTAACCACTCGTCAACTTGTCGTATAACCGTTGCTGAACGGAATCCGAATTGATTAGAGAGCATCGCAAGATATTTTTGCCGTTTCTTAACAAGACTTCGGATTTCTTTGTTAAACTTTAGCATTGGCCAAATACTTTTATCGATGCTTTTTGTAAGTAATGGTGTTAAGTCTTTACTTTCACTTAGAATCTCTTTCTTAAGATAATTAAGATCTCCTTGATTCTCCATTACTTTACCTCTAACATCTTGCCTGCTAGCATTATTTACACTAGCATCTATCTTAATGGACCTATTATTTATTTTACATGAATAATATCTTCTCAAAGAAGAACCATGATAAACAAGGCCATTGTTTACAGGTGATTCATTAAGTACGCACTTTCTCTGCCTTCGTTGCCTTATTGAAGGAATATAAGTTCTCACGTGGTCCGCCCCTTGATCTAATCTTCTTAATTGTTGAAGTAGATTTTTCCTGCATAATGGCACAACTATACAGTACTTCAACATCCTATTTAGGGGGTCATACCTAAATATTTTCCTATACGGTTTGGAAAATAACCGTTCATGTAAACTTTGACTCCTTATATTCCCAATTAAAAGAAATTTTTTAATTACAACTCGTATTTGCTTAACTAGTCTCATCCTAAAATCTGGACTTTAGAGACTCAATTGCAGAGCGTTACGCCGCCCATGTCCGAAAAACCAAAATAAATGCTGATATAATACAGGATCTCCTCCTCCTGCAGGATCAAAAAAAGTAGTGTTAAAATTACGGTCAGTTAAAAGATACTAGTTCGAATGACCAATAAATCAGTCAAGCGCTAATTCGCACGGTACAAGCGAGTTTCCCGGCATACCGCGCTCCGATACAGAAGAGGTTCGTAAAACCTCTAAGATTTAACACCTTTATTACGTGGTACATTCCCAGCATCATAGGCAGGAAGTTTTCGTAATGAAGGACCATCATATTTACCATTAGTGATTAAATTATGATGAGCTGTACAAACAGGGAGTTGGCGCGTTTGATAGGCAATATCAATTGCCCGTCTATCTTTACGCTTAGCCCTTTTTCTCGGAGTAATATGATGCCATTCATTGGCCATATTAGGACAGTGGGGTATAGCACATGGGAGTTCGCTAGCGCTAACTATACCACTTAGGGTTTTAGGGAAAACAGCTCCTTTCGGCGTGGTTGAAATCATTAACCAAGACATTTCACCTTGTAACGCTCCAGGGCGTTTAAATTTCCCATAGGTTATTTTGGGGATTTCAAAACATACATGCCTTTCTTCTGTTTTACCTTTTTTCTGGACTTCGTAACGGATTTTAAGATCACGACCCCATTTCTGGAAACCAGCTTTCGCCGTTCGCTTCTTGTGTCTATGGACCAAAGTTAATGCTAAAGAACGTCTCATTAGCTCCCATAGTTCATTCAAGGCGGAAGGGTACTCAGATCCGCAGTAATAATTGGCAATGCCTCTCATTACTGCATTGAATCTTTTAACCACCTCAAAATCTTCCGGTAGGAAAATCCATTTATCCACACGTCTTGCAACGTATTTGATATTTTTCCCTTTCTTCGCAATTTGAAGAAATCCTTTATTCATATATCTCTTTAATAATCTTTTCGTAGGGATACTAAACTTTATACGATTACTAAGGTGACGTTGCGTTTTGCCATAGTTCATCTTAGCGTCATAATTGCCCAATAACCGGTACCCAAGGAATAAGACACCATCAGAGTGATGCTCTACTCCAGATTTCTCTGGGTGAATTCGCATCTTTAACTCCTTCTCCACTGCAACTTCAATTTCCTTCAAAATCGCCAAAGCGTCTTCTTTAGGTCCTATAAGTCCCAGCAGCATGTCATCCGCATATCGCTCATACCAAAGTTTCCGATGGTTAGGATCATCTGCGTAATATTTTATCTTATCCTGAGCAGCTTGTTGTTTCCGTACTTCACGAAGTGCCAGACGAATCTTCTTTCGATTAATGTCAGGTGCATGCTTTTTGATGCTTTCTAACACCTCATTCCATTCGGTCCCAAGATGCTTCTGAACTGCATTCGCATATTCTGGGTTGACATTATCCTTTCTTAATGTATTAAATTAGGTTAATAAGAGGGTTTCAACCCTTCGGGCATAGCTGTCAATCAATATGTTAGCATAAAGATGACTTAGGATACTACCTTGCGGTGTACCTTCTTTCATTTCCATCTTACTATCCGATATATCATGCGGGTTTATGTACCCTACTTTCAACATTTTGTGTATCAAATCCATCATCTGTTGGTCGACAATTTTTAGTTCCAATTCTTCAATCAAAAGAGCATGGTGAACTTTGTCGAATGCTTTCACTAGATCTAACTCAATGAACCAGGTGGTTCTGTTTCCGTTTCTGCGGATAGAATTCAACGCAGTGTGACAACTTCTATCGGGTCTGAACCCATGGGAATGATCACTAAAGTTGCATTCGAATGCAGGTTGTATCAACATTTGGACCGCCTTTTGCACAATTTTGTCGCGCGTACTTGGCACTCCTAGAGGTCGTTTACCACCCTCCGGCTTATCTATGTACAGTCTTCGAACGGGTATACATTTATATTGTTCGGAAGAAAGTTCTTTAGATAAGGTCCGTAAACCACTTAAAGTTACATTGCCACCTCCAACATGATCTAGACCAACAGCCGCATCCTTCCTTACGTTATCATACGCAATAAGAAGAAAACATGGGTTACACAAAAGATCATAAAGATTATCTAATTTGAGTTGTTCAGCATTGCTAACCACATTTTCATACCTCAACATGGCAGCAACAAGTTCATCGAGTGTGAACGTTTTACGCACTAGTCTCGATGCCCTGTTAAGTCTATTCTCTAAGGGATTAAGAAGAGCTTTTGCTTCTTCTGTAATCCTCTGCAACTGGGCCACTTCGCAGGGCTCGTTTAAAGAGTGGTGAGTAATACCATCTTTTTCGACGCCCACTACTGTTGACCCGCTTCTACGAATTGGAGATTCTTTAATCGTCCGATATCGCATATACACATTTCCGTTAATACTTGTTAAATATAATTTATTGGAGTTAATCATCATAAAATTATATTTGTTTCATCCTTAGGACTCTGCTTTGTCTCTATTCCATACCTATTAGGGTATAAAATACTTATTCTCTTTGAATATTCGTGGTCCGGTGCAGTAATAATTGGCAACATAATGCGGTACCAATTATTCCGGTTTCCATCAGAAGTGCTTACTTCTTCCGCCTGGCGATTGATCAGGTCTTGACAAAGTATCAGATTCGTGAACCTATCCATAGACGAAGACAGTAGCTTACTACAAGCTCTTATAACTAGTACCGACGAAGTCAGCATCAAGTTAGTAGTAACTACTTGCTCCACATTTATCTGCAATTGGTTAGCAAAGATATTAACGGCGAAGTGTCGCCCCATAGTAATTGCACCTGCTAATACTGGCAAAGACAGTACTAGTAAAAAAGCTGTAATGAAAATCGCCCAAGCAAATAACGGAAGCCGATGAAAAGGTAGATTCTTAGAACGCATATTTGTAATAGTACAAATAAAGTTTATTGCTCCTAATATAGAAGCAGCTCCTGATAAGTGAAGACTAAAAATCGCTAAATCAACAGAACCTCCAGAATGAGCAGTTATACTAGATAATGGGGGATAAACAGTCCAACCTGTACCTACACCTGCTTCACATAACACAGATCCTATTAATAAAAGCAAAGATGGAGGTAATAACCAGAAACTGATATTATTCATCCTTGGGGTGCATTAGACAATTCAATAAAATTATCCATGCTCAAAACTGAACGAACCTATTGCTAGGGATTTCAGCTTCCAGATCTACAAATTATTAATTATTTTTGAGATAAAGATTTCTGTGAGCCGAAATCTCTTCTATTTGAGACTTTGTTAACTTTTTATATTTTTTTATTTCTGTTTTTATACCATCACGAAATTCTCTAATCGCTTTAAACAGTTTTTTATTCAGGTGTTTTTTAATATTTGACCTCCATTGTGTTTCTTTGCTGTTTAATTCACGATCGATTGTTTTATGGCAATTTTTGTGAACAGATCTTAAATATAAGTTTGATTCTAATTCGTTTACAATAACACCATTTACTAAAGCTTTAGGTAAGTTGAGTAACATTTTATATTTTACTTGTAAATCTTTGCTATCAGTTTGACCTTCTACCAATTTTAGTAAATTTTTCCAGATATTTTCTCTCAAATACCATATAGAGGGTTCATGATCCAGTTCTTTTGTTGATCCATGAGACAACGATTCGAAACAGATTGAGCATAATCCATCTTGATGTTCGATAAGTATTTCGTGTAATTCTTGTTTATCAAATGCAGTATCATATCTTAACGGATTCAAACTGAGACCAATCCTTTTTTTCCTATTAAACTCATCTATAGCCTTCCAATCTAAATACTTATTTAAATTCAAGAATTTTTGTGAGGGACGAATCCAATATATGTTTAGAGAGGAGTATGGATCTACGTCAGAAGGCTTTAGTTGTATAGCTCTTTTATAACAAAACCGACCTTTTTGAATAAACTCAGATTTTATGAAAGATACCTTTTTTGGCTTTGAACCAAATTTTTGTTTAACAATCTTCCACATTTGTTTATAGAAAAAAGGTTCTAACGAATCAAGTTGCATTCTACACTCGCGGCTGATACTATAATAATTACAAATTCCTCTTATGAATGAATTTTGTTTATTAATAATAGTATTTAAAGGTTCACTAGCCAAACTTCTCACAAATAATTTACGAGCTTTTAATTTTGTTTCAGCAAACTTACCAGTATCGATTATAATATATGGGTTTGAGCGATGATATTCTGAATATCTATAGTTACACATTGCAGTAATATCATATATATACTTTGTAAATCGACCTTTGTTTAGTTTTTTAGAGCTACGTTTGTAGTCCGGGAAACAAAATTTAAAACCTAGATATTTAAATGAAGTGCCTGGACAAAAAACCTTTATGTTATTTGTAGGGTTTTTTAACTCTAAACCTCTGGATTGTAAAAATCTGACTAGCTCATTTTCAATTTTTTCTAAAATTGCTTGATTAGTTAACCCAAATATTATAATATTATCAGCATATCGAACACAAGTGATATTTGTTTCGCGTTTGGTTACCAGATTTTTGATTCCAATTTTTTGTTCTGCAAATTTTTGTTGTTCTTTATTAAGTTGATAATGAGGATTTTCTAAACAAATCTGGTAAAGACTCGGCTCCAAACCATCTAAGACGACGTTACATAATATTGGTCCAATTATAGATCCTTGCGGAATTCCAGATAAAGGCTTAAAGCAAATAATTTTTTGTGAGTCCATTGATTCAGGACCTACGATAGATGCTTTTAACCATGCTTTTAATAAGAATAGATATTTGTTAGTAATAGGAGTTGATTCTAATATAGCTTTATGGGATATATTATCAAAACAACCAACAATGTCAACATTTAAATACTTAGTATATGGAGTGTATTGTTTACTATTACTCTTTTGGGATTTAGAAGAAAAAATATAATAAAATTTCTTATAGTGTCTCTTACTTTTTCTTAGTCCACCCGTATTTCCACCTCTAATTGTGAATTTACCACCAGTGGTTTTTTTAAAAGTTTCTGCAGAGACTTTTCTAGGACTCGATCTTTTTGTTGGTTGATTAATTTTTGAAAATCTTATAAAAGAATCTGCTAAAATAGAAACCGCTTGGTGTGGATTTCGATCTTCTCGAAATCCAAAAGAGTTAGAATCTGCCTGATACTCCACAATTGGTAAGATAGCGAAAGATATGATTTTTTGAAGCACTCTATCTTTTAGACTTGGTATACCTATTGGCCTAGCCTTACCATTACTTTTTGGAATCCATATTCTTTTAATACTTGTTGATTTGTAATTTTTACGAATCGATTTTAAGTTAACTTTTTTAATTAGCTCTAATTGCAGTTTTAAGTTATATTCCGCAGCAAGTTGCTCAGCTAATTTTGAGTCTTCGACAATGTTATCTTTTACTATTTTCGGTACATCTTTTTTTACTTTAATACTTTTAGTAGAAAAAAAGTATTTAGTTTTTATTAGCCTTTTTTTTTGTATAGCATTTAAAAACTCAGTTTTAGATTTAAATCCTATAGAATCTGAACCTGGTGTATTACTACCAGACGTAGACTTAATAGCATTAATTGCATAAATAGCAATAGAAAATGATTCTATTAATAAGCATTGAAGTCTTTCCAATTCATTTGGTAGATTTCGTTGTGTAACTCTTTCACCCAAACGATTTAGATTAATAATTAATAATTTTGTTACAATTAAATTATACTCTTCCAAAATAGACTCTATATTTACCAAATTTTGTTTAATAAATATATTGTGTCGCAGTTTGGGATTAGTATATTGACTCATTAAAATAGCATCGTTATTTTTGATTTTCTCAATCAGTAATTCTACTGATCGGCCATTTACTGTAACTTCTCTAGTACATTTTCGTTCAAATTGCATATACCGATCTTTTAAATTAGCTCTCACACTAAAAAATCGATAAGTGAACTTATTAGTACTTCCGCCAGGTTTTAATTGATAAGATGAAATAAAACTTTTATTTATTAGACTCAAATTCTTTAGCTTGGAGACATATTTACTCCTATTTGAAAAGATTTTTGAAGCTGAGGTGTCATCGCACAAACGCCTTCCATTTTTGTACCAACAGCAACTCATATATAGCCATTTTAAACTTGTTTCTATCCGTAGACTAATAAATATTTCACACCACCCATTGAGATTAGGGTTTTTTGCGAACGACACTTTTGGTGCTTTTATCTTACAATTTGTCATAAACCAGGTCTCTCTCAAAAGCCATATCTGGAGCTCCTATCATTAAAGGAACAAACCAATTACCACTAGAGATGGAAATCAACCTCACGATTGACCCCCCTCAAAGAACCGTACGTACAACTCACGCTGTATACGGCTCACCCAAAAGAACTTAGATAACGTACTAATGTATTTCCTTATACTTAGATTGTTTATTAAGCGCTTTCATTCTTATGATCAATATCGTAGTGACACCGTGAATGTAATAATACCATATTAGTAATAGTATTACTTGAACCGCCCTTATATATAGGTTTAATGTGGTGAATATGAACTGCATCACCATCAAAACTGTCAGATAATATAAGAGGTTCTCCACAATGTGTGCATAAATTATTTTGTTTAGCTAATAAACGTTGCTTAAAAGATAAGCCTACACCTACAGATTTAAATTTAAGATTAGTGCTAAATGTTATTAAACGCATGTAGTCTGGAGAGTAACCGTGAATATTTAGTAAGTTTTTAGGTAAAATGTAATGTTTGCTAGACAATAATTGCGTGATATTCGTCACATCTACTAAGTAGATTGTTTTGGTCTTATCACTATTATATCTAAATTTGTGTTTAGTTACTCCGTGGAAAACCCATTTAGTATTTTTAAATTTTTTATAACTCTCTGTTTTGGGGGACGTAGACTTATCATTGTCCAAATCTTTTGTTAAAAAGTATGTTTTAGCAATTAACTTTCTACCCCACCGCTTATGTTTTCTGCTAGCCCATTTCCATGTTAAACGATATACTGCGTTTCTTACATTAGAACAGTAATGTGAAGAGTTTGATAAATTATAATAATTGGACCAACCTCTTAAAACGGGATTTAGTTTTACAATTAGATTGTAGGCATCTAAATTATTTGATCTTTTAAATATAAGTCTAATTTTGTTGATAAAGTTGTTTACTTTTTCTTTATTAGGGTATAATGAAATACCCCTAGAACCAGCGTGTTGACTGTAAAAAATACCTCGCTTTATACTCCATTTGTCGTTATATTTAAAAGTATAACCTAAAAAGTCTAGTTGCATGTTTTTATCGCTTAATCTGAAAATTTTGGTTTTTTCTTGATTAAGCATAAGACCTCTCGGTTTTAAAAAATTATTTATTGAAGGAATTACATAGTTATTCATTATGTATTTGGATCTCGCTAAAACAACGAAATCATCAGCGTATCTTACATAAGCTAAGGCAGATGCTATTCGAGTTTTAGAGCCGTCCTTTAAACTAACAACTATTCTTTTCTCTTTGCTCTTAGTCAGTGGATTAATTGAATCCATCACTGTTTTTTCTAAACCGTTTAAGGTAAAATTAGCTAGAGTAGGAGAAATTATTCCACCTTGAGGCGTTCCTATTTGAGTTTCGTAGAAAATATTTTTGTCAAGGACTCCACTTTTTAACCATGCTTTTATAAATAAAATTAAATTAGGATCTAAAAATAAATTATTTAAAATCCAATCATGATTAGTGTTATTGAAGAAACCTTTTATATCAGCGTTCAAAATAACTTTATTTTCTGGTAACAGCTCGTATAATTGATTTTCAACATTAGATTTAGAGGCACGTTTTTTTATGGCTTCTTTGTCTTTAGTTTTCAATACCGACCTTAAATAAGCAATTGCATACTTGGCAGATCTATACGGTCTAAACCCAAAACTATGGGGCTCACCTGTCATTTCAACAAGAGGTTCTAGAATTAAGTTTAATAAATGTTGTAACGCTCTGTCTTCAATTGTAGGTATACCTATCGGTCTCAGTTTACCAGAAGATTTTGGCACCCAAACTCTCTTTACAGGACTTGCTTTATAAGTATGAGGTTGTTTTATTTTGTGATTGAGAGATTCTAATAATTTGAGATACAAATCCTTATCTTTTTTATAACTAGTTAACTTAATATTATCTACTCCAGGAGTTTTGGCCCCATTAGATTTCGATAATTTATCTATCGCAATTATTTTAAAAAAAAGAGAATTGAACAAAATTTTTTGTTTTTTATACACTTCTTGACTACGTAGACCATAAATGTCAGCTAAATTTATTAACTCCAACTGTTGCTTAAATACTTCTTTACGAATCTGACCTAATGTTTTATTGTCAGGCCAGGCAAGCATGCTACTATCTTTTAGTTGTCTCTTAATCTTTTTTAAAGCTATTTTTGATTTGTCCTTGACTGAAGAATAATAACGTTTGGAATTAATAGAATTCTCTTTAAGGCATCGCGAATTCAGCTTTTGTCCAATATGTACATCTCTTGGCCATTTTATTATGCATTTGTCCCTTAATACATAATTTATGGTATCTTTAACATTACTTAAAGCATTTGCTTTCTCGCTTATCTTGCCCCCGTGTATTCTATCATAGACTTGTATATTAATACTTGAATATGATAGGTTAAAACTAACTATATTTAAGAAAAATCTTAAATAAAAATACAGGCATAAAACAGTATCCTTAGATTTTAACCCAAGTATTTTAAATGTGACAGCATTAAAATTCAACTTTATACCCTTTCCGAGGTTCCCGCGTTTGCTGTTTATAGTTTTCTGGTAGAATCTTCTACCACGGATACTCATTAAGTCCGATTCTGTAAAGGTATTGACCTTGCTAGTGGTTTTGAAACACACGGTTTCGTCTGCATTTCTTGCAATCATCTGGTCCTAAATCTAAGAGCTATATTGGAAGACTTAGATATCGCTGTACCCTTTTTAATATGAATCTTCACTTTCGTTGAACTTGATGAGATCACTGAAATTAAGCCTAGAGTACTGAATCCTTCACCAATATTTTGGACATTTTCCCATTTCACACAACCTTCAAAAAACACCTCGTTGGATGTTCCTCCTGTGTTTAGGCTCACGTGCAAGAATATAAATATTATAGAACCACCCACGTAGATATTTAATCTAAATAACCAAAAATTGGTTTATTAGACGCACTATTAATAATATGCGAAATAATTCCAAAACCAGGTAAAATTAAAATATCACTATAAACACGACCGCGTCGTAAAAAACCACCGATTAATGCGGGCATTACGAAAGTAGGGTAAGATCGCAGTCCATTTTAAAGGAATCACAACCTCCCCTCCGAACCGGGCTTGCGACTTTCATCGCACCCGGCTCTCCACGCAGTTAAATTTAATATTAATAAATTCCAGGGCCATCGTAAAGACCATTATGCACTTTTTGATGACATGAAGTGCACAACGGTATTTGTTTACGTGATTGATTAATTTGTATACCTTTTAAAGTATTATCAGTTTTATGAGCCTTTAAAGATCTTCTATGATGCATTTCAACATTACGTTTCGTGCCACATATTTTACAAGGCTTATGAAAAACACTTCAAGTTCTAAAACTATATTTAAACGTTTCAAAGCCGGACGATATAATACTATTCGAAAATTTCTCAATTCTTGGTAAATTTTTTACTAATTTAAAAGCTACTAACTTACCTTCATCATTTTGAACTTGAATTGTTTTGCCATATTTCTTGAATACCTGCCTTCGAGAGTTAAGTTTAAGTTTATTCATAAAAGTACAAGCTAAACTATGATGTAAAAGGTATTGAATATAGTTCAGCTGGCACCTATTATAAGCAAACGAGTAATAATTTAAGAGTCCCTGCCAAACATCATTGTACTTTTTAATAATCGTGACAAGATCAAGATTAGTCCAGGCAGTTTTTCTTGTCGGTATTACATCCTGTTTTCTTAAATTTCTAATTCTACAAATACCTTGTGATTGAAGTTTTTGTATTAAGTGCTTTAGAGGAGCCACTGCGATAATACGGCCTTGAGGCAACCTAGCATTGATCCGTCGTTTTTGGTCGTTAGTTCGACTTGTATGGCGCTTTAACCTTGCACCTAAAAAGTAAGCACCTTGATCTGAACGAGTGATTTTCGTCTTTTCTGAATTAAGAGTGAGTTTTAATTCGCCTAAAAGAAATGTTTGGAGTTCCTGCTTTAATTCTTCTGCAATTCGACGGGGTCCATTTATACCAATAAGAAAATCGTCTGCATACCGAACATAGTACACTCGATATCCTGAACCTTGAATTATAGATGGATATTTAGCTCGAACTTTTTCCAATTTTAGTATTTCTTTTAATCTCTCTTGCTCTTGTTCTTTAGTAAGACTGCGATTACGTCTATAAGTTGGTGAGAAATATTGTCTCATATTCGATATCTTAGTATGTACTTTTTTATATTCAGGATTATCTTTGCTTGTTGGGCCACTTTTTTTAGACTTTTCAACTTTAATTTGCATAAACTGATCAAGCTCGTGTAAATATATATTTGAAAGCATTGGAGAAAGAACGCTGCCTTGTGGAACCCCTACACTACTAAACTCTTCAACTTTGTTTACAGGATTTATATAATGTGATTTTACAGTCTTCCAATATAGGTCTATGAAAGGTTTCGAAGATACTTCTTTTTTCAATAATTGTTCTAAAATATGATGGTCTAAAGTGTCAAAACACTTAGAAATATCTCCTTCAATAAACCATTTTGTTTCATTCCAACCTATAACGGACTTTAAAGCAGAATGCGTTCCTCTTTTCGGTCTAAACCCGTGTGAACTGTTTAGAAATTTAGGTTCATAAATTTCTTCAAGGGCCATCGTAATAACTTTCTGAATAACTTTATCTCTAAGGCTTGGTATGCCTAATTTCCGAATACCGCCATTAGGTTTTGGTATTTCTATTCGTCTAATTGGCTTAAATTTAAAACTATGATCTTTTAGGCTTTTACTAACGCTATAAATTGTATCTTTTGAATAACTATCTAAAGTCTCTGAATCGACACCCTTAGTGTTGCTTGCTTTACTTTTACTGACAAACTCATAGGCTTGAATTAGCCTTTCAGGATTACAAATTTTATCTTGATAGAATTTATTACCTAAATCTTGAACTAACTTCTTATGACCCATTTCTAGGTTAGAAGTTGTTAGTCCTCTACGCTGCATTACTTCGCATTCTCTAAACATTACTTTAGACGTATTACCAAAAACTCGTGCTTTAGTAGCTGCTACTATTAATACTCCGTTACCATATCTCTTTCGAGACTTAAGCAATCCCACAGTTACTGCTACAACTGGTATATTTACCCTTAGAACTCCTTTAGTCATACATATTATATCTGGTATAATAGTGGCTGTAAGAGGTAACTCTTGATATCGATTTCTTCTACTCTCACAAGCTCTTACAAATATTCGATTGCGGTTAAAATATTTGGTCATGAAACCCAGCCTTTGACTCAGATTCAAAATTAACATTTTATTCATAGGTAACCTACTTCACCCACTATTTTTTGGAATATCCGCTTTCCAGCAAATGGACTTTTTCGACATGCTACTTTCCCCTATTTTGTTTTCACTCAAAGGTCGGTCGAATAGTTTAAAGGACATTGTTACAGTCCTTGCATACTTAATATGCACAGTAGATAGAGCCTCAATGGCGCACAAAAAAATCATAATAAACGCATGCCCTGTCACAATAAGTGGCCTAACTACCCGAGCCTTTTAACTCTCAAATAGTCGACCCCAAACCACACGTGCGGCTTTCACCGCATGTGGCTCTCACTCTCACTCTTTACTCTCTAACTTAAACAATTTCCCATCGTAACGACCGGAGTGCACTTGTATAAGACAAGATTTTGTTATGGGTACCTGTTTTCGATTCTTTTTAGGCATCATATCCTCTAAAAAGTTACCCTTTTGGGGTCGTTTCCTTAACGATCTTACATGATGAACCTCAATATTTTCGCTACTTCCACAAACTACGCATGGGCCTTTCAAATCTTTTCTTCCTCGATTAACTCTTGTGTCAATTTTTTCAATAAAATCTTCCTCAAAGCGCTTCACGGAGTTTGGAATTTTTCTAGGCCTTTTGTAGCTTACCGTAGGGTAGCTAGTTATGATCTTCCCTTTATCGTTTAATATCTTTAAATCTTTACCGTATTTCTTAAAAACTTTTTTCTTAGTTTTGAGTTTCATTTTTGAAGCAATAGTTAATACACACGAATATTTCAAAATAAAATGAACTCTAGCTGCTAAATTTCCATAATTATTAGCTAATGAATAATAATTCAATATACCACGCTCTACTGCACGATAATGATTTATGATATCAGAAAGTTGATGATTAATAAATCTCGCGTTTCTCTTTGGTTTACCTGCCTTAGTAGCGTACTTCCGCTCAATTAATCGTTTTACTATGTCTTTGATGAGAGCATCCAAAATAGGTCTTGGAACTATTCGACATAGTCGACCAAGCTTATCTATTCTAATAGGCGTTTTACTCATTATGGTTTTATGAATGCCATAACCTAAAAATTCAGCAATTTCCTTTTGGGCATTGGTAATTTTAGTCTTATCTAAATTTAATACCATATTCAGTTCTGTTTGTAAGAAATGATTTATTTTGTTTTTTAACTTTATACAATCTTTCTTAGAAGCATCTACTCCGATGATAAAATCATCGGCATATCGAAAGTAATACATCCGTTTCCAGTTCGGGTCAATCTCTAATATTGATCTTATACTTTTGTCTTTGACCTTTAACCCAGATTTATAATATTTTTTAAAGTATTCCGGATTTTTCTTACGCTTACTCCCTTTATTGAAATTCGGTATTAGATATTTTTCTACCCATTCATCAAAAGGGTGCATATATATATTGGCTAACATAGGCGAAAGTATTCCACCTTGGATAACCCCTACTTTCATAGGAGTGGCTTGTTTAATATTCTCGCCATACCCTACCTTCATATACTTATACAATAGATCAATAAACGCTTGATCATCAACTTTAGTTTTAATAATCTTTATTAAAATATTATGGTTCATAGTCGAGAACTGTTGATCTATATCTCCTTCAATATACCATGTACAACCTTTACATTTCATTCGAATGTCATTTAATGCCGTTAAACATCCCCGTTGAGGTCTCCATCCATAAGAACTATCTTTAAACAAAGGTTCAAAAATAGTTTCTAATAAAAACCGCATACCTTCTTGCACTATTTTGTCTTTTGGAGACGGCATAGTTAAAGGACGTAATTTATCACTATTAGATTTCGGTATATGCTTTCTTCTAGCAACTTGAAATTTGTAACCACCATTTCTCATTGTACCAGCAGTTTCTATGAACCATGATTTCTGAATTCCATCAATAGAACCGTCAAAAGCTGGAGTTAAACTACCTTTATTAGATCTTATTCGAACCCAACAGGCAATTAGAAAATCAGGGTCACTCATAATTACACTAAGATTTGTAATTTTTAATCCATTCGATAAGTCTTTCTTAAGTTTGAGCAAATGTTGACTTTCATAAGAACCCGAAAGCTCAAAGTTGGTCAACCGAGTAAGACTAGAACCCTTCCTACTGATCAGTGTAGTACTACGATTCCTCCGTTCTCCGTACTTTTCCAAATATTGGAGAATCCCGAATTCCATCAATCCACGTCGATTGCTCACCTTAGGTCTCTCTTTCATTAATCCACTTCTGGTGGCTGCCTGTTTTAGTCGCTTTGGTGATTCCAAGACAACGTAATTAGAATCACTCCACATTGTATAGGGGACCTGATACCCCGGCATGAAATTGAGATTCGTTAACCTAACCATAGTAAGCTGTATCTTGGCAAACATTCTTTCAGTAAGCCTTTTTTGCACATGCTGTGTTCCCCAAATCAGTTTGAATCCCTATTAGGTAAGTGCAATGATTTATGACACATATGAGTTTCATATGAAAGCAACTATGTCAGCTGGTACATCCCCAGCAGGCGTGAATTGCGTAAGGCGGCGCACCATTGTACAAATGATAATTGTAATCTAAAAAATTTGAACTAGGGCTGGCCAAAGTTGCACGAATGTACAATGATAAAGTAGTTCCTGCAACCCCAGCGATTGCTGCAAAAATTAAGTATAAAGTCCCAATGTCTTTATGATTTGTAGAAAAAAACCATCGAACAATAAATTGATATGTTGTATTAGTATTAGTTGTATTTTCGATCATCATTTTTTTGTTTGAAAGTATTACCAACTTGACTTTTTAATACCTGTAACAGAACCTGCTCTCAATAATTTGAGAAACACATGTCTAGAACAAGATGTTAATTTATTAAAACGCTTTTTGTTTCCAGTATAAACACATCTATTTGATAAACTTATTTCATTACTACTATTTTGAACTATTTTGGCTAGAATTAAAAAAGCATTCCAACGTATCAAACTAGAAAAGGCAAGATTTCGAAAAATTAAGTTTAACGTTACCAAACGTTTTTCCATTTTTAAAATAGAAAGTCGTTTTTTTTTATCTCTTACTAATAACTTTGACATTAATTTTTCTCAAAATTTTCCCAAGGTGAAATAAATTCGAATGTTCGGTATTCTTGAGCAAGCTCAATCTTTTCATAAACAACGCGATTTTTTGTGACGTTATAGCGTGACTCTGTGAATCCTGTTAAAGGAAAATCTTTTCGAAGAGGATATCCCTGAAACCCATAATCAGTTAATAATCTTGTCAAATTATATTGTTCAATAAAAAAAACACCAAACATGTCCCAAATCTCACATTCCCACCAAGTAGCTGCAGGAAAAACCTTTTCAATGGAACGTACTGGAGTTAGTTCATCTACAAGTAATTTTACTCGAATTCGAACATTAAATTTTATACTTAAAAGTTCATAGACTACTTGAAATCTATATAAATTTTCAGGGTAATCTACACCTGAAATGCAAGTTAATACTTTAAATTGATAATTGAAATGATTTTTAAGAACTGTTAATATGCTAACTACTAGTTTTGTTTGAATTAAAAAGCTATTTTCTTTGTTATAAAGTTCAAATCGTACAATAGGTAGAGTTTTAATTATATTTGTTAAAATCATAGAGATAATTTATGAAAAATACTTTTTTTTAAATTTTTGAGAAAAGGCTGTTTGAAGAACCTTTTTAGGACCTGAAGAAAAACTATTATTAAAATCTTTTTTGAAGATACGAATTTTTTGTTTAGACGTCTTTTTAAGGTAGCCTATTTCCACGCTTCCATTAGAAAATATTATAATTTTTTTCATTATCTAATTTTAACGATCAATTTCACCAAACACAATATCTTGAGTCCCTATTATTGTCACAACATCAGCAATCATGTGACCTTTAGACATCATATCCAACGCTTGTAAATGAGCAAATCCCGAAGCTTTAATTTTACATCTATAAGGTTTGTTGGTATTATCAGAAACTAAATAAACTCCAAATTCTCCTTTAGGTGCTTCAGTTCCCACGTACGTTTCATTAGATGGGATACTGATACCATTTGTATACACTTTAAAATGATGAATTAATGCTTCCATAGATTGTTTCATTTCAACTTTACTCGGAGGACATAATTTATGGTCGTTTGTTTTTACTAACCCATTAGGAATTTTATTTAAACATTGAGAAATAATATTTAAAGATTGCTTCATTTCAATAATACGAATAAGATATCGATCATAACAATCACCATTGCTTCCAACAGGTACATCAAATTGACATTGGTCATAAATTTCATAGGGCTGGCTTTTTCGCAAATCCCAATTAATACCGGAACCTCGTAGCATAACACCACTAAAACCCCAATCCATAGCATCTTTGGAAGTAACAACTCCAACATCGACAAGACGTTGTTTCCAAATCCTATTTTCAGTTAGCATTTCTTCTATTTCAATAATTTTGTTAGTAAATTGTTCAACAAAAATATAAATATCTGATAACAAACCTATAGGCAAATCAACATGCACACCTCCAGGTCTGTAATACGCCGCATGCATTCTTGCTCCTGAAACTCTTTCATAGAATTCCATTAATTTTTCACGCTCTTCGAAAGCCCATAACATAGGAGTCATAGCCCCTACATCCATAGCGTGACAACCAACAGCCAATAAATGATTTAATATTCGGGTTATTTCAGCAAAAATGACACGAATATATTTAGCACGCTCAGGAATCTTACAATTTAATAAAGTTTCAATAGCAAGACAATAAGAGTGTTCTTGTGAAAGCATCGAAACATAATCCAAACGATCAAAATAAGGCAGCGCTTGTAAATAATTTTTATACTCAATAAGTTTCTCTGTCCCTCTGTGCAAAAGTCCAATATGTGGTGTAGCTTTTATAACAGTTTCACCTTGAAGTTCTAACAATAATCTTAAAACACCATGAGCCGCTGGATGCTGTGGCCCGAAATTTAAAGTAAAATTTTTTACTTTTTTTACTAATTGTTTTTTTTTTAAAGCCATAAAATTTGTTTAAAATAGAAACGTATTCGTAGAATAGTTTTAAAGTTATTTTTTTTTCTCCTTGCAAGAGTTTTTATAAGCATAATAATCGAAATTTAATAGTATATATTACAAATACGCAATAACCACTTAAAAAGTTTTTCAACTCTCTGCTTATATTTCGTAACTATGTGATAAGGTTTCAATTATGAGTAGATTGACACTAAAAATAGGAGATTTATTTTGTTTTTCCGGCCATCAATATCTGTTTAAACTCGTTAAAAGTCTATTTCTATAATTATGTCAATAGTTAGTCTCTGTCTATCTACCTGTTTTCGTTGTTTCACATATCTTTTCGCTTCTATCCAAAATCCCCGATTTTCTTATTTTTTTGTCATAAAGTAAAAAAACTCTAATTATTACGTTTTTTACTTTTTTTTTACGCCTCTCCGTCTTGCATCCAACAAATCCTGATCTTTTACCGCTTTTTTAGCAGGTGAAGCATCTGATACATCCGCTTTTCTTATTTCAAACTCCTCGTCGGACATATCTGTTGATTCATTTTGAGAAGATGAGTCATGAGTCGGTAAATCTGCAGAATTTTCTGTTAGAAATACCCTTTTTTAAAATCTCAGAACCAGCTTTAAACCTATTTCCTATAGATTGAATCTCATTATCGATCTTTTCACCAATAGCACTGAACCCAAAGCCCACAGATTCTACTCCAGTTTTAGCTAGAACTTCTGAAAGAGGCTTAAAACCCATCAGATACAATTCCTCATCCGTAACGTTAGAATCATTTACAATTTTATTCTTTATCTCTGGATCTTGAATAAGTGTTTGATAAATGTCTTTAGTAACAATTCTTTTATTTGACCCAGAATCTAATTCATCAAGCTTTTCTAGAAGTAATTCGTTTCCCGTGTAGTGTTGCAATTTCATTAGAGCGGAAAGAAGGTTCAAGGGATCCTACGGCTGCAGGATCCGCAATCGCAACAGCACTCCAAGTGACTGCTATTTCTTGAATCACTCTTCCAGTCATCATAACAACTTTCTAACCCTTTTCAATTGGAGTATTCGCTTTTTGAATTACATAAATTACTATAACTAGATCAATAAATACATAAGAAAAAAAAATCATAGAACAAGCATTAAATAAGTATTGAAGATGTTGAATTTCTTGTTTGCGAGAAAAGAAATGACTTTGTTCTAAGAGTATTTCTTAATAAATACCCTGTGTAATACACTCTTAATCCACTAAGAATTTCTATAATTGGAAATCGTTTTTTATAATACTTGTTAAAACGGTCTTTCTGTATTAAATAATCATTAAATTTCTTCTCTATAAACAAGCTGTTTTTAATACAGAAATACCCAAATTCTATAAATGCTAGTTTATAATAATTAAAATGTATTAATGATGCAATGACAAGACCATATGAATTTAAAGTATATTGTATATGTACATAGGAGGGGGAAGACTTCTTTTTCATATATCAAGATAATGTTCCTCCCTATATAGGTCAA
>ERZ1740068.386-NODE-386-length-22829-cov-9.052165_pt1 | contig 22829 bp, 19 predicted proteins | sample MGYA00581735_ERZ1740068 | MGnify/ENA primary metagenome ERZ1740068 (study PRJEB43018, sample SAMN04849740) | marine metagenome | isolation source: floating plastic debris | place: Pacific Ocean | collected 2008-08-30 | study: EMG produced TPA metagenomics assembly...
ATGTAGAAATACAATGCCAATGCCGCAATGATGATGAGACCAGCATATTTCCAAACAGGCGTTTTGGCCTCTGCTTTCACTCTTTCATATTCCTGAAGGTATTCGGCTGGCATCTGACCTTTTTCATAAACCACATTGCAGTGTTCGCATTGTGAGGCTCCTGTCTTTCCATAAGGAAAAATTGGAATCCAGAAGATGTGCACATGTTTGCTGAAAACGCTGAAAAAGGTCTTTCCCTTTTCATTGCAATTGGCACAGGTGAGGTTGGGAGCAGTCTGGCTTTTGATGTGAGTAGCTTTCCATCCGTAAATGATCATTGTCTTGTCTGAGGTTAGGTTTAAAAATATGTTCCCGTACTTGCCGGCTGATTATGTAAGGTAAGAGCTTGTTTAAAAACCTTATTTGCTGATAACCAATATCTTATGGACCATAGTCTTGCATCCTTTTCATCATTTAGCCCGCTAAACTCCTTAAACGATGCTGCGCTAGAACCATAAGCTCCTGATTATCAGTGTACATTCTTTTTAAATAAGCTCTAATGGAGCAGTTAAGTACGCCCCAATATCTATAAAATTTCATCACAGGCAAAAAAGCTTTGCTTTTTTTCGAAAAATCACACTGAAAATACCAAAATATAATTAGGTAACAATGGATCATTTGGTATGGCTCAAGCTTATTGGTATGGAGTTTGCTAACAAGGATGAAGTGTCTCTAGCCGTCACTACGGTCAATCACGAAATCAAGTGGCTCTTATTTTTTCTGTCTCTCACTGGCAGGGAGACAACCGTAGAAAAGAGTGGAGGCATAATAAATGCAGATTGAGAAGAGTTATATTTAATGAACACTAGCACCTGACCATGAAACTTTGCACGATTTTCCTACTGGCAGCTCTTCCAGTTCAGCTATCCCTTGGTGAGGGAATCCAACCAGCTGACATAGCCGCGCCTGTGCAAGAAGTTTTGCAGACATTTGAACCTACCACCCTGGAGGATTGTGCGGCGCTCGCCATCGGCGCCCCCGAATTGATGCGCTATTCGATGGTATCAGATTTTATAGAAACTGAGATATTGGAATTGTCCTATGTGGACCACGGCCTGGACTATGCAGATTTTAGCATCGGTCAATTTCAGATGAAACCTTCTTTTGTGGAAAGACTGGAAGCTGAGATATGCAATCATGCACTGCTGAAACTGCAGTATCAGGAATTAACGGAATATCCTAATGACGAGGTACAGGCCATCAGGGCTGAACGCCTTAAAAGAATCAAGTCAGACAGGTATCAACAATTGATCATGAAGGCATTTTTTGACTATTGCCGGCTGGTCTACTGTGACTACCTGGACCAACTACCACTACCCGAAGTAGTTGGGTTTATAGGAACTACCTATAATATGGGCTTCGATAGACAAGTCAATCAAGTGCTTGATTACCAATCGCTTCGGCGGTTTCCCTACGGTGCTCGTTACACAGGTGAACAACATGCCTATGGTGCACTGAGTACCGCAATATTCACACAGTTAATAAAATCGTTATGCAAAAGTACTTACTCTACCTCTTCACAGGATTGCTATGCTGGTCCTGTCAGGAACAACTGCCCCTGGTAAGGGCTCCATTCGAAGGAATTTCCAACAAAGTTCATCAGTTGACATTTGACGCAGGTGCCGGTGGTACGCTGTCAGTTGGCAATGGCACTCATCTAAAAGTTCCAGCCAATGCATTTGTAGATGCAGCAGGCGCGCCGGTCACAGGAGATGTGACACTTTCCTACACCGAAATGCAGGATGTTGCCTCCATCTTGATTTCAGGTATTCCGCTAAACCTGGGTGAAGGCAAGGACATGCAGGTCATGGAGTCTGCGGTCATGTTTGATTTGAGTGCGGCTCAAGGTGATGAGGAATTGCAACTTGGTGCTGGAAAATCCATAGAAACAGTCATTTCCTCTAATCAGGGCGACCCGGCTTATAACCTGTACAGACTCGATGAAGGAAAGCGATCCTGGGATTACCTGGATAACATCGCACCCGAAGAAAATCCTGATTTGCTACAAGCTAATCAGAATATGGAGGATGCAAGTGCGTCTGCCGAAGCACTCGATGTGAGCAAGTGCGTAGTGTTCAATTACCTGGAATTCATCGATGTAGAAAAAGTACCACGTGATAAGCTATTCAATTACTATACCTACGATGACTACCCCAATATCAATACCATGAAGCGTCTCATCAGCACCAAAATCAATGGTTACGGTGCTCGGTTCGTAGATGGCTATAATTGGGAGTTTATCAAGATTGGGGGAAAGACTTATCCCATTCCGATGGTGCTCTGGGAGCTGGAAAAGCCATTGCCTGAAGGAGCGTTTAAGGTTCGCAATACCTCCATGATTTCCAAAAGACTGAAAGGGGACAGGTATCTGTTTCAGTTGAGGAATTATGTGATACCAAAACGTAAACCTGGCAAACCCTACAAAAGTGGAAAGTGGGTGGTTTTGTATTCCTTTATCGCAAAGCCTCGTATGCCGCTGGCTGAGCTCTATGCCAATCCAATCAGGGAGTGGTCTGTGGCTTATGATTCACTATTGCAGGAAGTGGAAGATCAAAAGGCGATTGCAGCGATTCAGAATCAGGTAGTAAGAAGTTTTGCTATCAATGAATTGGGTATCTATAATTACGATGTGATCAAAGACGAGGAACGGATATTTGTCAATGCAGAACCGGTGATGAACGGAGAGTCGATCAAAGATGGGACAGACTTCTACGCCATCATGAAAGGCCGCAATGCGGTGGTGAGGTATAGCAGCTATTCACTGAATAAGTTTGTGTTGTATCCAGGCCAAAGCATGTACCTGTTCAGGCTGACCGAAGGGAATAAGATCCTGCAAATGAAAGGTGACCCCATTTCGGGGTTGGACCTAAAGGCGTTGGCAGCGGAAGAGTCTCCCGAGCTGACCATCGAATTCGAAGAATCGGACTTTGTGGTTGAGTCAGCCGGGGACGTCAGCAAATTCATTGATCAGGTAACTGGGAAAGCGCAAGCGGTTACCGCTATGTTAGAGGAATAACCTACCGAATTAACTTTGAAAAAGAACGCTCTGAAAAGTGAGGGGCGTTCTTTTTTTAGTTTCTGCCTATTGGAATTTAACGGAAATTGTATTTTTGAGAAGTTAGTAAGAAGTCAAAAATTGTAGGATGAGATCTTTTCTTGTAGAAGAAATTAAACTAGTACGCCAATGTTCAATAAAGTTATCTAGGGCACAGATCCCCAATCGCCGTCCACCTGGAAGGCTTCAGCCACGGACAGCGAAGTGCTCAGGAATGTGTTTTTCATGCATACTGATATTGATGCTGTTGTTGGCGAAAGTAGGGAGTGCCCAGCAAAAAAATACTACTTATGATAGCCTTAGAAATTGGCTTGCGAACAACCCTACTAATCAAAAAATCTGGGTAGACAATGCCAGATATCTCGCAGAAAAAGAGGCCAATCAACAAATTGATACTGCTTTACACTACCTTGACCTGGGGCTGAAGGCTGCCACATCTATTGGCTATGACAGTGGTTACTACAATTTACTGCAATACAGGGGCATCATGCTTCGCAAAAAGGGCCTGTATCAGCAAGCCAAAAAAGACTTATATCAGTCACTCACTTACCGTGAACAGCAAGGGGATTCGGTCCAAATTGTCTCATTGAGTCTGTCACTAGGAAATCTGTTAAGAGGAGTAGGGCAACCAGATTCTGCCCTTCAGGTATTGATTAGTGGCCTGGCAGTAGCAAAAGGTCTACAGTTAGAGCGGGCGCAGGCACTCATAGAGAATGGAATAGGCAATGTCTACCTGAGTCAGAAAGATTTTGAACGGGCCATAGCATATTTTACCAACGCAAAAAATGCCTTTAAGAAAGCAAAGATGGCACGCCCCTGGCTTGCTGCGACCAATAACCTGGGAACGGCACACTATCAGCTGAAAAACTACGACAGTGCCATTGTCTACCATTTGCAAGTGCTTTCTCTGAAAACGAGGGCTTTTAAAGAGTCGGTGTCAGTGACCTACTTAAGCCTTGGGAATGATTATGCTGGCCTCAGGAACTTTGACAAAGCAATCAATTACTATGAACAGGCTTTGAACACCATTAAAGAAAACAACATTGAAATTCGGATGCAGACGCTTAATAAGCTGGGAAGTATGTATCAGCAAGTGGGCAAAATGGCGCTTGCAAGGAAGCGTTTCAATGAGAGCCTGGAATTGGCTGAGGCCAGTCAAAATATTGAGGCGTTGAAAGAAAGCTGGGAGTATCAATATCTGCTAGACAGCATGGATGGCAATTTCCAATCAGCACTGTTCAGTTTTCAGAAGTTTTCTTTTTACAAAGACTCCATTGCTCAGGTGGCAGTGCAAAAGAACCTGGATGCATTGACTGTGAGGTTTGAAACTGCCCAAAAGGATGAACAGATAGCTTCGTTGGCAAAGGATAATGAGCTCAAGGAATTGAAATTGACCCAGCGCAATATCGTCATCTTACTCATCATCACCTTGGTGCTGTTTGCAGTCATCTTCTTTTATGTTTTTTACAAGCAAAGGAAGCTGCATAACGAAAACCTGATCAGTGATTTACAACATAAAATGCTCCGGTCACAAATGAATCCTCATTTCATTTTCAACGTCCTTACTTCCATCCAGAATTATCAACTACGTGGTGATACAAGAAAGGCGGGTATTTTCCTGGCAAAGTTTGGTAAGGTCATTCGCAGAGGACTGGAATATTCAAGAGAAGAGTTGATCACGCTCACAGAGGAGAAAGCACTGCTGGAAGACTATCTTGAAGTACAAAAAGCGCTCAACGATGAAGTATTTGATTATGAGATTCATGTAGCACCTGATTTGGATCCTGATCAGGTAAAAGTGCCTCCTATGTTTGCACAGCCCTTTATAGAAAATGCCATAGAACATGGTCAACTAAGTGCTGTAGAGGAAGGAAGAGTGAAGATTGTATTTGAGCGTGAAGATCATTTGCTACAGCTGAAAATTGATGACAATGGAGTGGGAATAGATGAATCAGTGAAAACGGGAAATCATAAAAAATCCTTGTCAACTACCATTACCCGCGAGCGACTTGCATTACTGGAAAAACGTTTTGGTCTGGACCTTTACCTGCAGCTTGATTTACCCAACCAGCCGCATCACCGAGGAACAGTGGTAACCATGGCTTTGCCTTTTATCCAATAAGAAAAGCTGCCCATTAAGGGCAGCTTCCAGAGAGCAAAGTACATTGTGGTTAAACTTATTGCTCATTCAGCTCATTGTATAGCTGGGTAATTTCATCCGCGGATAACGCCCTGTTAAAGATGGAGACATCGTCCAATTGCATTTTGGCTGCAGCCGCATTGTTACATCTTTCTCCACTGATATTCAACAGGGAAGAAGTAGAAGAATGGCCTCTGTAAATAACATTTTCGCCAGTTAAAACAGTAGACCTGTCAAAACGAGTGGAATTAGGTTCTCTGATATCAGTAATGATTTGATCAGCAGATACCGATATTGTTAAGAATACCCAATCTGATTCCTGGTCATTGACTGAAGTATATAATGAAGAGATGATGTCTTGACCAGAGATTTGTCCGGTACCATTTTGTTGTCTTAGAAAAAGTCTGCCAGTGGCAGTTTCAAAGAAGACTGCAATGGCTTCATCTACGCCGCAGTTGATTTCATATACCACTCTTGAACCACTACCAGCCCGGATTAGTTTCACCCACATGGAGATGGTGAAGTTGCCATTGTGTACATCGCTGGTCCAGTCAGAAGGCTGTAAGCCAACACGGGTATTTGTAAATTCCATCGCATCGGTACCACCGTTTCTATCCATGATATCAAATCTACCATCGAGCACTTCCCCTACGCCAAAGAATTGACCATTGAAATCTGAGGCATTGGCGTTGTTGATATCCATATCCATGTTGTAGTAAATATCGGCAGTTTCCAATATACTGTTGTCCGAAGGATCGTCTCCAATAGTGATTGCAATGGATGCGGTAGCAATTCCACCACCTTCTCTGTTGGCCTGAATGATCATCTCATATCCCTGTACCAATTCGAAGTCGATTGCTGCCACATCGTCTACAAGTAAACGGTTGTTGGCCGCATCTATCGTAAACACATCGATTGGGTTGCGGCTGTCGCTGTCAATCAATTGGTAACTTTCAATAGGTCTGTCTGAGGTAATTCCCCAGGAGATCAATTCATCTCCTGTTTGCAGGATATTTTCCTGGAAACTTCTTGTGAAGCGAGCAGCAGTAAATCTAATTTCTGGTATGTCGAGGATTGGAATTTGAATAACTGTTTGGGCTGATGTTCCAGTTGAGGAAGTTGCTTCTATAGTAGCCGAAAAAGTTTCATTCTGCTCAAAATCCAGGAGTGAAGAAGAATTGGCGTCAGTAGTGATACTGCCAGATGCTTCATCTATGCTGATGACATTATCTTGCAAGGCTGCAGGTTCTACCGTGACGAGCTCATAAGTAATGGTACTACCAATGCTGGAGGTAGCAACCACTGTACCCACAGTAATACCTTCTGCACTGTTTTCCAGGATAGCGAAAGATTGATTTTCGTCAAAGGTGATAGTTTCTTCATTCTCATCCGTAATGTTGATGGTTACAGCGACTTGTTCATTGACGTCCTCATTAGTAAGCGTTACAGTAGCAGTAATTGTTTGGTTGGTTTCAAAGTCGAAAGGTCCCGGGTCCGCCACTGTAAGTTCTCCTGTGTTACTCAATGCCATGGCACCGGCACTACTCTGAGCACTTAAAACATAAGAGATAGTTCCTCTGTTGGTAGAGGCTGTGATGGAGCCGAGTACCTGACCGGCATCCGGGTTTTCTGAAATACTTGTTACAAAATCTTGTGCAGTGATTTCGATGGCTTCCGGAGCCGGTTCATCATCACTACATGCCATTGCCATACCTAGTACGACAAATGTTAACCACAATGTTAAATTTTTCATTTTATCAATTTTAATTTGTGGCGAAGGTGGGGGTATCATCTAGCAAAATAGGGCCACTTGCGTAACCGAAGGAGTCACTTGAGTAAGTGAAGCATTTGTTGAGAATTCGAAAAGAGCCCGTTTGAGTGTAACTTTTGATCCTTAGGGTATGATGGGCTCTTCAAATAGGATTTCTGCAGCAATCCCGGTTGCGTACATTTTTCTTTATGAGACTATTTATTGCTCTACTTGCTTCAGAAACGCTTCTTTCCTGCGATTGGCCAGGGGGACAAGGCTGCCATCTTTCATGAGCAATTCTCCGCCTTCGCTTTTGAGATACTGGTCCAGGTGTGTGAGGTTGACCATATGTGATTGATGGGAGCGAAAATAGCGGTCTTTGGGAAAAGAGGCTTCAAAGTGTTTCAAGGTTTTGGAGATGACCAACTGGCGCTTGTCAATAAGGTAGAAGATGGTGTAGTTACTACTGGCCTCGCAACGGATGATCTCGTCATGATGAACCCAGTAAGCATGCTGTTTGTCGCTCAATAGTATTTTTTGCTCTTGCTGAGAATTAGCAGGAAGACCATTCGTTTGCTGTAAGTAATTATTCACTTCCCGATTCTGATCTGTAAAACTGATCTTCTCAGCCTTCTTGACCGCTTTTACCAGTTCATCGGGGTCAACAGGTTTTACGATGTAGTCAATGGCCGAGAACTTAAAAGCCTTCAGCGCATATTCTTCATGGCCAGAGATGAATATCAGTCTGAAATTGACTTCACCATATAAGGCGAGCAGGTCAAAACCAGTACCATCATCCATAGAGATGTCCAGGAAAACCAGTTCGGGTTGCAAGCGCTTTAGCAACGCCAGCCCTTCTTTTACACCTCCTGCTTCACCGATCACTTCCACCTGTGGCAGGTAAATCTCCATGATCAGTCTCAGGTTTTCTCTGATGGTCTGTTTGTCATCAATGAGCACTGCTTTCATTGGAGTAAAGATAGAAAGTTCAAAGGCAATTGGTGAATGGATTGGCGACGAATTGCTACTAGATTTGATGACTTACGCTAATGATGAGCTAATAACAAATGGAAGTCTTCAAATCTTAAATAGAAATGAAGCGTTTACGCAAAAAGATTTCGTTGTTATGACCTTTATTTGGAAAGAAATGTGCAATTATGAGTAATTTCCAGCTACCGCTTTACCAAATATTCGGGTCGCACGATAGTGTTGATCTTGACATTGTATTTTTTGTCGATGACATCGGTACAGTGCATGAATGCCTTACACTTTCAAAGTAATATGCAGTGCAGTTTGCTGATCAAAACAACATTATTAAAAGTATCAATCCCAATCTGGCTACTATAGGGCATGGATTACTGCATAACGTGTATAAGGGAACAACAGATGAGTTGAATAATGCACTTTATCATACCTATGACCTGCATCAACAACATTTTCCTGCAGCAGTTACCGGTTTGTTACCACGTGACAAACAGTTGAAACTACTTAGGACCATGAGGAAAACATTATCATTTTTCACCAGAACAGCACATAGAAAAACAGTTAAATCGGCCCTTCGCACTGGTTTTGTGGCACAATTGGAATTCTTACGCTATGTGGATATTACGGAAATTGAATTGTCAGGTACGTCAACGGAAGACCTCTGGAAGGTTATCACATTTTCAGTAGCTCAGACCTTGGCATTATATGAGGATCTGGAACTTTATACCAAGCAAAGTATCATCCAGCACTTTCCTGATTTGGCTCCATTGATCAATAGAGAGAAGTTGTCAGAACTTCAAACCGTGCGCCGGTTAATCAGACAATTCGCGGATCTTTCAATTCAGCAAATTGAAAATGGTATAACGCAGCAGTTTGAATACCGATATGAGGTTTCAAATGAGTAGCGCAATCACAATGATTGCTTTTATTATCTTTGCCGCATAATAAACTACAGCCATGAGAAAAACCTATCAAAAAACAACTCCTGGTGTGAAGAACGGCAAGGTCCAAAAAAAACAAAACCACCGTAAAACACTCAACTACTGGAATACCCGGCAGCAAGAAATTCAAATTGACATAGAGAAGCCCGGAGCTGGTTACAAGCACTTTCTGAAGAAGCGGGATATTCAAAAGTTTCTCAGCATATTACCTCATTTTGAAGAGATTGAGAAAGAGCTGGACTGCATCTTACTGGCAGGAGGAGGCAACGGTGCCGATGGGTGGTATGATGATGGGATTTTGGCTATCTGCGCGTGGGAAAAAGAGATGACCGTTAAACTAGGTGGGTGGTACTATGAGGACCATAAGGCCATCTTCGATCGGCTCAATGTCGTGCAAGAGCCAAAAGGACAGCATTTCACGTGCTACTTTACGGAGCATCAGATTAAAGCCTATCAGTTACTGCATATCTTCCTTCACGAGTTGGGACACCATCATGATCGGATTTCAACAAAAAACGGTTGGCCTAATGCCCCAAGGGGAGAAGGCTATGCAGAATCCTACGCTTTTAAGTACGAAAAGATCATCTGGAACAGATTCTTCGAAGTGTTTCCAATGGTGTAAATTAAGGAGAGCAGCAATTAGTTGCCGGGCTCCTTTATGAAATGCTAATATTTTACAATACTATACACACTCCCATTGGCACCATCCGCCAGGTTGTCACGACCCTTCAAAAACGCCAACTCAATCAAGAAATTATAGCCTGCGACCTTCGCACCCGCTTCTTTGATCAACGCTGCTGCTGCGCCCGCGGTACCGCCGGTAGCCAGTAGATCGTCGTGGATCAGGACATTGTCACCTGCTTTAAAAGCATCAGTATGAATTTCCAAAGCAGCTTCACCATATTCCAGTGAATAGGATTTTTTGATGGTATCATACGGCAGTTTACCCGCTTTCCTGATGGGTACGAAGGGTACACCCAGGGATTGAGCCACTAAGGAACCAAAAATAAAACCCCTTGATTCTATCCCGGCAACCACATCAATGGATTGATTGCGGTACATGACCGATAAAAAATTGGTGATATCATGCATCACACCAGCGTTGGATAAGATAGGAGTAATGTCTTTAAAAAGTATTCCCTTCTTAGGGAAATCAGGGACATCGCGAATGATGTCCCTCAATCTGTTTTCCAGGTTGTTTTCCATTATAATTAGTTTATCACCTCGTCTCTAGCAACAACCCCCACCGTCGTAGAAGTAAGTAGACTCTGAGATGAAAATGTCAGATCTTCCTATGCTGCCCAGTGCTCCGGCAGTTTTATCGCACACCGCCAACGGCTGATTTTGCAGCAACGTATGTCCTTTTTTGTCATCGAAGTACTCTTCATTTCCATAGAAAATGGCAGTCTTACCTGTGAAGACACAAGGTCCATCTTCCGGCATTGGGTCTTTGATAGCACATACCTCTACGCTTTCAATGAAAATAAGATGATCCGTATCATAGTGCGCAGGATCCAGCACGCGGTAAGGACGCTTGGCGCGAATCTCTACCGTACCAAAACCCACTTCAGTGATCATATCAATGTACTCCTGTAAAGGTAATGAACCGCTGAGACATAATGCCCTTAGTTTTTCATCAGCTTTCAAAGACTCCGGCATCGGATCTTCAGTAACAGGATCTGAAAGGACCAATCTGCCATGAGGCTTTAGTACACGGTACATTTCCTTCAGTGCTTTCTTCAAGTCTTCTTTGGTGAAGATGTTGAAAAGGCAGTTTTGTGCAGCAACATCTACGGAGTTGTCGTCAATTGGTAAGGACAACGCATCGCCTTTGCGAAGGTCTACAAACTCACTCTTGAACCAGGGGTTGAGCACTTCCGCCTCCTTGAAGTTATTGCGGGATGCCTCCAGCATTTCATCTACTACATCCAGTCCGATGACGCCACCAGGCCTTCTGCTAAAGTAGGAGAACTGAAGCAATTCCATGCCACCACCAACACCTACATACAAAATGGTAGGATCATTGACCAGGTCCCTGGAGTTGACAGTACTGCCACAGCCATAGTTCATTTCCTGCATGATCTTGGGAATCTCCAGACCTGGTAATTGCCAGACAGGGGTTGTCGTACAGCACAATCCCACCTGAGGATTTTCTGCCGCCTCTTTATAGACGTTCTTTGTTGTTTCTAAATAGGTTTCCACTTATAAATTTTTAATCAATTCTTGATACAATCGTATTAAATCTTTTTCCGCCGTTTGTGCGATGGCAATGATGTCGGCAATGTCTACCGGTTGCAAATTGTCCGGATCACAATCGTCTGTCAGAACAGAGATCGCACAGCAAGGCAATCCCATCTGATTGGCGACGATGACCTCAGGTACCGTAGACATGCCCACAGCGTCCGCGCCGATGTTGCGTAAAAAGCGATATTCTGCCCTCGTCTCCAGACTAGGACCCTCCACAGCGACATAGACTCCTACATTCAGTGGGATGTCCAGCGAGGAGGCAAGTGTTTCAAGTTGTTGGTTCAGTGCTTTGTCATAAGGGGCACTCATGTCGGTGAAGATGGAGCCAAACTCCGGTACGTTCACACCTCTGAGCGGATTGGCTGGTTGCAGGTTGATGTGGTCATCCAGCAGCATCAGCTCTCCCTTTTTCCAGTCAGTATTCATAGAGCCTGCCGCATTACTAATGAGCAGGTGTTTGATTTCCAGGAACTTCATCACCCTCACCGGATAAGTCACTTCCTGCATACTGTAGCCTTCGTAATAGTGAAATCTTCCCTGCATGGCCAATACGTTTTTACCTGCAAGGGTACCGTAAATGAGCTTCCCTTTGTGAAACTCCACCGTTGAAACCGGAAAGTGGGGGATGTCCTCGTATGGAATTTCCACGGTGATATCGATGTGATCAATAAGGCCGCCAAGGCCAGTCCCTAAAATAATGCCGGTATCTACCTGGCCGACTCCCCTGGATTTAAGGAAATCAATCGTTTCTTGAATTGCTGTTAACATTCGATCGTTTTATGTGGTGGTACCCTGGCAACTGGAACCCGCTCCTGCAGTACAGCCATAGCAATGCTGATTGATGACAATCTGCCGCTTGCTTAGCACATCCGCGTCATAATCTTTGATGTGCTGGCTTTTGGGAGCTGCTACCTTCAGGCCCAACATTTGATTAAAATCACAGTCGTAAAGATAACCATCATAATCTACAGAGATGGTATTGCGACACATCAATCCAGGCACGGCCATCGGATTGTAGGACATCACCAGTGTCTCCATGTAATCTTCATAGTTTTCTGAATTAATCAGGTATTCTAAAAAACGACTGATCGGAATGTTGGTGATGGTGAAGAGACTATTGAAGTCAATGTCATAATGCTCCTTCAGTTCCTTTTTGAAGTCTCTTTCCAGAGCCACCTGATCATCGGGAAGGAATGCACCGCTGGGGTTATACACCAAATCCAGGTTTAAGTCACTTCCTTCCTTACCGTATCCCACGGCATTCAACATTTGCAGTGCTTCAATCGATTTGACGAAGACACCTTGACCTCGCTGTCGGTCGGTTTTGTCTGCATTGTAAAAGGGCAAAGACGATACCACTCTTACATTGTTCTCTTTGAAAAAATCCGGGAGGTCGTGGTATTTTGGATTGGCCAGGATAATGGTGAGGTTGGATCGTACAATGATCTCCTCAGCACCCGCTTTTCTCGCTTCGGTCACAAAATACCTGAAGTCGGGATTCATCTCAGGAGCACCTCCAGTCAGGTCCAGCGTCTTGATGTGGTGTTTCCTTATAATGTCCACACACTGGTCTATGGTCTCCCTGGTCATGATCTCCTTCCGGTCCGGTCCGGCATCTACATGACAGTGCTTGCAGGTCATGTTGCACATGTAGCCCACGTTCACCTGAAATATCTCAATCTCAGCAGGTGTCAGTTGCTCATAGCCCGAAGACTTGAGTTTGTCCTGAAACCTGGGTAAAGTACCATCGGCAAACATTCCGTTGTTGAGGAATGCCAGCTGCTGGTCTGTACTGGAAAGGTCGTGTTGTCTTGCTTTTAGCGACTTAATCATATGTTGACGTCAAATATTCAATAATTACGTACGGAGCCCAGCGACTACATGGAAAGCTTCTTGACCTTGTTCATCATCTGCACACCGTGAACCAGTGTTGCACCTCCCTGGATGGCAGCGGCCACGTGAACGGCTTCCATCATTTGTGCTTCAGTAGCTCCTTTCTTGAGTGAGTTGGAAGTATAAGCATCGATGCAATAGGGGCAGGCTACAGCATGTGAAACTGCCAATGCGATCAATGCTTTTTCCTTGGCTGTCAAAGCGCCCTCTTCAAATGTATCCCCATACCAGTCGAAAAACTTCTCAGCAAGTTTGGGTTCAAACTCACTTATCTGGCCAAATTTCTTTAAGTCTGCGGGATCATAATAGGTCTTTTGCATAGTATCTTTTTCTTTCAAATATAGGAACGAATTACACTTATAAATAATTCAAATCTATCGACTATCTGATTTTATGTCATTAAGCCTACATATTCGCTTATTTCAAAAAGGTGGCATGATGCTTTGTTGATGGTATGATTTGAGATGGAACAGGATCGTCGTTCATGGAAATCCGCCATTCCTTAACGGGTGATTGCTCTATTTGACCGAGTAGGATTGATCATCTGGCGAGAAGCCATGAAAGTGGCCGGTCCTGGTCCCATTATTGTGTAATTACCAGAAGAAATGTTCATATTCATTTATATTTTGAAATGGATAGTATTAACTTGTTGATTATTTTCGAAATGCATAAACCGATGAGGAAACTTATAATTTTTACCGCACTATTTTCGATTGCTATGGCGGGTTTTGCAGCACAGCAGCAACCCTTACAATCGATCCCTTTTGAAGTATTTGGCGATCACATATTTATTAAAGTGAAAGTAGATGGCTCCGAGCCACTGGATTTCATCTTTGATACGGGAGATGGCCTTACTGTGATCAGTAATGAAGTAGCTGGTCAACTCAACTTAACTTCTGATCAAACCGTGAAGAAAACCAGCGCGGGAGGTAGTGTCACAGGTTCATTGATTGATCACAACAAACTGGAGATAGGCGACCTGCACATTGATGATATTGAGGTCTACAGTCTTGATTTGAATCACCTGGAGCGCCTGATTGGCCGCAATATCGACGGGATCATAGGCTATGACCTGTTGTACAAACACATCATAGAGATTGATTACGACCGGATGGAATTTGAAATTTATGACAATGACACCTGGGTATATAATGGTGATGGAAAAGAGTTTGATCTTAAATTGACATCTTACATCCCTCACATCCCTTGTACAGTGAAGCTGAATAACGGCGAGACTTTGAAGGGAGAGTATTTTGTAAACACGGGTGCAGGTACCACCGTAGATTTCAATACGCCTTTTGTAAACAAGCACGACATCATTGACAAGACGGGCAAGCATTATTCATACCTTACTGGAGGTCTTGAAAAAGAAGAAACCCTTCACTATGAAGGAAGGGTAGTAGATTTCAACATCAAAGGATTCTCTTTCGGCGACATGCCAGTGGGAATCAGTCAGGCTAAATATGGTATTCAGCACAGCAAGAAAGTATTTGGAATCATAGGCAATAACGTACTTAGAAGGTTCAACATCATTTTTGACTATACCAACAAGAAGATGTACTGGGAGAAAAACTCCTCTTATGAGGAAGCCTTCCATGTGAACACCACAGGCTTTGATGTGGAGATGACTCCTGATCTTTCTGAGGTGAAAGTACACAGAGTGTATGAGATTGGCCTGGCGAAGCAGGAAGGCATCAAAGTGGGTGACATCATCATGGAGATTGACGGTAAATCAGTACATGATATGATTCTTCCAGACATCAAAAAACTGATCAATCACGAAGGTGGTAATTTCAAAATGAAAGTAAAAAGAGGCGGTGAGGAAATACTCATCGACGTAGAAAGACACGATTTGATTTAGTATTAAGTTAAGCCAAAATCTATGACCATGTTACACGTCATTTCAACGTTAACTTAACACCAGGATATCCGAACAAAGGACTAACTAAAATATCAACGGGATGAGGCTTCGGCTTTATCCCGTTTTTTTGTGAGGTCGAGGCTGGTGAAAACCACCGTTCCCAGAATCAAAGCACCACCAATAACACTATTCAAAGTAGGTACTTCACCCAGGAAGATCAGTGCGATGATGATGCCATAGACTGGCTGTAAACTTGCCAGGATACTGGCAGTAGCGATGCTGAAGTTCCGGAAGCTGCCGAGGAACATGGTATGCCCAATGACAGTGGTAAAGAGTGCCAGAAAAAGCAGTGGCCAAATAAAGTCTATGGTCTGGCTTAAATCTGCTTCCAGCTGTAGGGGTATCATGACAACGGCCATGATGGCCAGTTGATAAGCCATGATGACGGAACCATTGTAAATGTTGGTCTGAGGTTTCAAGACCAGATTTCGCAATGTAAAGCAAAGCGCCGACAACAGCCCCAGCAAGATTCCGTTGACGTAAGACCCATTTAAATCTGTGGATGGGATGAGGATGTAAAGGCCAACCAAAACCATGAAGCATGCAAATAATTGCTTCGCAGACCATCCCGTTTTATAAAAGACAGGTTCTAATAGTGTGGCAAACAGCGGGAAAGTGAACAAAGTGAGCATCCCGATGGCCACGTTGGTCATTTGGAGTGAAATGAAGTAGAAAACCCAATGAGCCCCCAGCAAAATGGCTCCGGCCGTGATGGCCAATAAGTCCTTTCGGTTGTGGATTCGCAGGGAATAACCTCGTACCAGGCAAAACGCGAATAACAAGACGGCCGCCAGGGCTGCCCGCAACCAGATGGTCGTGGTGGCATCCATGGTAATGTATCTGCCAAATGAACCCGAAGTGCTGATGAGCACCATGGCGATGTTGATTTCTAAAAGGTGTTTTCCCACACCGCAATGTTGGGAGATTTCAACGGTACTTCATAGGGAAAGGGAAGAATTATGTATATCCTATACCACTGGCGCCAGGTTGTGGCCGGGTGCCGGACCACGGGTCGCGCAGACTGGTGCTTCCGAATAAAAAGCAGTTTGCAACTGCCCTGGAAGTGAATACACTCTACCATAGCGTTTCACACACTTATACGTTAGATTTACTCCTCAAACCCTAAAGACATCCTGATTACTATGCGAAAGACAGCAGTGATTTGTTTTCTTCTATTCTTAGGCTTCCTGCAACTCAACGGCCAGGGCAAAGGCATTAAAACTGTGGTACAAAAAGGCCACGAAGCGGTAGTCAAGGCTGCTATCTACAGCCCCGACGGCCAATACCTTTTTACTGCCAGCAGAGACCAGACTGTCAAAATGTGGGAGGTGGTTACCCAGAGGGAGGTCAGGGATTATGTGGGGCATAAGTCTACTGTGAATGACTTGAGGCTCAGTGCCGATGGGCAATTGATGGCCACCAGCAGTGCCGACCGAACCGCTGCGATCTGGGATGTGAAAACAGGGAAGATGCTGTTTCAAACACCGGAGGATGAAGGCTATATGACATCGGTCTCACTGAGTGCAGATGGTAAGATGCTTGCCGCCGGTGGATATGATTACCAACTCAAAATCTGGGATGTCAAAAGCCAGGAATTGATTAAGGAACTGCCTGCGAACCCGGACAAAGGACTGGGATTAGGCATCGACCTGGCTTTTAGTCCTGATAGCAAACAGCTGGCGGTGGGCGAGGATGACCGACTATTGAAGGTATATGAAGTCGCTACCTGGGATACTTTATACACCATTCCTTTCAAACGTGGTCGGTGTGGAGGCTGTGCTACTTTTGTTGCCTACCATCCTGACGGTAAGCTGCTGGTGAAGGCGGTGAATAATGGTGAGGTAACCCTGCACGATGCAGCTAATGGTCAATTGGTTCGTCAATTGTCTGCAGAGGAAGAAGACATTAGATCGGTCACTTTCAACCCAAAAGGTGACAGGGTGATGGTGGCGACTGAAAAATCGGTGATGCAGTGGTCGGTAGAGACCGGTGAGCTACTACTGCAGTTTGAACCCGATGTGAAAGCGGTGAATGGGGCCTGTTATGCACCAGAAGGCCAGGAGGTTACCGTTGCCGGCAATGATGAGAAAGCGACGGTATGGTCAGCGGCCGATGGTCAAAAGGTATCGGAGTATTCCGGGGTGTTGCAGGAAATAGACAAGGGAGGTATCAACTATGATCCTGACAACTACCGTCAATCCTACCTGGCCAAATACACCAAATTGAAGAGCAGACTGTTGATGACTTCCGATGGCAAGCGCTTGCTGAAAGGGAAATTTGGCCGATGGGCGAAGATGTGGGAGATCAGCAGTGGGGCGACTGCGGCCGTCTATCGTGGACACTCTCAGGCTGTCTTGTGTGCTACACTCACCAAAGACGATCAGTTCCTGGCAACAGGCGACGGCAAAGGGGATGTCATCCTTTGGGATACGCAGACAGGCGATTCTCTTCGGGCGTTCCAAAAACACAGAGGCCCGGTGTGGGACGTGCAATTCAGCCATGATCAAAAGAAACTGGTGACGGTGTCCTGGGATGGTTATGCCTTCATCTGGCAGGTGGAGACCGGCGAGTTGCTGAAGACCCTTTATTTTGGAGACCGCTCCGCGTTTAAGGTGTCCTTTACACCCAACGACCTTTACCTGGTAGCCGCATTGCTCGACAAGAAAACGGAGATATTTGAAATAGACACCGGGCGTTCCATCATGGAGCTGGTAGGCCATGCCGATGTGGTGTCTGAGATTGTCATGATACCCAAATCCAATAGGGCATTAACGACCAGCTGGGATGGTAGTGCCAGGCTATGGAACCTGGAAACAGGCTGGATGATGGCCAAATACCAGGCAGAAAGGCCGTTACATAGTGCAGTAGTGGTGGCAGGTAAAGGAAAAGTGCTGGTAGCAGGCGCCGATCATCAAATTAAGGTATTGAAACAGGCAAACCTGGAATATGAAGAAACACTGACAGGTCATGAGTCGGCGGTGGTGTCTTTGCTGGTCAATCAACAGGAAGACATGCTGGTAAGTCATAGCCTGGATGGCGTGACTAAGATCTGGGACCTGGATAAAAAACAAGAATTCTTTGAGCACATCCATATTGGGAAGAGCGATTGGATGGTAAAAAGCCGACAGGGTTATTTCAATGCCACGGAAGGGGCGAGGGCCAGGATACATTTTGTCCGGGGAAATAAGACCTTTGGACTGAACCAGTTTTTCAATGACTTCTACCGTCCGGATCTGATACCGGACTTGTTTTCGGTGCGTGGGGGTGGGAAATCCCGGGAAGGGCTGTTGCAAAAGATAGATCGTTTTCCCCCACCTACAGTGAAGCTTGCCTTGAATCCCGCTGCAGATCAGTTGACCAGTACGGTGCTGATCAAGTCAGTCGATCAGGGTGGAGGCTTTAGTAACGTGAAACTCTATCACAATGGCAAAAGGATCATGGAGGATGCCGTCAAAGCCAAAACGTCGGAGAAGCGGGAAGGCGAATGGTATACCCGCGTGAGTGTGCCGCTGGTAGGTGGCAGAAATGTCTTTGGGGCGGTCGCTGTGAGCAAAGGGAACACGGAATCGGCATTGATGGAGCAGCAGGTATTCTCCAAACAGAAGGCACCATCAGCGAAATGTCATGTGCTGGCCATCGGGATCAACGACTATCAAAACAATTCGCTTGACCTGAGTTATGCCAAAGCGGATGCCATGGCTGTTGCTGAGATGATCCAGCAAGACCAACAGCAGCTGTTCCAGGAAGTGAAAGTGCGGACCTTGTTTGATACGGAAGCAACCAAAGAAAACATCCTTGCTACACTCGATGAGATGGCGGAGCAGGTTGGGATCAACGATTTGTTTCTATTCTACTATGCGGGACATGGAAGTGTGGTAGAAAACCAGTTTTTCTTTATCCCGACAGAAACACCTCGTTTGTTTGACCTCAAGACACTGAAAAAAACAGCGCTGGAGGCAAGTGTGCTGCAGGGAAAACTACAGACGATCAAAGCGCTGAAGCAGGTCATCATTATGGATGCATGTCAGTCGGGGGGATCGGTGGAGTTGCTGGCGCAGCGTGGCTCCGTACAGGAAAAGGCCATCGCGCAACTGTCTCGCAGTGCGGGCATCCATGTGCTGGCTTCTGCTGGTAGTGATCAGTTTGCTTCGGAGTTCAAGACCCTGGGGCATGGACTGTTTACCCATGTATTGCTCAAAGCACTGGGAGGTGCTGCCGATGGTGCACCCAAAGAGGGGAAAGTGACGCTGTTTGAACTCAAATCCTACCTGGACGATCAGGTACCGGAGCTGAGCATGGAGTACAAAGGCAAGCCGCAGTATCCTTATACCTTTTCCAGGGGTAATGATTTTCCGCTTTCAGTACAGAAGGAGGAATAGAGACCTCCTTTCCATACGTCATTTATTGCATTGGATATCGCTTTAAATAAACTAACTTTCCCTCAAAGAACGGAATATGAGATTGATTGTAACCATAGCCCTGACGATGCTGATGCTAACATCGGCGCAGGCTCAGGAGGCAGAACTGACCACTTTTTTACTCACCAGACATGCTGAAAAAGCCAAAGAAGGCGGCCGCGATCCGGTATTGAGCAAGCAGGGAGTGGAGCGGGCCAAGGCATTGGCAGCAGCCTTGAAGCATACGGATGTTGACCTCATTATTTCAACACCTTTTAAGAGAACCAGGCAAACCGTGCAGCTTTTGGCAACGCAGAAAGCACTGACTACGCAGGAATATGACTATAGAAATCCGAAGTTATTGGAGGACCTGATCAACCAATATGCGGGAAAGACCATTGTCATTTCCGGTCATTCCAATACTACGCCTTTTCTGGTGAATCAGCTGGTGGGTAGTGAGCAGTTTGAGCAGTTGGATGAATCTGATTATGGAAAACTGTTCATCGTTACCTGCTCCAAGGTGGGAGATGGAAAGGCCGTAGTGGTGAACTATGGGAAGATCATTGATTCTGCTTTGAATGGTCTCATGATGAAAAAGCAATAGTCTTCAATCTACCTTCGCGGAAGCTTCGGCAGACGAGAAGGTTTGGGTGTTGGTGACCCCGTCTAGCCGACCGTGTTTGATTAGGGTCGGGGACGCCAAGTCCAGGGCTGCGCACCGCGGGCTTGCCCTGGTGGGGTTCATGCCATTGTTCAAATCGGTGGTTTGCCGAAGAAGCCCTTTTGCAAGAAAAAAATACTTTAAATAAGGTGGTATTTCCATGCACGGAACGACCGCCGATGATAAACAACATTGATAATGACAGTAAGAGACCTTGAACCAAAAGCACTTTGGAATCATTTTGCAGACCTGAACGCTGTTCCGCGTGCCAGTAAGAAGGAGGCGCAAGTCATCCAGTTTATGGTGGACTTTGGTGAAAAGCATGGATTGGACGTTTCCAAAGATGAGATCGGCAACGTGCTGATCAAGAAGCCGGGTAGTAAAGGCTACGAGGATCGTCCGGTAATCGTTATGCAGAGCCATCTGGATATGGTGCATCAGAAAAACGCAGACACTGATTTCGATTTTGCGACGCAGGGCATCGACATGTTTGTGGAGGATGATTGGGTGAAAGCCCGGGGTACTACGCTCGGTGCCGACAATGGCATAGGCGTCGCGACCATCATGAGCTTGCTGTCTTCTGATGACATTGCACATCCGCCATTGGAAGCTTTATTTACCATCGATGAGGAAACAGGTATGACGGGAGCACTGGCGCTGAAAGGTGGATGGCTCCAGGGAAAAATACTCTTGAATCTGGACACGGAAGACGACCGCGAACTGACCATCGGTTGTGCCGGCGGAGTCGACCTGACGGCCAAAAGGACTTCTGAAAAAGAGGCGGTCCCTGCGGGGATGGAGTCTTTTGAGATCAAGGTCGCTGGACTAAGCGGTGGACACTCGGGGATGGACATTCACAAAGGGCTGGCCAATGCCAATAAGTTAATGAACCGCCTGCTGTGGAAAATCAGACAGGATTTTGGACTACGGATTTCCTCTATACAGGGAGGTGGCCTGCGCAATGCCATTCCAAGAGAAAGTGTGGCTACGGTCTGCGTACCTACCGGAAAGGTGGCGGACTGGAAGAAAGCGACAGAGGGCAGGATTGCCCAGATGACGAAAGAATATGAGACGACAGACCCTCAGCTTCAGGTACACATCAAACCGGTAACGCCCATTGAATTCATCATTCAGGAGACCATGCAAGATCAGGTGATTGCCGCTATCTATGCTGCTCCCAACGGCATTTACCGTATGAGTCCGGACATAGAGCATTTGGTACAGACGAGTAATAATATCGCCAAAGTATCCATAGACACAGCGTCTTGTGAGATTCTGTGTTTGACAAGGTCTTCAGTAGACTCTGAGAAGTTTGACCTGGCCAATGCTTTGACGGCAGCCTTCGAAACAGCTGGTTTTTCTGTTTCTCAGGGAGGATTGTATCCCGGATGGGCCCCTGCACCAAAGTCGACGCTGGTAGAAATGATGTCCAATCTCTATAGAGAACTATATAGCGAAGAGCCACACGTCAACGCCATCCACGCCGGTCTGGAGTGTGGCATTCTCAGCACCAACTACCCTGATTTCGACATGATCAGCTTCGGCCCGAACATCAGGGGCGCGCACTCTCCCGATGAAAGGTGTCAGGTGAGTTCTGTGCAGAAGTACTGGGGCTATCTGCTGGAGGCGCTGAAGCGGGTTTAAGGTAGTCGTTGGTCGAATAGATCGTTATTACAGGATCACTACGATTTATATTTCGATCATTATGATCGGACGAAGGGTTGGTATTTTATTCGTCCGTCGACTTGAAGTGTATTGCTATGTCGCCCTTTCAGGGCTATATATGCTAGTGCTGATGGAGTGCTTCCATCATTGGTGATTTGTCGTCCCTTTGGGACTATTTGCTTAGCTGTAGAGGTAACGGTGGAATGCTTCCACCTTTATGGGGTGTCATCCCCCCCACTAGGCATAGAATCCTCTCTATGTCCCACCTATCTTGTAGCTTTCATAGCGAAACTCATTATCTTGTCGATGGATCAAACTTAGTACCTCATGGACGCTACACCAATCACCACCATCGATCAGGTCATAGAGGCCCTGGATCAGATCATTGCCGAATCGCAACAGCAGCAGTCTCCCAATGGTTTTTTTGCCGCACTGTACCGGAAGGTAACTATCAGTGTGAAAGAAGGGATTGCCGATGGTGTTTTTGAAGATGGTCCGAGGATGGAGCAATTGGATGTCATCTTTGCCAGTCGCTACATCGATGCTTTTCGCGCGCATCAGCAAGGAAAGGAGGTCACCTTGTCGTGGTTGGAAGCGTTTAACTTAGCAGAACGCTGGTGGCCCATTGTCTTACAGCACCTGCTCATTGGCATGAATGCCCACATCAACCTTGATTTGGGAATTGCTGCTGCAGAAGTCATGAAAGGTAAAGATATTCAAGACCTGAAAAATGACTTTGACCACATCAACGCGGTGCTGGCAGCCCTGGTGGAGGAGGTGGAAAGCAACCTCGCCACGATCTGGCCCACCTTTCGCAAACTTCTGAAGTGGGCCAACGGCTTCGAGGACTTCCTGATCAACTTCGGGATGAAAGAAGCCAGGGACGGTGCCTGGAAGTTTGCCGTTGAACTCTCCAAAGAGGAATCCACTCACTTTGATGCAGCCATTGAAGCACGGGACAAGTCCGTCGCCGAGATTGGAGAGATGGTCACCAGCCCGGGTTTATTGCCCAGCCTGATCTTTAAGGTGATCCGACTAGGAGAGCGTGGTACTGTGGCGGAAAAGATAGAAGGGATGAAGGGGTAGCTACATGCGTCCTCTTATTTTTGGGCTTGAGTCAGATAGAAGTGACACAG
>ERZ1740068.387-NODE-387-length-22787-cov-5.811455_pt1 | contig 22787 bp, 18 predicted proteins | sample MGYA00581735_ERZ1740068 | MGnify/ENA primary metagenome ERZ1740068 (study PRJEB43018, sample SAMN04849740) | marine metagenome | isolation source: floating plastic debris | place: Pacific Ocean | collected 2008-08-30 | study: EMG produced TPA metagenomics assembly...
GGCTTTGCTTTGGACAGGATCTTCCCAAGATCCGCTATGTATAGGTGTTTCGGCACGCTGGATCGAAAAGCGACTGGTCTAGTGACGAAGTCGCCTCGGAAACCTGTGTGTTTTTGCGAAACCACGCAACTTTGACCAAAGGGGTTCATCCACTTTTCAGGCGCTAAGATTGTAACGTGGATATCAAAGCGCTCCATCAACCTTATGTATAAGCTTTGTTTTTTTGTGAAGGCGCAATTGTGATCCATTACAAATAGACGGAGAGCCATTTAACTGTCCCATGCGTGCTGCAGATTATCGATAGAGACATCGGCAACGCGACAGGTCAACACGCCGCAAACCCCTGAGCTGTAAAAGCTTAAAAGTTTAGCTTGCACCACCACCGATTTGGTCCATCGCCGCCAAAAGTGGCCCCAAAAGATTCATCGGATCGGTTCGCAACCCGGATGTGTCCAGGTTCGTCATGTGAGGCAGTCCACAGAGCGTTATTGCTTGCATTGCTTTGGCCCCCAGCGACATTGATCGGAAAAAACCCTGAACTGGTGGTCGCAACGGCCAGCATGTTGTCCTTGGTCCAATCAAAGTTCTCCTCAAGCGCGACGCCGACCGCCATCACGGAGTCCGAGTTGAATTGGCCACAGAAAAGACCGGCTATTCCAACTAAGTCGAACCGTTTTGCAGCTGGATAGTTAGTGGTTCCAAATCGAAAGAGAGTACCAGCCCAACCGTTCCCTTCAAGTTTGATCACGCCCCTAGGCACATGACCATGGTTTGCAATATGAAAAAACTGCAATGATCTGCTGTGCGCCGCAGATATAAATCCGTCGCAACTGTCAATGTAGACGTCTTGAGGCAAATCAGTGGCTCGAAAAGTTGCTTGATCGCGCGGCCGCCAACGATCTGGGTCCACGCTTCTTACAATCGAGACCCGTCTCCAGCGTTTAACGTCAATCAGTGCGGCCCTGGGAATACTGCCACGGTACCCATTGGAAGACGCAGGAAACGAGGTTTGGGTGCCATGAACCTCGCGAAAAATGCAGTTTTGTAATGTCGTGTCGCGTAACTCGTGACGGCGTGTAACGTTACCCTCAGCAAAAACAGCATTGCCCACGCTCTCGAACTGACAGTGGCTCCATAAGCCTGTAACAAAATCCCTCCAATGCCCCTGATGCACAGAGAGGGCTTGCGCGTCGGAGTAATCCTCATTTGTGCCTTCTTTGTAAACTGCGTACGGCGCTCCACCAACAAAACAGGTGTCTACGTGCCCGTACCAAGCTGCATCAGGAGCAAGTGCAATGGCGGCAAAGCGTCCGGAGATATTGCACTTCTGCAAAACAAAATCCCCATGCGCAGCTTCTGTGAAAGTTACGTAGAGTCCGTAATAGCATCCGTCGGTGAATAGTAGTTCTGCTGTTTTTTGACCGCCTCGCCAATTCACGCCGACGTGAAATCCGGAGACGAAAACACTCCTAATGACTGTGCGTTCCCCTGCACTTATGCCACTATAGTTTTCGTAAATTTGCCCAATTCTTGGATTTTTCGGATTGTAAGCCTTCGTCCAGTCATCGGGTTGAAAACCATAACGCTCGACAAACCCGGCTTCACTTTCGGGGGCGTTCCAACCACGCCAATTGCCCGGTCCCATGATGCTGAAATGGGCAAGCTCGCAGTCTGCATGCAGGTGTAAATGCTCGCCACTCCAAGACACGAAGCCGTTTTCAACATTTGCAAGCCGCGGTTGAACGACGTAGTTGTCATGGATCGGAGCTTTGTTATCACGCCACTGCAGTATCGTTGCGCCACGCCCGTGACCGTGGATGTTCACGGTAGGTTGATTTTTCCAAATCCACACATCGTTGGCGGGATAGAAAAGACTGCGATTGAAACGGCCAACGCCAGAAGGCAATTGGACCACGGCACCAAATCTAGTAGAGGACTTATCCCAATCCAAAACAACTTGGTTAATAGCTGCTTGGGTGGCGGCCCAGTCTATTTCATCTTCCAAGCTGTCTGCATGCGGATAGACAACTTGTGCGTCTTCTAGAGCCTCAAAAAAATCCGAGAGTGGGTGAGATTGACCGTCCCAAATCGCACCAAAGTTGATGGCGTGGTAATGTGAGGCTTGCCTAGCGTTTTTGATGCTTTCGGGAAGTGCATCCAACGACACTTGTCCTTTGTCGTTCAGTCTAAGTAACTGCCCGGACAAGTCAGTATCACCTCCTTTGTCGGTGCTGCGCTCGAGGTCTTGCTCGACTGAAACTATTCTATCAAGCGCTTCTTTTAACGCCGGCGACAAGATTGAATTGACGTCTGCTGTAGGCAAATAGGTGTCTCCCTTACTTTCGAACGCAGCAGATGCTGCGGATTGCAAAAAGAATTGCAAGCAACCTCTACGATTGGTTTTCATTTGCTTTGCTTTCTCTTCGATTTGGTAAATTGGGAGTTCTTTTACGTTATCTTAGGTTCTAGATTTTCGAGGATCTGAGCCGCTTGGACAGGATATCAGGATCTTTTCTCCACCTCCATTCACACTTCCTAAGATGTAGCTTGAGCAGCAAGCCGCCTTTCGATTAAGCTTTCGCTGCTGTTAATGTCGAAGTCTTGGTCGGTGAGCAGTTGGGACTTCTCGCATTACTTCTTTACAGAGAAGTGTGTGTCGGATCACCCAATCCGAGTGAGATAAAGGTCTAAAACTTGGAACGTGTTAGCGTCATTGTATGTAAAACTGCATCACTGCCCGCGCTGAAAAAGATAGGAACATAAACGTTAAGAACCTGCGTTTAATTGAACCAGCGTCGCCCCAGATTGCATTGGATCAAACATTCCGGAATGCATTCTTGTCCTTGCGATCCATTCGGCTGATTTAAACGGACGAGCCAATCCAAAGTTGGGTCTGTTCGATGGCCAGATCGATACTTCTAGAAAGCGAGTTGCGTACACCTGAAACGCACATGATCGAAGAAAGTATTGCGATGCGTCCTTTGATTGCGCTTCTCTGACTTGATCACATCTGGCTGCCTCAATCAGAGTAAGGCGGCAAGACCCAACAAGGAGATTAGGATGAGCGGCAAGCACACCCTTGAAATGACAGTTCTCATGACGCCGGAAATGGCCAACTTTAGCGGCAATGTGCACGGCGGCGCGCTGCTCAACCTGCTGGACAGGGTCGCATTTTCTTGCGCGTCCAGATACTCGGGACGGTATTGCGTCACACTCTCCGTGGATCAGGTCATATTCAAAAAACCCATCTTTGTGGGCGAATTGGTGACCTTCATGGCTTCGATCAACGCCACGGGACGCACCTCGATGGAAGTGGGCATCCGTGTCGAGGCGGAAGAAATACGGTCTGGCAAGGTCCGGCACACCAATTCGTGCTATTTCACGACCGTTGCCGTGGACGACAATCGCACACCCGTTGAGGTGCCCAAACGGATCCCTGAAAACGACGAGGCCAGAAAACGCGAAGAGGCCGCCATCCTGCGCCGAAGCCTGCGCGAAGACTTCACCCGGCGCCATGCTGAGATCAATGGTGAACTTTGAACTCTATGGCAGGCGATGGGCGCGCGACAGAAAAAGAGGAGAGGACAATTGACCGAACGCGGCACGCATGTCGATGAGTATGATGACGCTACGGTAGCCCTGTTGGAGCTGGTCTGGGGCAAGGGGTTCATGGCGCCAGGCGGGCCGCAAAATGTGCGCAAGCTGGTCTCCGGATTGGATATCAGAGACAAAACCATCCTTGATATCGGCTGCGGTCTCGGCGGCGGCGATCTTCTCTTGGCGGGTGAGCTTGGCGCACGGGTGATCGGTATCGATCTCGAAGCACCTCTCATCGCGCGGGCCCGCGCCTATGCCGAAGAGGCGGGTCTGTCTGACCGGATTGAGTATCGTCAGGTCGCCCCGGGTCCGCTTGGCTTTGAGGATGGCACATTGGAAGTCGTCTACAGCTCCGGTGCATTCACACAGACAGCTGATAAAGCTGGAATCTATGCCGACGCAATGAGGGATATAACACCTGGCGGCAGCATCACGGCATATGAGTGGATGGGAAACGGCGAACCCTTCAGTGAGGACATGCTGCACTGGTTCGAACTTGAAGGGCTCACCTATGCCTTGCAATCCTTACCGGCGCACAAAAGCCTGCTGGAAGACGCTGGATTCGACGAGGTTGCGGTGACGGACGATGGCGGCTGGTACACACAGGAAGCGCGCGTCGAATACGACCTTTTGAATGGCGAGATGAAGCAGACCGCAATGACGATGCTCGGCACGGAGCAATATGCGCATTTCCTCGAAGACTGGGCGGCGTTGATCACAGTGCTGAGCAGCGGTGAACTGGTTCCTGGCTTTCTGCGCGGCAAAAAGCCGGGCTGATGCCCCTGCTATCGTCACGCATCGACAAGCCCTAGACCGACCAGGTTGGAAAGCTGAGCCCCGTCATCGCCCGGAGCTTTTGCGCATCCGCGCGCAGATCATCAGCAAAGCTCATGCGCAGCCCATCAGGAAAGACCGGCGGTTTGCGCGACGGGCGCAGAGCCAGCGCGTCGCGAATGCGGTCCCGCGTGCTGCGCCCCACGAGGCCTATCGCGCGACGTCCAAACGGCGATTGTGCAAAGCGCAGGATAGGTGCGGGCACTCTGGAAATCTCCGCACTTTCATTTCTAGCATCCGCATTGGAAAGCGGTCGTGCGGCCACGCCGATATGAGCCGTGACCTTGTCCATCACGGTCTGCGGGGCGCGGACGAGCTCTGCAAAATCAAGGATGAGAATGGCCTCTTTGCGAAAGTACTGAAGGTAGGTTTCAAGCTGCTCGGCATAGAGGCTCCCATCCAGAATGTGCGCGTATTCATGCTTGGATTGGAAGTCATTTAGATCGGGCGACAGCGCGCCCATGAAAACGCCATGGCGGAATTGCGACTGCGCACGATCGATGGGATCGCGCAGAATATAGATCAGTTTGACGTCCGGGCAGACCTGAGCCATGCGTTCGGCCACGCCTGGAAAATCCCGGGACTTGGTATAGTTCGGGCTGGCTTCCCCGCGCACCGCATCTGCCCGCGAAAACTGATTGCTGTACCATCCAAGACCGCGCGACCAGTTCCTTTCTGATACGAAAAAATCCGTTTCCTTGTCGCGCGACATGTCAACATCCGGGTGCTCATCGAGATGCCGATAGAGTGTCGTTGTTCCCGATTTCATGGCCCCAATGATGATGAAATGCGGCAGCAGCAGGTCTGTCATTTGGGTGGCACCTGAACGGGCGCGGCAACTATGCCGTCACCGTAAAGGTCTCTTTGCCGAAACCGCAGACAACCGGCACAGACGCCCGCATGCATCCTCCCCCGCAGGAGCCAGAACGCACGCCGCGTCATCCAGGGCCAGGCCGCCAGCGCCTGCAGATGGCAATAAGCTGACTTGATCGCAGCGACCACCAAAAGCTTGGCAAGCGCGCCAGGTTCCGTGGCCACGGCAGAATAGCTTTGACCGATGCGGAAGCGCCGCTTCAGAAGCCAGTTTAAATCTTGGCGAGCAGCCGGCACCTCTTCGTGCACGATGGCATTGTCGGCGATGGCATAGCGCGCACCAAGCGCCCGCAACCGAAAGAAAAATTCCGTGTCCTCGCCCCCGGATCGACCACGTTCAAGCGCAAACCGTTCATGCCTCCATGGCACATCCCCCCACCGCAAAAGCGCGTTGCAGGTGTGCCCGGTCTCGACCACATCCCCATGGTGAGCCGCGAATTGGGAATGGAAATCACCGTTGACCATCCACTGGGGCGCGTCCGGGCCGTAGAGTGCGCGCATATGGCCAAACGCGGCGTCCACCCCGGTGGCTTTCACACAGGCGATCAATGCTTTCAGCCAATCGGACTCCACAAGTTCATCATCATCGAGAAAAGCGATCCAATCCCCCGTTGCGGCATCAAGCCCACCATTGCGCGCGATAGAAATGTTGGAACCGGGTAACTGTCGGTAGGCGATTTTGAGCCGGGTTTCTTTTGCCACCTCAGCGACACGTGCTTGTGCGGATGGGGCGTCATCATTGTCGATGACGATGACGCGCAGGGCTACCTCGGCCGGGATCTTGGACCGCGCGACCGAGCGCAACGTGTCAGCTATGTGGGAGCGCCTATAGGTGCAGATGCACAGATCAATCTTCATCGTGGCGCGCCTTTAATCATCTGCAGCAGGAACCCCGCGCTCCACACCATGTGCATCGTAAAGAGAACCGGCCCGACCCAAAGCGCGCAGAGGCTGCGCTTACATGTCAGGGTTTTCAGCGTGACGGCGGCGAGCAGCGTGAGGTACGCCACGGGCACCAGCAAAGCCATCGGCAGGACAGGCACCAGCATAAGCCCGACCAGATTGCTGAGGAAGATCACGGGCGGTATCACCTGCCGCAACCGTGGCCGCATGCGATGTTTGAGAATATTGTGCGCCCGCCACATGCCATAGTGCCAATACTGCACCGAGAGCCGCCGCAAAGACGGCCGCATCATGTAGTTCAACCGGATCGTGGCATCCAGCCAGATACGCCCGCCGGCCAAACCGATGCGGTGATCAAGCTCTGCGTCTTCATTGGCCACAAAGGAGGGATCATAGCCGCCCACCTTACGAAACATATCGAGGTCAAAGCCTGCATTGTGACCATGATCGACCCAGCCAGAACGCGTGCCGCCCCGGTGACCAGATCCGCCCGAGCCGAGCTTGCTCTCCATCGCCCAGGCGGCCCCGCGCTGAAAGCAGGCCTCGCCCATTGAATCCATCACTGTGCCGAGCCCTTGGGCGCCTCGTTCAACCAAGCTTTGAGCCACAGACATCACATATCCCACGGGGTAGTCGGCATGCGCATCGGCCCGCACAAGGATGGAGTGATGGGGATCGGCCGCATGCTCCACAACCCGGTTGATCGCCGCAGATTGGATGCGGTCGGGATTGTCGATCAGGTGAATATTGCGATGATGGGCCGCCATATCTTTTACGATCTCACGGGTTTTATCGGTGCTTCCTCCATCTGCCACAACCACCTTGAACGGAAGCGAGCCATCCCCGATCAAGGCCTTCAGCGTTGCGCCAATGTGCTTATCTTCATTGAGCGTCGGGATCGCTACCAAGACGGATCTTGGATCAACAGATGCGCGGTCTTCGAGCGTCAGGACTGGGTCAGAACTGTCCATCACCGCGCCTCCTGCATCACGCGATCGATCACGTCCGAGAGCTCATTGCGGGATTGGACAAACGCGTCCATTGGACGGTCGAGCAAAGCCTGCCCGCGCGCCATGATCTCTTTGCGTTCAAGCCGGTTGAGCAACTCAATCAAGAGGTCTGGATCGGCACGCTCAATCACCCAGCCGAGCTTGTCCTCAGCGACCCGGCGCCCGGTTTCTGTGGTGGCGACCGCGATGTTGGGACATCCCGCCCAGCTTGCCTCATAAATTCGGTTGGGCAACAGCCAATCAGAATTGTTACCGGTTTGCCAAAGGTCCTGCGACCAGACAAGATCAAGCCCGGCGTAAATATCAGCAAGACCGTCGGGATACGCATAGGGCCCGTGAAAGGTGATGTTGTCATGCTCGGCGATCGCAGCGTTAAAACCTGGCAGCGCGTGATCATGCACACCCCCGCGACTGTGCCGGCGGAGCCGGTGCCCCAATCAGACTGCCACGCCTTTGAGCAAGGCGAGGCTGGGCGCGCAACGGACGGTCCCCACCCAGCCCAGATGCAAGGGCGCGTCCGGGGCGGAGACCTCCCGCATCTTGGGACGTGGCGGCAGTGCAGCCCCGGTGGCAAGTTTGTTTTCCCAAACCGCCCAGGCCCCCCGATAGCCCTGTAACGGTTGAAAATAGTTGCGCACAAAGCCCTGGCTTGACACCACCAGCATCTGAACCCTGGCCAGGAGAAATCGCTCGGCCGCCCGCATGATCCGTGCTTTCGCACCGGAGCCGCAGAGCGCCCCGTTGATGTCGAGACACTCGTAGACCAGCGGCGCCTGCCTGGCCCCGGCCAGCGCACGCGCCGCCCAAGCGATCACCAGCATGTCAAGATTGCGCGCAATGATGACGTCTGCTTGGCGCATTTGCTGCCGATGAAACATCATCTTTATAACAGACGCCGCAACCACGCGGGCGCGTTTCAAAAGGTTTTCATTCTCGGTCGCGTAAAGATGTGTGTTGGGCCAGTCAGGCTCAAACCGCTGCTGCATATTGTTGCGGCGCATCGTGAAACTGTGCACCTTGTGACCCAGGCTGCGCAGCGCGCGGATGCGGCGGATCTGAGAGATTTCAGCCACGTCAAACCCAAAAACCTCGAGCCGAAGCGCATCTGCGATACCCATGTCCGGTGTCTCAGCCCACGCGATGCTGTTGACGTCATGCGCTTGGTCCATCCGGTGTCACCTTATCCCTTTCTTTGCACGGGAATGGATCACGTCAGCCGTCATAATCCATGATCTCGTTTTGATTGAACAATCGGTACTTTCTGATGTTGGCGCGCGAGAACACGACGCCCATAATCCGGCTGGTCGGCAAAAGCCGATTTTGGAAAACCCATTTCACATGACTGCGCTGCGTGACGCCCCATCGCACCGTGTAGATCAATCGGTGGCACAGTTTTGCCAGCAGCCTGGTGTCGGCGACCCCCTGCACTGGCGGAAGATCAAGCACGATGACGTCGAAATGGTCTCTCAGACGGGCCAAAAGCGCGTCTAAATGTGCATGGTCCTGCATCATCGTGACGGGTCGCTCGGTGTTCTTCGGATTGGCGATGACCGCCAGATTTGGAAACTCGGGAATTGGCTCAATGCGTGCCACGCTGTCCGGTTCCAGGTCGATAAGCTTAGACAAGTCGTTGCTCTCGGGCAGCAGCGGAGCAATAAGTCGTGACATCTGCCAATTCGCAACATCAAGATCAACGATCACAACCCGCTCATTCTGCTGCGCTAAGAAACTTGCAAAATTGAAGGCGACGGTTGTCTTACCCTCTCCCTGCGTTGTGGACGTGAAGCCAATGATGTTGCCTTTGGCAACGCTGGCGGATTTTTCTCGTTGCAGCTTGAGTTGTACATGCATGGCGCGCATGGTTTCTGCGCTCACCGATGATGGCTCACGCATGGCAAACCCAAGCCGCTGACCTGCACGAGAGAGAGGCTTCGATGTGTGGCTGGCCACAGATCCAAACCTGAGGGTCCACGGGCGTATCAAACCATCAGCCTGGACCTCTGAGGCAAAGTTTGGCACCAGACCCAGATAGTTCAATCCCAAGTCATGGCTGACATCATCTTGGGTGCGGAAGCTGCCATCGAACGCTTCTCGGACAATCACAACGCCCATCGCCAGCACCATCGCTCCGAAAACGGCCAGCACCACGATCTGGCGAGATTGCGGCGCGGATTTCTTATCTGGCGGGACGGCCCAAGCAATGACGCGCGCCGATGTCCCTTCAAATGTCAGCAGCTGGGAAGAGCTGTTAAATTCTTCGAGCAATTGCTCGTAAAGCTGGCGTTTGGCGTTGGCTTCACGCTCCAGATTGAGCAGCTCGACACTGCGTTGAATGTTGTCACTGTAATCGCCGCGCATGTCCTCAATCACTGTCTCGATGGCACTGAGCTGGCGCGCCAAGGCATCCCGGCGCGCGGCCAGCCGGTCGCGCACTTGCCGGTATTCATCCAAAATCAAAGAGCGTATCTGATCCTGCTGTTGCCGAAGCCCGACAACGACGGATGAGTCTTCTGACCAATTCAGCAAAAGCTCGGTCTCTTCGCGCAGCAACTCAGCAAAGCGCGTTTGGAATTCATTCAACGCGTTGGATCGTTCTTCTAGCGGCACTTGCACCGCCTCAATCTCGCCCTGTGCGATCTGTTCGGTCAGTTGCTGGACCTGCACGTCGACGACCAGAACATCACCGCGCAGGCGGATCAGCTCCTCGACGGCAGCGTTGAGCGCCACCTCGCTTGGCAGCAATTTGTCGGGAAGCGCCACAAGCTCATGTTCGCTGCGAAACGTCGCCACGGCTGTTTCGGCGTCTCGCACGCTGATTTGCAGCGCCTCGATACGTTCCGACAACCAGTCGCGCATCCGCTCCACATCCTGGCGTTGCCGCTGTCCGGACGCCCGTAGATATTCTTGCATCAGCGTGTTGACGGCTTCTGCGGAAAAGGCCAGATCGGAGGAGGTGTAGGTGATATCGATCACATAGCTGTCACCCGCCCTTTCCGCCGACAGACCTTTCACAAAACGCCGGCGCTCTGCTTCGAGGCGTCTGACAACCTTGAGATCATCGGGCAAAGCCATTGCCTGCGACGTCGCCGCATCGATCCCAAACATGCGTTGAAGGCGTTGGCGCAGTGAGGGCGCGGCACGCTCTCCACCGCCCTGTCCAAAACGATTGGCGACATCGAGCGCCAGCATGGCTTGCGATGTCACCTCGCGCGAGGTCAGAACACGCAACTCACTGTCGACCGTCAGTTCATCCAGCGACCCAATGGCCGATATGGACTGCGGACGATTATCGAGCGCCTCACCCTCTCTGGGGTCGATCAAGAGTGACCCGTTGGCGGTGTATTGCGCCTGCGCTGTCAGGACATAGTAAACAGAGCCAACGAGAGACAGCACAAAAAAGAGCGCGAACAGTCGCCGATTGCGCAACAGTTTGAGCCATGCCTCACGCAGGGTCTCTCCCATTTCAAGAGGCGGCAGAAAGGTGTCTCTGTCTGATGCTTCGGGCGTTACGAGGGAAAACCGAGGCGCGTTCATGCGTTGTTACCCAGCTTGCCGACCGGGCGCCCTCGAGGGCGGTGCGGGCGGCAAAGACAGGGCGTCACGACAGATGGCAAGTATGCCGGGAGTGCCGCGACGCCGTGTCGACACAAAGCTGAGAGGCTGTGCAGATTTACCAGTCAGATCCGCACCTTTTAAGAGAGCCGCGCCCAAAGCTGCATCCGTGTTCACGTGAACAAGATTTAGATCGAGGTTTTGAGCGTCTAGCACGCGTCTCACCGGTCGACTGTTCAAATCTTCTTTTCCACGCAGACATTCGACAATGGAGCGCCACTGTCCTTGATGTGTGGCCCCAAACCAAATGGTGTTTCGGGCAAGCCCTCTAATCGTCCACAGCATTATTTTCGCGCCATAGTTGTATTTATAGATCACGCCTTGCGCGGCTCACGGTAATTCAAACCCCTATACCAAACCGCGAAACGAACTCGTCAAACTGGTGCATTGGATTTTCATTTGGGATCACAGAATGAGGTACCTGCAAAATCAGCGCCTCACGGGTGAACAAGATTTGGGTTGGCACAGTTTCTGAACATCTTTTGATCATGACATTTAGGAAATTAAAAATTTATTAATTCCAATTATCAACGTTAGGTTTAATTACCCAGTGGCCTGACATGCCGATGAATATGGACCAGGATGTCGACCATCTCACAGACTGTGACAATGAAAGCAGCTTAGATGTAACTGCACTCGTAAAACATACGATTGGGCGCAATGAAGGATCGAAGGCCTGCCGCCATATCGGTCACGCCATTCTCGGAGAGACAATCTCTTAGGTTGTATTACGGCACGAGGAGATGGGTGATGTCTCAGAGTTTGATCTTCCCGCAAAGGTTGCTGGGCAGAAACTAATTTTCTGCGTATAAGTGTATCAATTGTTCATCTTTTATGGCACGGCACCCGCACTGACGCGGTGCAAACGCGCTTTGGGCTTGGTTTACCCGAGGCGTACCTTACCAAAAGGACCATGAGACGGAGGGACAGGCAGATGCTGAAGTACTTAGGCCCGATCGCGGTTTTCGTTGCGATGACTTTGCCCGCCTTGGCAGAGCCCTACCGTTTGACCATCGGTGACCGCGTGACCGTGACGTCAGGATTTCTAGAGGTACCCAAGACCATTGGCGTCGATCTCGACGGGAACCTCAGACTGCCCGAGATCGGCAGCCTGTTCGCCGCGGGCAAAACCCTCGATCAATTGGAAGAAGACGTCGTTGATCAGATGAAATTGGGGGGCTTCAGTGGCCCGTCTTCGGTCCTCGTAGAAATCGAGGCCTACGCGCCTGTGGTGGTGTCAGGTTTTGTTGAGCGCAGCGGAAAATTCGATTTCTTGCCCGGCATGGATGTGGGCGCCGCACTCGCTCTGGCCGGCGGTTTGGGTGCGGGCGACATATACGGGCCCAATGCCGATGTCCTGGCTGTAAACGCGCGGCGGCGCGCAGCGGGGGCGGCCGAGCAAATCGCTGCGGCAATCTCTGACTTAGCAAAGTATGAGGCAGCGCTGGCCGGGCCTCACGTTGCGATTGCGCTGTCCGAGACGCTCCGCGCTGTCGTTCCGATTGAAGTGCGCACCACCATGGATGCCCGCATCAAAGCGGAACGCATACAGTTGGACCAGATCCGCGATACAACGAAACTGCTGGTTACGTCGTGGAACAGCGACATTGCCGATTTTCAGGATCAGACGGTCCTTCTGGACGAGCGCATCGTCATTAAAAAAGAGATCATCGCGGCCTTGTCAGCCGATTTGGCGGATCTCGAAACCCTCCGCACGCAAGGCCTGACCACGTCATCGCGATTTTCAAACCTGCAACAGCAGCTCTCCGATGACCGCGAAGAATTGCTCAACCTTGAGACAGCCAAGATTACGGCCCGGCGTCAGGCCACGCTTGCCGCTCGAAATCGCAACCAGTACTTGGCAGATCAGCGCAAGAATAACCTCACCGCGCTGGAAGCTGCGCGCGCCTCCCTGGCCTTGGGTCTCAGCGACCATCGCTTCGCCGTTGATGAACTGACCGTGCTGAATGGCGGCTCGGCGACGTTGGAAGACGCGATCGCATTGCTTGACGTTTCCCTGACAATTCGCGGCCCTCGCGCGGATCGGTTCAATGGAGACGTCGTGGATTTTGAAACAAAACTCCTGCCGGGAGACATCGTGGTTGTCGAAGTGAAAGACGCTGTCGTCAGTTCAAACTAAATCGCGCGCCGCCTCAAACAGCGCGAGATCGGGTGCGCATAGTGCCTCAATCTCAGAGCGGTGCGATGCCTCAAGAACCGGCTCATCTCCTTTGGCAGCATTGAGCCTTGCCAATCTCAGCTTGACCCCAAACATGTCGTGATAGGCGCGTATGAACGCGTCTGTCTGATCCAGAAATCCGATCAGCGCAAAATGCCCGAGCCGCGACTTCGCCAGCGCCAAAGCGTCGGGCACCTCGTCTTGCGGGATGTCATTGCGCCCGCAAAGATAGCGCAGATAAACCTGGGCGTGTTTTCTGGCGATCGGCGTCGAGAGATAGCTTCCAAGGTCTTGCGTCACGACGCCACTGCGCTGCGCCATTCGAAAATTTGAGATCATCCGCGCCACCGGGTCGCGCAAGATCGTCACGTATTTGTAGCGGTTGCCAAAGTGGCTCCATGCGGTCTCTGACCATAGGACATGCCCATGGATCAGCATCGTGTCCCAGGCCATGTGCTGCAGCAAAAGCGCCTCGCGGGTGTCAAAGGTGAGATGGCCATTTTCCCCGTCTTCGTGGCATTTGAGAACGTCATCGGCGTGAAAATGCAGCATGGCCGCGGCGCGGCGCGTGGCCAAAGCGTCAATCACGCCGATCCTGAGGTTCAAAGGATTAGTGGCATACATGGCCTCAGACAGAGACGTGCCGCCGCATTTGGGAAGGTGGAAGAAAAGACTGGGATGCTTTGGCCCGCGTCCAGGCAGGGAGCGGGCTATGCGTCCGCTGGCAATCGCGGCGCGCCGAGACATTCGTTCGCGAAACGGAGCTCTCCGCGCCATTACTTTGAGTCCTTATGCTGCAGGATCAGGACCATGGAATGCACCTTCCAACTTTCGCCTCTCCCACATCAGCGACAGGGCGGTCGTGTCCACGCCGGTGTGCCAGCGGCACATGGCAAAGAGCAACGTCTGATAGGATGCAACGGCCACAGCGGCGCCGATGATCACGCCGACCGTCTCCGCCAGAGCCTCGCCGACGAAGACACCCAGCAGAATGGCCCCCGCCCCTGCCAGCGCGCACCAGAACAGCACCTGTTTATGACCCGTCACATTCAGCACCAGATTGGCCGGGCCAAAAACCGCCCTCGATGCCGGGATCAGCACGAGCACAAGAAACATCGTTTCGATCCCGGCATAGTCGGCACCCATCACATCCAGTGCCAACGGAATAAACGCCCACGACAGCGGGACGCCCAGCATGAGAACGCCGAGCTTGCCTATGCCGCAGAGTGTCAACAGACGCGCGCAGCCTTTGGAATTGCCCTGCACAATGGCGCGGGAAATCTTGGGGCTGAAGGCCATGTCAAACGCATTCAAAGCGAAGTTCAAAATGCCGATCATCGACAACGATATGCCAAGCTTGGCCACATCGCCGGGCAGGAGGACAAACCCTGCGGTCATGATGATCACATCACGCAGATATTCATGCATCACCAGCATCGGGCTGAGCATCAGCCCAAAAGGCACCCAAACCCGCGCCTGATCGAAACGTGCCGGAACAGCACGGCGGAAGGCCAGCGCGTGCCGGATAAACGCCCATTGCACACCGGTCTCAAGGGCCGCTGCGACGCACAACGCCGCCATGATGTGCGTGGCCGTCAGTGTCCATCCCATCACCGTGGCGGTGCCCAAAAACGCCACCATGACCAGCGGACGCACCAGAATACGGGGCAATGACGCGCGCAGCACAAGGCCCAACGCCACGCCCTGGCGGCTGTTGATCCTCGCATTGGCCATGATGGGCGCTGCGGCAAAGCTAAGCACGAAAGGCCCCATGGTATCGAGGCCATAGATCCAGATCATTGTGGCCAAGACGGGCACCATAACAGTTGCGCAGATCACCAAAACTGTCCGCCGGCACCAAAAAACAAATCCCGCCGCGTCTGCCGCGCGATCCGTCTCCAGGTAAAGCGGCAGGAAGCGAATAGAGCCTGCCTCAACGTTGAGCGAGGCCACAACGGACAGCAAGAAACCCGTTGAAAGAGCGGCAAAGGCGCGGCCCACCTCATCAGGAGGCGCAACCGCGACCATCAAGAGCGTGTATGTCAGTGTCAGCAATGTTCCTACGACACGCACGCTCAGCATGATCGAAGCCGTGCCGAACAGGCGGACATCTTCGGATTTCTGCACCAAGGAGATCATTGGCCGGTCGCGTCTTTCTCGGCCTGAAGCCGGATGCGATACAGATCCTCTCCGGCACTGACCGCAAACGCCACGACCAGGATGATCATGATCTCATGGGCACGGTAAAGCGTGGTGCCCGTCAACGAAGACAAAACGCAACCCAAGATCAGGGTGATCGCACCCGCAACCGCGGGCGACTGCGTGGAGCGCAACACTGCAAACAACCGCGCGACCGTGACCCACAGCAGCACGAGCATTGCCAAAAGCGCAGCCCACCCCGCAGACACAAGGATTTCAAGCAGGAAATTGTGAAAAGACCTGCTGGTCACAGCACCGGCATCCTGCGTCAAAAGCCTTTCGTTCAAAAATTGGGGGGATTGCCAAAAGGCCTGGTACCCAACGCCGAGGATTGGATGCTCACGGTACACATCGACGGCCACCTGCCATATGTACACGCGCCCCGTGAGCGAAGTGCTTTTGCCGATGGCGTCCAAAACAGCCTCGATCGGATTTATGCCCGCAATCACAAACATCACCGGTCCGAGCGCTATCGCCGCGATCACGATCAACAACCCGGCGCTGAAGATGGTCGACGGAACGCGGTGCCAGCACAGGATCAAAAGCGCCATGACCAGCACCGGCGTCAGCAGCACCGACGTCATCGACATCGTCACTGCCAACGCGAAGATGTTTCCCTAAAGGGCGATCATGGCAAACGTCCGCAGGGTCGGTCCGACCTCATGGCGCTGCATCATCAGGAGTGCGACAATCGCTGTAACAGCGAAAAGCGCCCGTATCCCCAACATCCCTTTGGACGAAAACAGACCGGCAAGCCCGCCCGTTCTCGTATAGACCGGCCAGGGGAATATCCCGGTGGCCCAGTGCAGGATCGACAACCAAACGCCGATTGAAAAAACCACGATGAGCACCTTGATCAAGACGCTCAGCGTGTACCGCCAGCCCAGATACATGGCCATTATCATGGTCATGGTGAGCTGCAGGCCTGAGGTCAGTGTCGCGGCTTTGTTGACGGACCAGAGGATCGACGCCAGGCAAATCGCGGGAAAAAGAAGGACAAACCAGTTTCGCAAAAGCATCTGGAAAAACGCGGACCACACCGTGGCTATGCGCAAGATCATCGCCCCATAACACAAAAGCCACATGGGCGATTGCACAAATCGAAGCTGCACCAGCATGTCCGAGCTGAGCATGAAAATCAAAGTGAGGAGGGTTGCGTCAAAAATGGCCCAAAAGATCTCGTTTGGGTGCGATGAGCGCGATCCGTAGGTGCCTTGATCAACCGCAGAGATCATATCACGCCCTATTCGCCAACACGCGTCACATCGGGGGATGAAAGCCAACCTGCATCGGCCGCGCGCGCGCCGAACAGGGCCGCGCCCTCCAGCGTCCAGTGGAGATCATCATACATTGTCTTGAACCCTTCATCAGTCACCAGCGTGCAGGTCGCATGATCCGGACAGACCAGTGCTCGACGGGACAGATAGGTCGCGCCCGCCATTTCTGCGATGTGCCTTATCTCGGCATTGTAGACCTGCGACCGGGCATCTTCGTACTTTGGCGCAAGGGCATTGAGGTCTTGCAGCAGCGCGGGATCGCCCGACTTGATCAGATACCAATCAAAGAGCGGGTGCGCCCCACCTGGATTGAATTTCGCTGTGTTGCCGAGGACGATGATCTCTTTACCCTGGCCCCCAACGGCCTCCAGCATCTGATAAAGCGCATTGCGATATGCGCGATAGTGGTTGGGTGCGATCACAACCACGTCGGCGGCGGCAAAGTTGGGTGTCCCTCGCAACGTTTCAAGATCGTTTTCCAGGGATTTCAGGTTCACATTGAAGCGCGCAAATTCATGATCGAGAAAGCGGTCGGCGTTGAGCGTCAGCGCATTGTAGACATCCTTCGATAGGCTGTCTCCGATCAGCAGAACCTTGCGTGTGTCTGCGCCTTTGAACCAAAGCTTCGTGACCCCCGACACCGACGGGCGCAGCGCGTTCCAAGTGCCGATGTCTTCCTCCGGAAACCGCTCATTTAAGGGGTCCCATGTGGCGTCACGCAGCACAGAATTGTCAATTTCGTTCTCTCCATAGAGCACCGTCAGCGCCTGTGTCCGCGCGGATTGAGCGCCGCCCCCCGAAAGGGTCAAACTTATCACAAGACCGATAGGCGCGAGTGCCGCGACCGTCGCGATCGCAAAAGCTCGGGGTTTCAAGCGAAAGCGAAACGGCCTTTCAATGAGGGTGTATCCCAGCGCAGACAACGCGACCGTCAGCGCCACCCAAATCGCCATTTCAAATGGGCTCGGTGTGCCGACAGACAGGATCCTGCCAAACGCAAAGATTGGAAAATGCCAAAGGTAGAGGGAATAAGATACTCTACCGATCCACACCATCGGGCCTGTCGACAAGATCCGCGTGACAGGCTCTCGCGGATCCGCGCACCAGATCAGGCCGCAGGTGGCCGCAATCACGGGCAGGGTCCCGACACCTGGATGCCTCATCGCCAGCAGATCCTGTGTCACGAACGCCCATCCCAACACGAGCAAAGACAGACCGGGCACATAGAAAAACCCGCGCCGAGTCAGGCGCCCTGCCCCATACCGCGATGCAACAGCCAGCAAAGCCCCCGCCAGTAATTCCCATGCGCGGCTTGTCGGCGCGTAAATCGAAAACGCAGGATGCAGAGCGGTTGTCACCGCTGCCAGTAAAAACCCAAGCGCAGCCAGTCCTGCGATGGCTGCCATCACGTGCCGCAGTGTCAGGTATCGCATCAAAACGATCATGAGCGGCGGAAAGATCAGGTAGAACTGCTCTTCGATCGCCAGGCTCCATGTGTGCAAGAATGGCTGCAGCAGCCCCGATTGCGCGCCGTAGTCGCTCAGCTCAAAAAACCAGAAGAAATTGCTGACAAAAGCAAGGGCTGCGGCAAGCGACAGGATATAACGCTCAAGCTCGCTGGGCAGCAGCACCGCCCACGCAACCGGCAACGACACCAACATGACAAGAATAAGCGGTGGCAGAATGCGACGCGCACGACGCCAATAGAATTGGGTAATGCGGATGCGTCCGGTTTTGTGAAACTCATCGACCAGAAGACCTGTGATCAGAAAACCTGAAAGAACGAAGAAGACGTCAACGCCAAGAAAGCCCCCCGTCAGCAGTGTGCTGCCTGAGACTGTTACTTTTAGATGATAAATGATCACCGCAATAACGGCGATAGCGCGCATCCCGTCAATTTCGGGACGATATGAGCCGGGTGACTGTCTCACGATTTGAATACACCACAAACGCACTTTTGCAGGTCCTGTGGCCCTGCCGGGGTCTTTAGATCATATGACGCGAAAATGTAATTGTTTGCAATCGTTAAGGTTGTAAAATCACAAATCAGGCGTTTCTGAAGAGCGTGTCACCGATCTGTCCGTTCTTAGCACCCGGGCCGTTATACGAGGCGCTATCGCGTTGCAACGCCCGGCCGCGTCGCTTTGACGGCGGCCCGGCGCAAGAACCAACGCTGCAATGGGCGTTCAACATAAGCAAAGAGAACGAGCCCTAGACCAGATGCCAGAACACAGCACCCTGCGATAAAGACTGCCGAACTCCACCCGCTGGTCCCAATTGAAAGGGCCGTCCAGATGTTCTGTAGGATCACGACGATGAACATGTGAAAGAGGTAGATCGCATAGCTGGCATCGCCGAGCTTTTCCAACCAGACGAGATCCGGCAAAAACCGCTCAAGCGCGACACTGCCAGCGACGATCAACGCCCCGGCGAGCCCAAAGGTCAAAGGCCTCCCCCATGATGTTTCGTCAGGCACCGCCAACGGCGACAAGAATATCAAAACCAAAAAACCCACGCCGCAAAGAGCGATGCCCAGCCAAAACCCAGCCAACCCACGGCGCCAAAGCTCCGCGATCCAGCATCCCGCCAAAAACTCAAGAAGAAGCGGGCTCGTGTAGGCCTGAACTGCGGCCACGTTCGACGGTACAGCAGCGCCAAATGCAACCATGACGAGCAACAGGGATGTCAGAGCCATGAGCCGCCACTGCGGCGCAAAAAGCAATGTCAACGCAAAAAGGGCGTAAAAATACATCTCAAAAAGCAACGTCCAGCCTGGCACCAGCACCGGCCAGAAGGTGTTTGAAAACGTCGGGCTCCAATGCGGGACAAGAAACAGAGACATCACCACATGCGCAGGTGGCTTCTCAATCCAAGTCGCACCGGCCACGAGCTTGAGCTCCTCCCAGCCCAGGGTCGCATTCCAATAAGGCGGCAGGACACGAATGGCGCGGCGCAGGAGAAAATCGCCTGGACGTCTGGGCGCATTGCACCCGATGCTCCACATGATGAAGCCTGAGATCACAAAGAAGAGATCAACGCCACCATGCCCAAGATGAAACAGCGCCTCAGCTGTCTCTGAAAGCTCGCCTTCGACCCGTTTGCTGGCATGGTAGGCCACGACAGACAACGCGGCGATAGCCCGAAGGTACTGAATGGAACGTACGCGATTGCCCGTTGAAGTTGAATCGCTCGAGACATGGGTCATAAGGTTCTGGCTGTCATTTGGTCTGGTCGCCACCCTGCCACATCTCGTGGTGATCGGCAAAACCTGACCTCGCGTGGGGCAAATATCGACCTCCACTGGGGTATTTTGTTGAAAGTTAGCGCCTCAGGTGCTGTAGCATGATCGGCATGACGCCTGTGGTGCCATTCCGTGTACCCGGCGGTCAGATTGCAATTTTCGGCAAGACGCGGACCATCCGCGATCAGTCGCCCGCGGATTGCTGCAAACGGGTCGCCGATGCCGCTAGATATGCCTCCAACCGCATGACAACGCCAAAACGTCACCGCAAAGCTTCGGCTGACGTGAGATCAAGGGCTGGAAACCGAGTGGCACGTTCTTGGACGCACCAAAACTGCTTTCGTAGAATGAAGTCTAGCCTAGCATACCCCGCAGCGCGTCGCCCATGCGCCACCCATTGGCCTGCATGCCCGCCGCACTGTAGTGCGGGTCGCTCAGATCGCTTGGATTGACTGGATGACTTTCCACAGGCTGGACCACTTTGAAATTGGAGAGGGCATTGGCGTGACCGCTGTCTTGGTCAAAGCGATTGATCCATGTCTGTCGATGAGATCCAAACCCGAGACCAAGGTTGGCATCAGCATAGGCTGCAAAATGCGGGGCGATGTTGGTCATGACCATCGGGATACTGCCAAAGAGGTCACGCACGTCTTCAAAGAAAGCAGCGTATTCTGGCGTAATGTTGAAATCATAGGCCTCCGCGCTGGCAGCATCAAACCCGTCGTTCTGACCAAGAGACCAGACCGCCCCGATCACCTCATGCGCGGGTCCAAGCGCGTCCATGGCCAGTTTCATCGCGACCATTTCCTCCCACATCCGGCCAACGGTTGGACCTGATCCAACACGCCGATCCGGATGCCGCCAATCCTCTGTGGTCATTAGGCCAGAGCCTGCATCCCCTAGGGCCATGACCAAGAGCGGTCTATTGCGCGCGGCCGAAAAACTAACAAGTCGGGATGCTGCCGCATGTACCGGCGACATGCGCCTGCCCGAGCCTGCGCCCACCACGGGTTCGATCATCGGAAAAGGAACATGGCGCTCACAGCCGACATTGGCATATGTCGGGGATGCCCTGAGACAGGGCATGTACCAAAGTCTTGGATCGAACGCCGTTTCCCTATTCGTGCCATCCACAAATTCCGAGGTGGTGTTTGTGGAGTTGCTGTCACCACCGATGATCACAACGTCACACGCCACGACATGTGGATCAAACTCAGACAGATCGTAGACGGCAACATTGTCTATGGAGCCGGAGAATGTTCCAGACGGATTTGCATGCACGCGCGGATAGTTGCCCGCCACTTCTGAGCTTGGGTAGTGCTGAAACCCTTGCCAGTCCGCAGTAACAGCACGGGCGTTGAGCAATCCGTCACCGCTAAGCTGCAATTTCAGGCTCCCTGCACTGAGGGACAGATCGTAAACCGCCATGTATGGGGTGCCAGACACAAGCGGTTCGTCCAGCGAAAGGCGTGCTTCGTTTGCACTCAGCTCAAGGCATGTCAGACGCCCGTCGGAGATGGCCCAATTGCTTCGAAAATCGATATGGTTGGATGTCTCAAACGCCGATTGCGCCTCGGTGAACAAGTTTTTGGACGGGGCAAGGCCTGTCCCAGAGGCCCCGCCCGAGGAGACCTGCCCGTTGTTGATACCAAGACTGATCAACACTATGCCAGGCCCACAATCCCAGTGGCAGCTGTGCCGGTCGCATGGATGCGCTTGGCGCGCACAGGAAAAGCAATACCGGCGGCGAGATATACCGTGGCCGTGGTGCCTGAAACTGTTGTGACCCGAACAGTGCCAGACACCGCAACATTCAGAGCGCGCGTGGCAAGGGCGAGATCGGCGCCATCGTCGGGTATAATGTCGAACACATCGGAGGCGGGCGCTTCTAGACCCGCCACGTAAGAGTCAAAACGGTCAGTCATATCAGATCCTATCAGAGCCAAATCAATCGACCCGTGCATCCCGCTCTCTTCTGGACCATCACGAGCAACGCGATGCTGCTCCGCGTCGCGCATCCCGAAACAATTGCCATGAGCCGTGAACAAAACCTCATGGCGCAGCCCACGCCGTTAATCCATTGCCAAGCATTTCGCCCCAGCCCACACAGAGCTGCGTCAACCGAAGTACAATAACCGAAGATTGGATCCGTCAGAGCGATAGGCGGATCCCGGGGTCGAAAGTCCGTTCAGCTGGCATTCGCAACAGGATAGGGGCCGGCCATATCCGGATCGGCGCCCAAGAAGCCAAGCAACCGACCAGTATCCTCTTCCTCGCGAGGATCCACGACCAGCAGATCGTCTGGCCGTTGCGCAAAATACGCCTTAATCGCGGCGTTGCGGGACTGATAGCGCTCAATCAAGAAATCCTTATCGAACGCAAGGTCCCAGCGCACACGAATTTCCCCCGCCACACGCTCTTGCAAAAGCCGTCTCATGACGCGATGCATATAGCCCGGCTTTAGATAAAGAGACTTACCAAGAAAGGTCGCCTCATCCGTCTGTTCCACATTTTCCAGGTCAAGGCTTTGTCGATAGTACCGGACAAAGCTGTCTGCCCAGGCATCGGGCTCGCGCTCTGTCAGAATGAAGCGCGCGCCGGGAAATAATGCATCACAGGCAATATAGACCTCGTTTTGAGAGAACGGTAAGTCTTGGAACGCATCATAATTACAGCAGAAATCGCGCAGTTTGCCCCACGCGCCCAGATCTATTGCGTCATCAAGGAACAGCTCCTGATCAAGCTGTTTTGGCATGCGCAGGCCTGCATCGCGCATGACCTGTGCCAGGGTCGTGGTCGCAGTCTTGTTGAAACCAATCCCAAACACCTTGCGGTCAAAACCCGCCGGCCGCGCGGCCTTACCCTCTCGCCGCTGATAGGCCGCTATTTGCACGATTTTGTAGCCAAGCGGTTTCAGCGCGGCTTGGATAGCGCGTTTTGGCAAGCCGTCGCCGGCAACTCGCTTCATGCTATCCCTCCGTCAAGATCGGCCAATTTCGAATGGTAGCGGGAAAGTCAGATCTTTGAGCCCAGAGATTAGACTTATATGCACTGCTCGCCCC
>ERZ1740068.388-NODE-388-length-22774-cov-6.197720_pt1 | contig 22774 bp, 14 predicted proteins | sample MGYA00581735_ERZ1740068 | MGnify/ENA primary metagenome ERZ1740068 (study PRJEB43018, sample SAMN04849740) | marine metagenome | isolation source: floating plastic debris | place: Pacific Ocean | collected 2008-08-30 | study: EMG produced TPA metagenomics assembly...
GCGGCTTTACCAAATACGATGTGCGCGGGCCGAGGGCAGAGGCCTATCTCAACCGTGTGTTTTGCGGGACGCTGCCCAAGCTCGGGCGCGTGCGGCTCAGCTACATGCTGACGCCCAAGGGCCGCATCTGGTCAGAGGCTACGATCGCACGCCTGAGCGATGACCGCTTCCTGCTCTGCGGCCCGACGCTGGCCGATCTGCGCGACTTTGATTGGCTCTCGGCCCATGCGCCTGCCTCTAGTGTGACGCTCCGCGGAGGTTATGCCCACGATGCCGCCTTGATGGTCATGGGGCCGCACAGCCGCGAGGTGCTGGCCCCGCTCACCGATGCTGATCTCTCTGCCACGGCCGCGCCGTGGATGTCGGTGGAAGAGCTCACCTTGGCTGGCAAGCCTGTGACCGCGATGCGGGTATCCTACGTCGGAGAGCTGGGCTGGGAGCTGCATATGGCCTCGGGCGATCTCACATCCGTTTACGAGGCCATCATGGAAAACGTCAAAGCGGTGGGCGGCTGCCAGTTTGGATCCTATGCCCTGAACGCCATGCGCATCGAAAAAGGCTACCACGGGTGGGGCGCAGATTTCGGCACTGAATATACGCTGTTTGATGCAGGCCTCAGCCGTTTTGCCAACATGTCCAAAGGTGATTTCATCGGGCGCTCCGCTGTGATCGCACAGTCCCATGCAGATCCGGAGTGGTGTTGGATCGGATTAAACATTCTTGATGACGGGCGGGAACCCATGGCATCGGATCCGGTTTTCAAAGATGGGCAATGGATCGGCTATGTTACGTCTTGCTCGCGGGGGTATCGCACCGGGAAAACCTGCGCGCTGGGCTATGTGAAGGCCGGATCATTGGATTTGGGCGCGGCGTGTTGGCTGCGTGTCTTCGGTGAGAAACGCCGCGCGGTGCGTCACAACCCGCATGTCTATGACCCCGATAATGCGAAAATGCGCCTGACCGATCGCGCATCCGCAGGGCCCTTAGCGAGCGCATAAACCCGCTTTTTTGCGTTAAGGTTGCAAAACCATTTCTCAACTTTCGGGTTTTGTGTGAGCCTTGGCGGGCCAAATATTCATTGGCTCAACATTTAAGACAGTCTTTTTATCCACGTCAGTTTTGGAGGTATTCATGCCAAGCTTTACAGATATCACCGCCTATTTCGCCACCAATCGCAACCGCAAGAGCGATGGCACCTATGGAAACCGTTTCTATGAGGGGGATGCGCGGTTGATCCGCGCTGGGGAAGCGGCGCTGTCAAAGAACGCAGCCCAAGGGACGTGGAACCTCGATGAGGTGACAACCTATCCGGAGCGGTCCCGCGCGGCGTCAGAAGATGATCGGGCGGAGCGTGAGTGGGTCACGCTCGGCTCCAGCAGCGCCTTTGGGAATATGCGGGCCTCAGGCATCTCGGGTGAGACATCCGACATCCTGATTTACCTGCACGGCGCGGGCAACAGTTTTGAATCGTCTGCGGAAACCCTGGGCCAGATGATCGATCTCTACTCGCAAGACGGGGCGCAGCTTTGCCCGTTTTTCTTCACCTATCCGGCCAACGGGAAATCTGACCCGGTGAACTATTTTGCGGATCGCGATGATGCATCGATCAGCGGTCCTGCCATGGCGCGCGCGTTCGGCAAACTGGTGGATTTCCTGATCAACAAACGGCTGGAGGAACGCTGCAGTCAACGCATTCATCTCTTGGCGCATAGCCTGGGCAATTTTGCCCTGCGCAAGGCGGTCGAGGCGATTTTCAGCAACACCGCGCACCGGCCTGTACGCTTGTTCGACACCGTGTTTCTAGCCCATGCTGATGATGATGAAGACACGCTCAACCATCCGGGAAAAATGCGGAACCTGACAAGATTGGCCGACAAGATCGTGGTCTATTTCGACGGCACCGATAAGCTTTTGCGGCTCAGCGACACCGTTCACCTGGACCGCCTCGGTCAAAAGGGGCCGAACCCGCACCCGGGTGCCGTAGTCAATGGTTGCCAGATCGCGGCGGTGGATTGCGAACTGACCGCGTTTGATCTGGCACCGGATCGGCAACGCCACAGGCATTTTCTGCAAAGCAGTGCTGTGGTGAACGACATAAGAGCGGTCATTCACGGCAACCCGACAGAGGGGCGCACGCCTGTTGAAGGCGTCGAAGGGGTGTTCCGTCTGTCCTAGAGCTCCGCGTGGATCTAGACAAAACAGACTTGAGGCAAGCCGTTCTCCCGCCATCTCCCTCGGCGGGTTCTATGCTACAAAGTATTGTTTGGTCGCTCTCATAGCTGGATGCAAAGCTTGGTCGAGATGCTGCCTTGACCAGTTTGAGGGCCAACGTTCTGCCGTTATTTGTCTTCCATGCGGCGCCATCGATACCCAAAGCTGTCGTCAGGATACCGCGCGGCGGACGTCATTAGTTCACTTCGGCTCAAGACCGCGACTTTTACGAGAGAACCTATCGAAGAATTGCTTGCCTCCCAAAGATGCAACGATTGTCACTTGCGCAATCAATAGGCTAACATCGGGTTGTGTGTCGCAGATGGTCCGGCTCAAGGCGGGCTTGGCCCTTGTCCGGCGCAGGTTGCTCATCCTTAGTGAACACTGCGCGGCACGGTAAATGGCACATCCAAAAGACCGCACAATCCAAGTCAAGATAATTGAGTTTATGAAAAAATCGACCATCAAAACACGTGCAGTGGGTATCTTAATCTCGGTCAGTCTGCTTGGGTCCTGCAGCGAAAGAGGCAGCCTTGATTTTGCTCCGCTGATCGAAGGCGCAACCGTGCAAACTGTTTGGGTGGCCAACTTCCGAAGCACCATTCAAGCGGATGCCCGGTCAGCGCCGCCCAGACCGACAGCCCCGTTCTTTGAGGCCATAGACGTGTCTATTCCGCCCGCGCATGAGGTGGGTAAGATCGAGTGGCCAGATGGCGAACCAGATGCCAGCACCGACTTTGTCACGGTCGAGAACCGCAGCTTTGAAAACCAGCCCAGCTTCGCTCAGAAGGTGGCGCAAGCGGACACATCGGGTCGCAACGAAACGCTTCTCTTCGTCCATGGCTACAACACACGCCACGCCGAAGCCGTGTATCAAATGGCGCAATTCGCCCATGACTTTGACGTGCCGACGCCCGCGGTCTTGTTCTCTTGGCCGTCGGCCGGTGTCACGGCCGGTTATGTCTATGATCGCGACAGCGCTTTGATTGCTCGCGATCATCTCGAAGCACTTCTGATCCAATTGTCCAAAGGCAATCGCAAGATCGTTTTGGTCGGGCATTCCATGGGCAGCTACTTGATCATGGAAACCCTGCGGCAGGCAGCGTTGAAAAAGAGCTTAGATGTCGCGGCGGAGATTGACGCATTGGTTCTGATGGCTCCGGACATCGATGGTGAACTGTTCCGCAGCCAAGTCGCGGGGATGGGCAAGCTACCCGATCCGTTTATTCTGATGGTGGCAGAACAGGACAGGGCCTTGCGCATATCCTCACTCTTGACCGGCAGGCGTCCGCGTCTTGGCGCTCAGACGGACCGAACTGTTGTCGGCGACCTTCCTATATCGATTGTTGACGTGTCGGATCTCTCAGATGGCAAGAACTTTGAGCATAAGATTGTCACCACGTCACCTGCCGCCATCGCGATCATTCGCAAGCTTTCACAAGAGGCACCACCCGGCGAGGCACATATTGGTGAGTTGACTGTCTTGTCAGATTTGGAGCCCTAGAGCGATTGAATGGGGCCTCCTGGGCTTCGATGTTGCATCCCCGTATTGCCAAGCTTTTGTCATCTAGCCCGCAGGGGCGTACCGCGTATAGGCCCGCGCGCGCATCCCACCGGGTTGCATGACTTCCAAAAAAAGTCAGCCCAGGACATTCGAACCACTTGGGTCAAACGTCCTGGGCTTGTTCAATCACAGTGTCATCGGTGCGGTGCGATGGGTCTTCCTCATCACGCATTTCGCAACACACCTATCTGGCTCACGCCTCCCCATATGTCGGGCAATGCCAACTGGTCGACACGGATATCATCAGAAGATCACGAAGTTTTTGTCGACTAGCAAGCCCAGACCGAGGCCTATCGCCAAGGCCAGAGCAAGCTTTTTGTGTTTGGCTGACACGATGACTGTCCTCCTCACGCCTTGCTGTCGGAAACGCGGGCCATGCTCGGTTCAGGCTTGCGCTTGAACTTCTGCTTGATGCCTTCCCACATCTTCGCCATGCCGAGCGGTTCGTAGATCATGAAGACAATGATCAGGACGCCGAACACAACCAATTCGATGGACGAGATGATCGTGGCATCAATGGCGCCGTGGAACAACTCATTGCCGAGCGTATTGAGCGCCACCGGGAAGAGCAGGATGAACGCCGCCCCGATAAAGGCCCCCTTGATCGTGCCTAGCCCACCGAGGATCACCATGAAGAGGATGCGGAAGCTGAGTTTGATGTCGAACGCCACCGGTTCCATCGACTTGAGATAGGTGAATGCGAAAAGAGCCCCCGCGACCCCGCAAAAGAATGCGGAGATCGCGAAGGCCTGGAGTTTGGTCTTCAGCAGGGAGATGCCCATGGATTCCGCCGCGATGTCCATATCGCGTACGGCCATCCAATTCCGACCAGTGCTTCCACGCGTCATGTTTACGGCGAGGATGGTAAGAACTGCCACAACAACCAAGACGACTAGGTACATCTCCAGCGGCGTCGTGAATTCTTTGCCGAAGATGACAATGTCCTGTGCTGTGATGATGCCCGAGGTGTCGTAGTTCTTAAACCATCCAAATTTATCGATCATCCAAATGATGAAAAACTGGGACGCGAGCGTGGCCACCATGAGGTAGATCCCGCGCACCCGGAGACTTGGCAGGCCAAAGATGATGCCAAAGGCTGCTGCGATGAGGCCTGAGAACATCAGGTTGATCGGAAACGGGACCCACGGCACGCGCAGCTCGAGGTTAAAGAGTGCAAACGCACCTGCCGCCATAAAGCCCGCGGCCCCGAGGGCCAGCTGACCAGCATATCCCATCACGATCTGCTGCCCAATCGCCGCCAGTGACAGGCAGAGCCAGGGGATCAGGATCGACGAGTACCAGTAATCTGTCTGAATAAGCACCGGGATCACGGCGAGGCCGATCACCATCAGCATGACGAAGTTGGTCACATCGCCGCGTGAAAAACTCATGAACATGGGTTTGGGTTTCATGATCTCTCTCCTTACACGCGCCGAATGATCTTTTCGCCGAAGAGGCCTTCAGGCCGCCACAGCAGAAAGAAGATGGCGAGGACGAATGGCGCCCAAACTTCTATACCACCTCCAAAATAGGGGCCAATGTAGACCTCAAGCACTTTCTCGGATGCGCCGATAATCAGGCCGCCGACAATCGCTCCCGGGATCGACGAGAAGCCACCGATGATCAAGACCGGCAGGGCCTTCAAGGCGAGGTCAACAAGGGCGAATTGTACCCCCGCCCGGGCCCCCCACATCATACCGGCCACCAAGGCAACCACACCCGCAGCAGACCATACCAGCAACATGATGGAGCTGAGCGGAATGCCGATGGAGCTGGCTGCGCCCGGGTCGTCAGCCACGGCACGCAGGCCAAGGCCCATTTTTGTGTACTTGAAAAGCAACGCCAGAGCGATGATCAGACCGGCTGCAACGAGGCCCGCTGTCAGGTCGAGCGCCGATATGAAGAGACCTGTGGAGTCCACGATCCACTGGATCGGAAAGTCACCGATGCCCAGATCGAGACGACGCACTTCCACGCCCCAAGCCGCCTGTGCCAGACCTTCGAGCACGAAGCCCAGGCCGATCGTGGCCATAAGCACCGTGTCTTCGCTTTCATTCATCAGCGGCTGCAGCACCAAGCGTTGTGTCGCAAAGCCCACGAGAACCATCAAGAGAATGGTCACGAAGAAAGCGACCACAAAGGGCAGGCCCAACTCCATGAAGCCCACGAAGGACAGCACGGCGAAGAACACCATGGCACCCTGGGCGAAGTTGAACGTCGATGAGGCTTTGTAAATCAGCACAAAACCCAGAGCGACAAGTGAGTACATCGTGCCCGCCAAGAGGCCGGCCAATACCACTTCGAAGAAAAATAGAACCTCAGTCATGAGCCACCCCCAGATAGGCGTCAATTACGTCTTGATTTGCACGGACCTCATCGGGCGGGCCGTCGGCGATGATCTTGCCGTAGTCTAGAACCACCACGTTGTCGGAGATATCCATAACCACGCCCATATCGTGCTCGATCAGCACCATGGTCGTCCCCAGCTCATCATTCACTTTCAAGATGAAGCGGCACATCTCTCGCTTTTCTTCCACGTTCATGCCGGCCATGGGTTCATCCAACAACAGGACTTGCGCTTCTGTGGCCAGCGCGCGGCCCAGTTCGACCTTCTTTTGCAAACCGTAGGGCAGTTTGCCCACTGGCGTGTGCATGATGTCCTGCACTTCAAGAAATTCCACAATCTCCTCGCAGCGTTCCAGATTGGCTTGCTCTTCGGTCCGTGCCGAGGGCATCTGAAACGCCACGCTCAGGAAGTTTGCGTGCATGTGAAGCTTTCGGCCCACTAGAATGTTGTCGAGCACCGACATTCTTTTGAACAGGGCGAGGTTCTGAAATGTCCGGGAAATGCCTTCTTCGGCGATCAGTTTCGGCGTGATTTTTTCAAGCTTGCGCCCCTTGAACGCGATCGAGCCTTCCTGCGGCTTGTAGATCCCGTTGATGCAGTTCAGAAGTGATGATTTTCCGGCGCCGTTCGGCCCGATGATGGCCTTGATCTCGTGCTGAAGCACTTTGAACGACGTGTCTGTAATCGCTTTCACACCACCGAAGCTCAGCGAGATGTTGTTCACTTCCAGGATCGGGTCACCGATCGGGAATGATCTTGTATCCAACATGTTGTCCTCCCCCCTTCTTCGCGTCAGTGATGAATACCGGCGTGAGATTGGCTCTCCTCACGCAGCACATCGCGGAAGTTCTTGCGACCTTCCTTTGAAATCCCCAGGTAAAGTTCTTTGACCTTGTCATCATTGAGCAGGTCTTTCGCGGTGCCTTCCAGCATGACGTGCCCGGTTTCAATGATATAGCCAAAATCCGCGTTTTTGAGCGCCACGTTCGTGTTTTGCTCGGCCAAAAGAATGCTCACGCCTTCCTTTTGGTTGAGCTCTTGCACGATGTTGAAGATCTCTTCGACCAGCTGTGGCGCAAGGCCCATGGATGGCTCATCGAGCAAGAGCAGCTTTGGCTTTGCCATCATGGCGCGGGCCACCGCGACCATCTGTTGTTCGCCGCCAGATGTATAGCCTGCCTGGCTTTTGCGGCGCTCTTTCAGGCGATTGAAATAGCCGTAGATCTTTTCCAACTCATCGCTGATCTCTGCCTTGGACAGTTTTCGCGAGTAGGCTCCGGAGATGATGTTTTCCTCGACCGTCAGGTGGCCAAAGCAGCGCCGGCCTTCCAAAACCTGAACGAGACCAAGACCGACCATCTGCGCGGGATCCTGAGATTTTACAGGCGTCCCATCATAAGAGATGCTGCCTCTGGTCACCTTGCCGCGTTCAGCGGCCAGCATGGTCGAGATTGATTTCAACGTTGTGCTTTTTCCCGCGCCGTTGCCCCCGAGAAGGGCCACGATCTTGCCGCGCGGTACAGAGAGGGTGACGTCATGAAGCGCGGATATCACGCTGTCATACACCACCTCGATGGAGTTTATCTCCAGAATGTTATCGCTTGCAGTCATGTGAAGTCCGTCGATTTCTTGTAATTCACTCGTGCGCTGAAGCGGTTAAGCTCCTGGCGAGGTATGGAGGACCGACGATCCCGTCGGTCCTCTCGGTTGTTTATGGCTTTAGGAAGCTGGGCACTCACGTGGCGTGATGCCGTTTTCACTCGCGAACTTCGCAGCAGATGCTTCCACGAGACCACGAATGTAGGCGGGATCCAGTGGCTCCTCCCAATCCGTGACTTGCTGGAACTGTGTTCCGTCCCACTGCATCATCGCAAACTTGCCAGCACCGGCGTTTTCAGCGCAAGACATCGCGAAAGGCGCGATCATGCCTTTGATGCCAAGCTCTTCGAGACGCGCATCATCCATCACAAGGCTTTCGTAGCCCGCGCGGAATTCCGCACCTGTCACAGCTTTGCCAACCTTGTCGTGCATCTCCTGCGCCACGCGAAGCGCTTCGATATACGTCACGGCAGCGCCCAGACCACGGTTCCAGTACACGGTTCCAATCCGGCTATCTTCCGCCAGGTTGCCTTTACCGGCACCATAGACCTGCTCCTTGATCGACTGAACAAGTGGGAACTGATCGCCCGGAAGCGCGTTGGCCATAGCATATGTGCCAGTTGCTGCATCACCTGCAGGGAACATGTCCTCTTCAGCGGCACCAAAGGTGACATAGATCAGCTTTTCGCGGTCAAAACCGATCCGGGCCGCGTTGGTCATGCCGGTTGAGTTCATTCCAGAGCCAGCGCCCCAGAATGTCACCCAGTCGGGGCGTTCCTTGCGGACCTGCAGCCATTGTGACTGCTGTTCCAGACCTGGGGGCGGGATGGAGATTTCCACCAGTTCGGCACCCCATTCCGCGAGGATGGCGCGCATGGCTGGAAGGGGTTCGCGGCCGTAGGCACTGTCGATGTGCATATGCACGACCTTCTTGCCCTTCATGTTTTCAATGCCGCCTTCCTTTTCAGCCATGAACTTCAGCTTCACAGCCATCTGCGACCAGTAATGGCCAGCAGCATTGAAGACCCAAGGCCATACGGTGCCGTCCGCCGCATCTGTGCGGCCATAGCCGTATTGCGCGAGCACAACCTCGTCTTCAGCCATCCGGTTGATTACCGCGTAGGCGCCGGGTGTGCCGAGCGTGTCAAACACAACGATTTTCTGCCCGTCTTTTTCAAGCAGGCGCTGATAGCATTCGACGGTTTTCACGGCGTTGTACTCGGTCTCGCATTCCTGCCAGGTGAGCATGACACCGTTCACGCCGCCATTCATGTTGACGTAGTTCAGGTAATCGATCTGCGCACCGTAGTAACCGGTGCCCATGGCGGAGTATGGCCCCACCCGACTACTGGCGATCGGGAAATACTGCGTTTCCTCTGCCGCGGCCATATCCGCTGCAAGCAGGCCCGTGGCCATAGCTGCGGCGGTCAGCCAGTTACGATAGCGAATTTTCTTCATACATGATCCTCCCAGATTACGCGCACCACTCATTCCGGTTTGCATTCTGCTAAACACACACACGAAACAAGAGATTACGCCTTAAGACCGGTGTCCCGGTAAGCTCGCCCAGTCGACATTTGTCACAGCAGTGACAGCGGCGGTAAAAATGGTCCCCCTTGTGCGTCCCAAGCTCTCCAGTTCTCCTCAGACAGGAAAGCTGTTCGGTGGCACCGCCAACCAGTAGCGATGGCAAGACAATACGTCGCAGATCCCTTGCGTCAATAACTTATTATTAATTATCAGGTAGTTAAAGGCATTCTGGTGCTCTGGGATAAGGCCAAATTGTCCTGATATCTACAATTCAACAGATGCCACAGGGACAAAATGTCCACTTTTTAAGTGGGCTCTAGCGTCACGGGGGACAAATTGTCCGCGGCCGGAAACCACACAAAAAACGTGGCGCCTTTGCCTTCCTCGCTGCTGACGCTGATCAAACCGCCGACTCGGGTGACAAGGGTCTGGGAAATCGAGAGACCCAAACCTGTTCCAGTGCCAAGCTTCGACGTCATGAACGGATCAAATACGCTGTCGATTTTACTGGGCGGAATGCCCGGGCCCGTGTCCTGAACGACAATCTCTGTTCCGCGCTCCCCATCGCGGATGGCTTGGCGCGTGCTCAGGCTCAGAATGCCGCCTGTTTCCATAGCCTGGGCCGCATTGATCGCCAGGTTGACGATCACCTGCTGCAGTTCCGTCTCTACTGCGCGGAACGGCGGCGTCGGTGTCAGATCGAGTTTGGTCTTGACGTTGTATTTGCGCAAGTCAGCCGCGACGAGGACCAACGCGTCCTCCACGGCCTTTTCCGCGTGCACCAGGGTCAGCAAATCCGACATCTCGTCTGGGCGGGTAAAGTTGAGCAGCTTGCTCGCAATGATGTTGATCCTGTGTGTCTGGGCATCAATGAGGTCGAGTTCGGTCTTCAGCTCTCTTTCTTGATCAGGCGTAAGGTCACGTCGGATGAGCTCCAGATTGCCTTGTATGACGGCCACGGGATTGTTGATTTCATGGGCAACGCCAGCCGTGATTTCACCCACGGTGGCAAGCTTTTCTGACATCACCAATCTGGCAAACGTGTCTTCCAGTTTTTTGTTGGCCTCTTTGAGCTGCTGCGTGCGCTGTTCGACGAGATCGTTGAGATTGTCGGCATAGTCTCTCAAGGACGCATCCCGCTCTTCCACCTGATCCAGCAAGCGGTCGAGGTGCCCCGCCACTGCGCCGATTTCGTTTTTCTCCGCGACCGCGCCAATCCGCGCGTCCAAGGCGCCCGCCTCGGCCCTGGCCATCGTCGCGGTCATCCTCTCCAAGGGAGAGAAGATCCCGCGCGCGAGCCACAAAAAGCATGGGACAGACAGGACGACCACCGCGAAGAAGGCGAAGATCAAGACGGCGACGGTGGCATTCCTTTGCGCGACAAAGGGTGCCTCTAAGAAGCCGGTGTAGAGCATGCCAATGCGATTGCCTGAAATATCGGAGAGCGGCACGTAGCCTGAAATGTACCAGTCGTTCACCACAAACGCGCGATCAAGCCAGGTGCGTCCCGTCTCCATCACCTGCCGCCAAACAGCCTCAGACACGCGCGTTCCCAAGGCGCGGGACCCTTCAAATAGCCGCACATTGGTCGAGATGCGTACATCATCGAGAAAGAGCGTGGTGGTGCCTGTGCGAGAAATCTGCCCGTCCTCATCGCGGTAGATCAGGGCATTCATGGTATCGATCACGTCAAGGTTCTTGTTGAGAAGCCGGCCACCTATCAGCACTGCGTCTCCTTCAGGAGACCGGTGCGCGGCCAGAATAAACATCCCGCGGTCTTCCACATCCCGATCAATCTGGCGCGCGGCCTCGGTGGGCACAAGCGGAATGACCGCGCGATCTGCCAGTTCGTTGGAAATACCGCGCAAGGCGCTGGTGTTCAGGAGCACCAGATGGGCGATCGGCGCGTCCGGGGCCGCAGAGATGGCGACCTCTCTGGCTGCATTGGGAAGGACAGGGTCCCATACTGATTTCCAAACCAGGAAATCGAGGCCTAAGGTTACCCGTTCTTGTTCTAGAAAAGCAGAGAGTGCCACGGGGCCTCGGGAGGCGGCCTCGGCAAAGCCCACCGATTTGGCGAGGGCAGCAACCTCGGCTGCTTGTGTCGCCTCAATGCGTCCAAAATACTGTTCTGCAACGCGAAGATCGCTGGCGACTTTTGAAATCAACAGGTCGTCGTACCGGTCGATCCATCGCACCATGGTCACGCCCAACAAGAGCGGCAAGACAACAATAAAGGGCAAAAGCGCGATAATCAGAAGTCTGAGGCGTACCGACCGCATCGGCTCAGACACCCCAAACCTGGCACTTGCGATCAATGGTTTTACGTGCCACGCCCAGCCGCCGCGCAGCTTCGGCACGGTTGCCGTTGCAGGCCTCCAGCACCGCGAGGATGTGGCGTTGTTCAATCGCGGCCAGGCTTTCCACCTCAAACTTCGCCGTGTTGGGGCCCAAAGCATCGTCAAAATTCGCGTGAATCAGCGCGCGTTCGACCGCATTTCTCAGCTCCATCACATTACCAGGCCATGTGTGGGTCAGGAACCTGCGGCGGGCCAGCTGCGTAAATGGCGGGATTTGCGCGCCCATCCGGGACGCCAGGGTTTCAGAGAAGAACTCGGTCAGTTCGATCACATCGTCTGCGCGTTCTCTCAGAGGAGGCAGAACAATTTCAACGACGGTCAGCAGATAAAACAGGTCCGCCCGGAAGGAGCGTTCTTCGGCAATGTCGGCCAAGGGTCGCGACGTGGAGCTGACGATCCGGACATCAAGATCGACGCTTCTGCTAGCGCCCAGAGGCGTGAAGCGGCCCGTGCTCAGCAGCTCTGCGAGGATGTTCTGGCAGGCGGGCGACAGCATTTCCACATCTTCCAGATAGAGCGTGCCGCCGGTTGCGCTGCGCAAGATACCTTCATCGCCGGCAAATTCACCGCTGGCGTCTTCTTCGAGTTGACCAAAGAGCCTCCGTTTGAAGGTCTCTTCCGTCATCCCGTAGCACTTCAGCCAGACAAACGGCTTTTGGCCCCGCGGCGAAGATGCATGCAGCATCCGGGCTGCCACTTGCTTGCCCGATCCGACTTCGCCGCGAATGACGACATGGGCATGCGATACGGACGCAAGCTCAATTTCCTGTCTGACGGTTTGGATTTCTGTGGATTTACCAAGAAGCGCATCGCGTTGGTTCAGAATGTCGCGGCCCGTTTCCAATTCATGGCGCAAGACAGAGTTCTGGCGTCTCAAGCGGTTGCGTTCTAGGCTCAGTGCGATGGCGTTTAGAACCTGGTTGGATCGAAACGGTTTTAACAAAAAGTCGCTGGCACCCGCGCGTATGGCTTGGATCGCCGTGTCTAGATCTGCATGCGCCGTGATCAGGATCGCGTCACTGAAGAGCCCAATCTGACGCTGTTCTGCCAACCACTGCAATCCCGTTTTGTCCGGCATGATGTTGTCGAGAACAATGACGTCATAGGTGTTCTCGTCCAAAAGGTCCGAGGCGTTTTGCGTGCAGTCGGTCACGTCAACCTTGGCGCAAACCTCCGCCAAAATTTTCTGCAGGAAATTCCGCATGCCCGGTTCGTCGTCAATAACGAGGACAGACGCGAGGGGCAGTTCGTTGCCAAAGCCCTCATTGGCAGAAGGGACTTTGTTTGCCCGAGGGGCGGATATGTTATCTGCGGTTATTGCCATCTGTTTTCATCTGTCATCCGTCCTGTCGCCATGTCCCTGGCGCCTGCAAGACGCTTGAGTGCTTCAGGCGTCACAAAGCCGCCTGCGCATGATACGATGTCACGGCGAGACGAGGGGCATAGCTTCAACGGGCGATGCAGTGCCACGTCCGTCGCCTTTATATGTGTCCCGGTCGATGCGTTGATCTTGGGTGTCACGTCATTCTTCCTCGCCGCTGCATGGTAGCCTAATTTATAGGGCTGGGGTTCGGCAAGGGAACAGTGCGCCCGGTCTCCACGGGGCGTTTGCCTCATGAAATCCAATGTTTTCAGCCCAAGCGCCGGATCTGCTCAGGCCGCAACATGGCAGGCCCAACCAGTCTAATGCGTATGTTCGCTAACCTGATAATGCGCCTGCGCCAGCCATTCGGGCGACACCTCGATCCCCCAACCGGGCGCATCCGAAACGGTGGCACAACCTGCCTCAATTGCAAACGGATCCTCGACGAAAAGCCCATCCTGCCACGGATAGTAATCTGCCCCCTCGATCGAGAACTCAAGGTACTTGCCCGCGTTCGGAATGGCGCGCAGCAGGTGCATCGTAAAGAGCGTTACGAGAGACAGGTTGGCGCAATGGGGCGTGACCGGCAAACCGGCCTCTGCCGCCATGCGACAGACACGCAACGTGCGGCTGATCCCCCCGAGGTAGAGGATATCGGGCTGCACGATATCAACGGCGCGCATGTTGATCATGTGGCGCCATGTGGGCAGATCACAATCCTGCTCCCCGCCGGTGACGTCTATCTCCAAAGCATCCTTAACCTCTTTGGTCTGCTCAAGCTCCCAATAGGGGCAGGGTTCCTCAAAATGCCCAAAGCCGTGCTCTTGCAGCAGATGACCCACCTCAATGGCGCGGTCCGGGCTGTAACAGCTGTTGGCGTCGATCAAGAGGGCAGCCGCCTCGCCCATTTCGCGACGCATGGTGGGGATGATCTCTTCTGTGCGACCCGGCCATTCATCCTGATTGCGGCCCACCTCGGCCCCGGCGCGCACTTTGAAGGCGTCAAATCCCTTGTCACCCTGCAGACGTTTGAGGCGCTCGGCCTCGTCTTTGGGCGTGATATCGCGTTTCATCGATGAGGCATAAGCGCGGATGCTGCCAGCCGACCCACCCAAGAGCGCCGCCACAGGTTTGCCCGCCTGCTTGCCCCGCATGTCCCAGATCGCCGTATCAAGCCCGGCCATCGCCCGGCGCAGGAAAGAGCCGGGGAACTTGTGCTCTCGCTCGGTCACGATATCGAGCAGGTCATCGAGATCTGTCGTATCTTGGCCCAAAACCCACGGCGCCACCTGCCGATGCAGCACCTGACATGTGATGTCAGAGTGATAGGTGGACACCTGCCCCCAGCCTTGTGACCCATCCTCCATGGTGACCCGGACAAAGCCCACAAATTCGTTGGTAAAGCTCTCAATGCGTTTGAGGGTCATCACGCTCTCCTTCACCGCGCATCCGCGCGCACTATGTCCGATGCCATTTCGCCCACCATGATGGCAGGCGCGTTCGTATTGCCCGATGGGATTGTCGGAAAAATTGAGGCATCCGCCACGCGGAGCCCCTCCACACCGTGCACGCGCAAGCGTGGATCCACCACAGAGTGGTGCGCTGATTGCCCCATACGGCAGGTGCCGCATTGATGAAACACGGTCCACCCGTCATTGCGCGCGTTCTCAACGATGTCCTCGTCACTTTCGCAATCCGGGCCCGGCAGTACTTCACGCTCGGTGACATCTGCTAAAGGCCCAGCCGCCGCGATCCGGCGCATTAGACGTGTGCCCTGGATCATGACCTGACAGTCTTCTTCGGTGTCGAGGTAGTTGGGATGCATGATCGGCGCCTCCGAGGGATCGGGCGAGCGCAGCTCGAGATACCCTTTGCTCGTGGGTTTGCAGGGGTTGAAGCCCAGACGGTAGGCCGGAAAAGGATCCGGGCTCATCAAAGGGCGCTGGCCCGCGGGCGCGCGGCTGTAGCTCAGGGGGGAGAAGTAAAGCTGCAGGTCCGGCGATCCCTCGCCCTCCTGCAGACGCAGAAAGCCACCGGCCTGGTTGAGGCTCATCGATAGGGGGCCTTTCTTGGTGAGCAGATATTGCAGACCAACCTTGGCTTTGCCCAGAAACGGGCGCAGCACCTGGTTCAGGCTCGGCCGGGTGGAGCGGAACATCAGGTCTATGCCAAGATGATCCATCAGGTTTCGGCCCACGTGGGGCGCATCGTGAACCACCTTCAGCCCAAGTTTTTGCATCATAGGACCGGGCCCAATCCCGGAGAGTTGCAGCAGTTGCGGCGTGTTGATGGCCCCGCCGCAAAGGATCACCTCTGTGCGTGCTAACGCCGTCTTGGTCACGCCATGCTTTCGGTAGGCGATCCCAGTGGCGCGCTTGCCTTCAAAAAGGATGCGGGTGGCGTGGGCAGATGTCTCAACCTGCAGGTTCTGCCGCTGCAGGGCAGGGCGCAGATAGGCATCCGCCGAGGAGGCCCGGACGCCATTGCTGGTTGTGATCTGGTAATAGGACGCGCCCATCATGTCTGATGCATTGTAGTCAGGATTGAACGGGATCCCGGTTTCCTCTGCGGCCCGCACATAGGCACGGCTCAGAGGGTGCATGGCATCGCTCACATCTGTGACGCTCAGCGGCCCGGTCTGGCCGCGCCCCTGTGTCTCCGGCCCGTGCCAGCACTCCATACGTTGAAAAACAGGCGCCACATCGGACCATCCCCAACCCGGTGCATGCGCGACCCATTCCTCAAAATCCTGAGGATGGCCGCGCACATAGACCATCGCGTTGATCGCCGAAGAGCCGCCCAGAACCTTGCCGCGCGGCCAGTACATGGCGCGGTCATTGAGGTTGGGATCAGGTTCTGCTGTGTATTTCCAATTGAAGCGCGCGTCGTAGAACACTTTGCCATAGCCGATCGGGATGCGGATCCAGGGGTGCCGCCCCATGCCACCGGCTTCCAACAGCAAGACTGACCTGCGCCCATCCTCGCTCAGACGCGCGGCGAGAACAGATCCGGCCGACCCTGCGCCGACGATCACGTAGTCAAAGGTCGACATTGGCCGCATTGGCATAGGGTTTGAGGTCGATCATTCTTGGGGCTCCGAAACTCGTGATCGTGGGCTCAGTCTGGTCGCGCAGGACATTGACCATATTGCGCGTGAGCGTCGGGATGTCACCACCCGAAACGAAGCTTGCGATCACCATCGCAGCACTGGAGGTGAGAAAAGATAAAAACCGCGCGGAAGATCACGGCAAAAAAGATGGGGAAGGATGTGTGTCTCGCACAGTGCGGCGATTTACTGGTACGTTCCCGCCGCAATGGTTTCGCACCTGGCGCATTATGCAAGTGATACCGGAAGCTGGAATTGGGTTGATCACGCTGGAGGCGGTGTTCAAAAAACACGCCGGACCTGCAGGAAGAACAAGGCCCGGCGTGCTCGGAGCTTAGGCGGCCGCGAGGGTGCCATCGCTCCTGATCTTGACCGCTGTGACAACATCGTTGCTGGTCAGCTGCGTCTGTCCGCTGAGAAGCGCGTCTGGAAGAGTCCTTGCAACAACCAATGGAACGGTCATCTCAACCTGTTCATCCGGGTGATAGGCCAGCATCTGTTCGCGCAAGATGCCGATGGTGATCGCCTCACCCAAAAGTGCGCTCTCGATATAGTCGGTGTAGTAATGCACACCGGCTATGTTGCGACCGTTGGAGATATTCCACATCAGCTTGTTCAGTTCGCTCTCCAACGTCAGACCGTTGTCAATCTTCACGGCCAAGAGGTCGATTTTGTGATCTTTGGGATCCTTGCCGCAATCGGGAACCAAAGCGGAACCGCCCGGTTCAACGACATAGACGGGCTTGTGATCTATCTTCATGGCAAAGAATGCCTTGAGCAGTGTCACGCAGGCTCCGGCAACGGTCGCGTGACCAGCGCCATAGGCCGGGTGCATGGGCGAGCCTTCCGGGAATGCCATCGGCAAGAGCCAGGAATTCCTGAGCGCGCCTTTGTTTTGCGCGGTATTGTGTTCGCGAATGTCCGTCAGGATCTCTTCCAAGACAGGCTCAGATCCTTGGACCGCCGGATCCTGCGGGAAGGTGTATTTGGCGACAGTATCGGCCAGCATCTGACGGGCCGTCTGTTCATCGCTGTCCCCCGTGGCACCATAGGGTTGACTGCTTGCATCGTCCCAATGGGGCTCATAGCCGGAATACACCGTGTGGAAGAGCGCGCCCGCCGCTTCGGGGCGCAGTCGGCGATGCACAGAAAACTTCTGCAACCGCACCGCTTTCAACGCTCGGCTGGACACCTCGGTTACGAGGGTCAGCAGGTGGGGTGGCCCGAAGAGAGCGAACGGCGAGCGGTTGTTGTCGCCTGATGAGGCACCCGGGAAGGGGAATTTCCGCGTGGCCGCGCCATGATAGGGAATGCCCGGGTCAAGATCATAGCCCTCATTCAGCATGATCAGCGCCGCGTTCAGATAGGCCTGATAGAGCGCATCGTCATGCACGTAGGTGGCGATATCGCGCATGCGCGCCATAGGCCGATAAGCGCCCTCAACGAACTCTGCACCGCTGCCCGAAGACGGAAGCGTCGCACGCGCATTCAGCCCGTTTTGCACGTTGAGATACTCCTGCCAGCCGGTCATGTAGTCTCTCTCAGGCTGCGCAACGCGGACCTCTTGCGGGATATGCTGCGCGCCATAGCGAATGAAGCCTTTGGCACGTTCATTGAGGTCTCTGGACCCGCCGCCCGATCCCATCACCATGAACTGCGACAGAAATGGCGTGGCCCAGTCGTCCTCACCTTCGCCTCTGAACACGGTGCCCGGCGTTTGCGTCTTGCCATGACGACGACGGCTCTTGATCAGCTCTTCCTGGCCGTCATCCTCGGTGCCCTTGAACCACGTCATGTGGCTCAACCGTTTGGCGGCGTGTTGAACGCGTTTGTTGTCTTTCTTGATGCTGTGCCGGCACTGATCCGAGAGCGTCTTGCCATGGGTTCCGGTCAACCCGTCGATCAGGCTTTCATCCATGAAGGACGCCACGCTCCAGTCACGGCTCAAGGCCATTTGATAAACCTCGGCCACTTCCGCACCAAACTCGGCAGATCCCACCTCCGGGGCGGGCGGCATAGTGATGGCAAACGGGCCAGGGCCCTGCAGAACAAAGGCATGACCTGCTGTCGGGCTTTCCCACCGCCGATAATGGCTCAGCGTGGTCGGCAAGCCCGACAAGTTCGCACCAGGGAAGGGGCCACGATAGGGCGGTGTTTTTGCGAATTCATCGGGATCGTGCACACGGGTGCCAGCCGCGAACTGCTCGAAATCGGCGGTCGACGACAAAAGCCCATTCAGCTTGTGGCTCAGGCCTTTGGTAAAGTTGAAGATGTACGGGGACTTTTCATCGTCATTTGGAACATGCGTTGGCAAAGGGGCCGCCGTCGATAATTCTGTTGCGGCGTTTCGTATGCTGCGCGGATCGCGGTTTGGATCTTCGAAAGGCATAATAATTCCTCACTGGTTTCAATCGATTTTCGCGGTCGCAAAATGCTGCGACGCGCTAAATGCGTGCGCCCCGTATGAGCGGCGCGCGGGTAACGCCTTGTTGGGCATGAGCACGTTTTGGGATCAAAACGACTTCACTAAAAAAACTGGGTGACCATACAATAACTTGCTACTTAAACAGACCGTGCATGCACCCAACAAGGCGCAAAACAACAATTGCGAATCGCGCGTTAGTGGAGCGTTAGGAAATTTAAGTAATTGTTTTAATTGTATAATGATGTTTTTCTTTGAAGTTAGTAAAAATGAATTTTCTAAGTTTTGCGCGGATAGGTTGAGGGCCACGATCTTGCGCGCCAGGGAAACCACGGCAGATGCACCGGGCAATAGCCAAAAGGCGCTGTCTGAGAGCAGAGGGCTGCGGCCCGCATGCCTTGAAATAGATTTAACGCTCGTGGGATTGCCGCAAGAGGCCGCGCGCATAGACGCTCAGGCAGCACGATCACCTTGTTCTTGGGAAAGAGTGATAAGGCGAATTGGGAGTGCAGCGATATGGCTGAGCACAGTGTGCATCGACTCCATAACTCTCAACTGCACTCTTTAAGAGCTGGCCACCTTTCTGGTCGCCAGAGCGTCTGCGATGAGGCGTTGTTGCGCAGATGGAACGCCCGCACGATTGAACAGAAAAGCGGCACATCGCGCGGCGGCATCCCGAACGCATATGGTGGTGTCGCCGCAGTCAAGGCATTGCCTCTTCCAACCCCCAGCCAGTTTTGTGAGCTTTTTGCTGGCGGCTTCGATCCTCTTGGTCAGCGCCGGGCTGGCTGCGGCCAGTGCCGCATCGGGGTTGCTCCAGAGTGCGACAATCTCCTGCGCATGGAGCTGCGGATCGCCACCCTCGTCATGTCCGTTTGCTGAGGCGGAGCCAAAGGTCATTTGGCGCATTTTTTCCCAGACGACCAGATCCTCCCAGTCTACGATCTCGAGACCCGAAAAGATGTGGTGCAACAGGATCAGGGCCGTCGGCACGCAGCCAGCGGGGTTGTCCTCTGTTGCATGGAATTGCAGCCAGAAATCCGTTTCCTCCGAAAACAGCGCATGCACATGGTCCATAGAGTCCTTGCCGCCAAAAAGCGCCGTTTCAGGCTCATAGATTTCGCGGCGGTACGCCTCGATCAGTCCCGAGGCGCGCCATCCCTGTAGCATCTCGCAAATTGGATGTGCAAGCGATGTCACGCGAAACGGGTCCACCTGTAAGCGCAGACGAATGCCCGGCGGATTATGCGCAAAGAATGCGTTCTTGATTTGCTCTCTGTTTTTGGAGCGGTCCAGAAAATCCCCGAGTGCTGCGTAAAGGTGGGCTTGCGCGCCGGACGCCGCGGTCAATCCAAATTGCAGCCATCCCTTGTTCTCAAAATGCGACATAAGCGTGCCCAAGCCAGCTCTTTCAAAAAGAGTTTGGTAGGAGGCGAGAGCCGCAGGCTCCAATTGATCGGTGCGCGCCACGATATCTGCGTGACATGCCAGCAGCGTTTCGATTTGCGTCAGAGTTAGCTCGGCCCCACGAAGGCGGTGGTTCAAGCGCTCGCGTGGATCGGCAAGGATATCGTACTTTGAATGGTGGGTCATCTCATGTTCAACGCCGTGATAAAGTCACGGCGCCCTCCGTTTGGGTGGAAAAGTCTGAAGACTGCTGCAAGCCGCGCGGCCGGTCCGAACCCTCTGCAATAAGTGATGGCGGTGTCCTGCTTGAGGTTTGCGCGCGCCCAAGATGCGGGCCTGCTGCTTGGGTTCGGCAAGGGAGAGGTACCGAAGTCCAAGCAACAGGCCCACTTGGCGGGCGTGAATGGAAAACACCCAGGGACGGTGGTGTGGTGTTTCCTTCCAGACCCTCTTTCCCGGCGCTGTCAGGGAGGGGATACCCCGATCTTCTCCGGGCGCAGATCGACAGGTCACAACGGCAAGCGCCCGTTGGAGCCTGGCGTTTGGTTTGCAGGGTACGGGATCGCCCATTTTGACGCGCTCACTCATCTGTTGTCACCAATCTTGCCGGTCTTCCGGCAAAGCGGCCCGTGATCACGCTGATCGTATGGGCGCACTGGACTCAGATTGACAAAGTGAACGTTAGGTCGAGGTTAGGCGGCGCTGCCCAGAACTCCGATCCGCGAAAAGACTGGAAAACCAAATCCTTCCTCCCCCTCGCATTCTATGAGCGCGCGAAATTTATAATCGCTTTGGACGCCAGATTTGGCAAAATACTAACGATTTACTAACGCTCTCTTTTCGAAGATGATTCGACCATTGGTGCTCAAGGCGATTGGCCGCCCCCGCATAGCGACTAAAGATACGACGCTGCGGACCAGCTGCCAGACGATCTAAGATGTTTCGTGGTGATCGGTTTGATTAACGCAATTTGGGGTTCGCGCCGTTTTGATAGGCTTGCAGGACACATACACTCAGACAAATCACGCGTCAGGTCAGGCGTGTTTGCAACTGCATGTTCTGGGCTCTTTTGCGCTCATTGGACCTAATCAGGAACGTCTGACACCGCGTGGGCAAAAAGCGCAGGCGCTCCTGGCGCTTCTGGCGCTGGCCCCGCGCGGAGAGCGCACGCGTGTATGGCTGCGGGACCGTCTTTGGAGCAGCAGCGATACCGCGAAATCCGCCACGAACCTGCGTCAAACCGTGTTTGAGATCAAACGCGACCTTGGTGATCTCGTGGATCAGGTTCTGGTCATCGGCAACAAGTCGATCGGCCTGCGCCTCGACGCGCTGTGGATCGATATCATGGCGCTCAACCAGGATCCCTCCATCTTTCGCAAACTGTCGCTCTCCATCGAGACCCAGTTGCTGGAGGGGATGGATGTGGCAGACGAAGAGTTTGAGGATTGGCTGCGCACAGAGCGGTCCCTGTGGGACGACAAGAAGGAAAAATATGCGCAGATGCCGGCGCCCGTGCCTGCGTCGCCGCCACCGCCTGCCGCCATCGAAACGATTGCCGGATCGTCGGCATTCAGCCCCGCAAATTACAGCATCGGATATTTGCCCAGCATTCAGCACGGCTGCGATGAAGGCACCACGCATCTGGCCGACTACATTCTGGAGGGGACGGCGCGCAACCTCAGAGAGTTCGAACAGGTCAACATTTTCGACTTCCGCGACGCCGGCCTGCCGAGCGATCAATTGATCGGCGCGGTCGAAGTTGAGTTCTACGTGCGCATCCGCACGCTGCAAGTGGGTGACGCGATCACGTTCACTCTGTTTTTGTATCGCGCCCCGCAAATGATCCTGGAATGGTCACAGTCGGTCCAGGCCTCGCGCGCTGACGTCTTTGAAGAAGACCTCACCCTGCTGTCTGGCTTTATCTCTCAGAATGTAGACCGTCTGATACGCTCCCTGTTTGATCGCCCGGCAGCGCAACGCACGCGCGACGAAACCTCTCAGCAAATCGCCTTCACGGCGCTCAACCAGATGTTCCGGCTCGACAACAACGCAATGCACAATGCGCAGGAGCTTCTCGACCGCGCGCAAGCACAATTTCCGAACAGCATCTTTCCGGCGCTCAAATGCTATCTCTACTCGTTCAAGCTGGGCGAGAATGTGGGCGCTTTGTCACCGGACGAAGAAGAAGAGACCCGCGCCGTCGTGGAGCAGGTGTTGCGATCGAACCCCTTCAACAGCATTGCGCTGGCGGCGCTCGGCCACGTTGTGGGCTATGGATTTGGCGATCATGCGGCCGCGTCCGACCTGATGGAGCGGGCGGTAAAACTGAACCCGACACAGGCGTTTGTGTGGGATCACTATGCCCTGCACAAGCTCTATACCGGCGATCCGCAGGCGGCCCAGAAAGCAGCTAAGCGCGCGGCCCTCTTGGGCAGCTACAGCCCGTTTAAGTTCAGTTTTGACACCACGCTTTGCATGGCCTCCATGATGAATGGCGATCTGGGGCACGCGGTTGTGGCAGGGCGCGCCGCGCTCGCTAAACAGCCGCGGTTTGCCGCTGCCTTACGCTATCTGACGGTTAGTTACGGTTTACAGCACCGTCCGGGCGACGCCCGGATGATCTACAATCGGCTATTGCAGCAGGATCCAGACTTTGCCGATCCAGACGTAGTGAGACAACGGTTCAGAATTCTCCACAGGGGAACGATAGAGCACGTTTTCAAAGGCTTAACTAACAGTGGGATTTAGGGTTTCATATGGTGGATTTAACAATTCTTGCGCGACATCGATTTGTTGTGAAATCAAGCGGGCTTTCCTTGGAAGGGACTGTGCAGGTTGACGGGACGGGTAACCCAGGCAACGCGG